>Ga0335395_10000885_pt1 | contig 18942 bp, 19 predicted proteins | sample MAT02_FD_205744 | JGI IMG/M metagenome (GOLD analysis project Ga0335395, IMG submission 205744) | Freshwater microbial communities from Lake Fryxell liftoff mats and glacier meltwater in Antarctica - MAT-02 (spades assembly) (version 2) ...
CGTTCTGAGCCTAGAGTTTTGAAACGCAGACCGAAACCGTATCCTCGAATGCAGGAACCTCGCTCTGTCTTGAAAGCTAAACTGCGGGCGTGATTAAGACTTTTTCAGTGCCATTGGACTAAAGTCCACACTACGAACTGTTTTTGTTACGATAATCGATCGGATTCGTATATTTTTCGTTAATCATCACAAAAAATCGGAGCGGGTTTCTAACCCCCAATGTGTCCACATCTAAATCATCGATGGGTGGGGGCGGGTTTATTAATATTAAGTATGTGAATTATCGATTGTTTGTGAACCCGCCCCTACATAATTTATGTTTATTTAATTCGATACGAACTAATTACTAATTTCGCCCAAGCAAAAAATAAGTTATCATTTCTCCTTTACCTTTAATCTCAATTGCACCGCGCATTTTTAACGAAAATTTATCTTTTAAACGCTCGTAAACCGCAGCAGTCACCTGAATTTTCCCGGGAATACCGTTTGATTCCATCCGGTGAGCAACATTCACTGTATCCCCCCACAAATCGTAACTAAATTTAGTTAAACCAATGACTCCCGCCACCACTCCACCAATATTTATCCCAATGCGGAGACTAAAGCTGTGATTGTTTTTGGCATTGAAGCTAGCGACAGCCGCTTGCATATCTAATGCCATTTGGGCGATCGTCTCTGCGTGATTTTCCTGCGGTTCCGGCAAACCACCGACTACCATGTAAGCATCACCAATAGTTTTAATTTTTTCCAAACCGTGCTGTAACGACAACTGGTCAAACTGACTAAAAATTTGATTCAAAACTTTCACAGTTTCCGTCGCAGTCTTGTCAGATGCAAAATTCGTAAATCCGACCAAATCTGCAAATAAAACGCTCACATCCGAAAAGCTATCAGCAATTGTGCTTTGTCCATCCTGCAAGCGATCCGCAATCGGTTTCGGCAAAATATTTAATAGCAAATCTTCTATTTGTTCTTTCTGAAACTTTGTTGTTTCCAACAGCAACCGCGCTTCAATTTCTGCCTCTTCCCGAAAGGCGATTTCTCGGCGATACATCTGATTTTTTTCCATCAGTTGCATTTCTAGTTCCCTCATCCGCAATTGATTTTCAACCCTAGCTACCACCTCTATGGGTTCAAAAGGTTTAGTAATGTAGTCCACACCGCCAGCATTAAAGGCTTTCACTTTATTAGAAACTTCTACCAGAGCACTCAGAAAAATAATCGGAATGCTGCGAGTGCGATCGTTAGATTTCAAGCGAATACAAACTTCGTAACCATCCATAGCAGGCATCATAATATCCAGCAAAATTAAGTCAGGCTGAGTCAAATTTACAGAATCTAACGCTAGTTTACCACTAGATGCAACTGTTACTTGATAGCCTTTTCTCGATAATATTCGTTCCAGTAATGTTAAATTGTTAAGACTGTCATCAACAATTAAAATACGGCCCTTAACTTTTTGAGAATATGATTGATTCATCGGCTTACTACGGGCTAGTTAAATTTAAGAATTGTTGACTGTTAACTGTTAGCTGTTGACTGTGAGTCTAAAAAATTACCGATTGCGCTTATGTTTTTGTCGGAAATCCACTCAAGTTTAGTATTCCAATACTAGCGTAGCAGATTTGATATTACGCACGGATGCGTCGAAACCGACTTTTTTCAAAAAAATACTTTATTCTAGCAGGAGAGGAAGAGTAAAGAAACTGTTTCTGAATCCAGAAATTTACCCTTCATTTAAATTTATACTAATTTATCAGGGACTGCGAAAGCTTAGTTAAAACTTCATATTGCAGTAAATTCGATCGCCCTCCGCGTCGATTGATTGACTAGCCAGTTGATTCACTGCTTGCTACCCGTTTTGAAGCCAAAAATATCCCACGAGTCCCACGGCTGCTGAAATTTGCACTACAAAAGAGATGGCTAAGACACCTTGCAGAGGTGATTTTTGCCAAATTTTGACGCCAGCCGGATTCAAAAGTACGATCGACATTGCGGGCGATCGAGAAATGGGCTTGATTTTTTGATCGCATACTTTTTGAGTTTACAATGCTACATTATGTTGAGAAATTTTACAATAGTTTACACATTGGGATACTGCGGGGGGATCAAGTAAAACTATGCTTAGAGCGATCGGATCGAACACAATTTTGATACGATCTAAGATGAACAAAAAATTAGCTATTGTCCGTCGGGGGTAAACACAATGAGCGATCGACCAATCATTCTCGGTATTGTCGGAGACAGCGCAGCAGGCAAAACCACCCTGACGCGAGGAATAGCCCAAGTATTGGGGCCAGAAAATGTCACTGTGATTTGCACGGATGACTATCACCGCTACGACAGAAAGCAGCGCGCCGAAATCGGGATCACAGCACTGCATCCCGACTGCAATTACCTCGACATCATGCAGCAGCACTTGAGCCTGCTGCGCACCGGCCAAGCTATTCTCAAACCCATCTACAACCACCACTCAGGTACATTCGATGCGCCGGAATACATTAAGCCCAGCAAATTTGTAATAGTTGAAGGTTTGCTGGGTTATTCAACTCGTGCAATTCGCGATTCTTATGATGTAAAAGTATATCTTGCTCCCCCAGAAGAGTTGCGAACCCAGTGGAAGGTTAAGCGCGATATCATGAAGCGCGGTTATACTGAAGAACAGGTGCTTGCAGAAATGCAAAAGCGGGAACCGGATTCAGAAGATTATATTCGCCCCCAGCGCAAATTTGCCGACGTTGTAGTTAGTTTTTACCCGGCAGAAGCGGACAAAGAATCAAATTTAAGCGTCCGTTTAGTGCTGAGGCCGACAATTCCTCACCCTGATTTTACTGAGATTTTAGGTAAAGGCAGCGATAGTTTTAAACCTGCAATTCGCTTGGGACTCGATCGGGATATGGGCAAACCTGTTGACGTTTTGGAAGTACACTCCCACGCTACCAGCGAGCAAGTAAATGAACTGGAAAAGATTTTGTGCAACGAAATGCCACACCTGCGGGGATTTTGCAGCGCCCAAGGCAACCCGGAAATTGGTAAACTAATTGGCACAACTGGCGAAGTTTTGCAAAGTTACCCGCTAGCTTTGACGCAGTTGCTAGTTTCATATCACATGATGAAAGCAATACAAGTTTATTAGTTAGTTAGCAGTTGGCAGTTGACAGGAAAGCAGTTGTTAGTTGTTATTGCAAGGAGTAAGGTGCGCAATGCGCACCCTACAAATAGATTTTGTGTAGTTATTGTAGGGTGCGTCAGGGGGAAGAATTATTAGTTTATAATCAAAACATTCTGCCCTGACGCACCCTACAAACTGGCGAAATGGCGGAATTTTAATTATATTATTTTTGTCACAATTGAGGATAAATCCTCAGTGGTGGCAAAGTCGGATTAGCAGTCGCTAATTGCTGAATTTGCATCGAGACTGGCAACTGACTTTGAGGTGCGGGCAGCATTTCGCCTCGGAAGTCCAGAAGGGTGACGAGCAGCAGATAGCCAAGTGCTAATGCTATAGAAATCACGCCCGTGATAATAGCAATAATTTTTGAACGTTCCATTTTTAGAAAAATTTAAGTGCAGCTAATATTTAGTTTAACATTAAAAAGAACAATTTTCACTCTCTGTTATGTATTAGAATATAATCAGGTGCTACTTATTTATATGACAAAAATGGAACCTCTTATAGATGCGCCAAATCCTATTGAGATGCCCGCCGCGCCCCCAGTAGTGGAAACATTCAATCTGGGGAAGTTCTACCGTACTGGCTTCTGGATGAATGAAAAGATTGAATCGCTCAAAAATTGTACTCTGACTGTCTCTGAGGGCGAAACTTTCGGGCTGCTAGGACAAAATGGAGCGGGGAAAACTACACTGCTGAAGACTTTGCTGGGGATAGTGCGGCCCACTTCTGGCAGGGGGCTGCTGTTGGGGAGGCCTTTGGGCGATCGCGCTGTGAAGCAGCGAATCGGCTATTTGCCAGAAAATCCGTACTTTTACGATTATCTCACAGGCTGGGAATTCTTGCAATTTGCGGCGGGCTTGTTTGAAATTCCCGCCTCGATTCAGCGGCAGCGAATTCCGCATTTGCTAGATTTAGTTGGGCTATCTCAATCAGCGGCAATTAAAAAACAGTTGCGCCAGTATTCTAAGGGGATGTTGCAACGAATCGGTATGGCTCAAGCTTTGATTAACAATCCCGATGTGGTATTTTTGGATGAGCCGATGTCTGGTTTAGATCCGATGGGGCGCTATCAGATGCGGGAGATAATTTTATCGCTGAAAAGTCAAGGGAAAACGATTTTTTTTAATTCGCATATATTGTCGGATGTGGAGAAGATTTGCGATCGGGTGGCAATTTTGGCAAGGGGTGAGTTGATCTGCATTGGTGCGATCGATGAACTCCTCGGCAAAACTGAAACATACCGAGTTGAAGGTAAAGGCGGCCATTTGAATATCCTCCAAAAATGGATACCGGATATGGAGGTTGATAATGATTTGTGGTACGGTCATTTGCAGGGCGAGCCAAAGGAGTTTATTTCTAGTCTGAGCATGACGGGAGGGCAGCTAATTGGGATGAATTTGGCTAAGCCTTCTTTGGAAGATTTTTTTATGCAGCAACTGCAAGAAAGAGGGATTTATTCGAGTGGTTGAAGTAGGGAAACGGCACTGCCGTGTCCGGTGCGGGGATTGTGGATTAATAATGTTCAGTTAGCGGTAGTGTCATTGCGAGCGTCTTAGCGAAGCAATCTCAGAGGTCAAAACTCAGTTAGTGCTAGTGTCATTGCGAGCGTCTTAGCGAAGCAATCTCAGAGGTCAAAACTCAGTTAGTGATAGTGTCATTGCGAGCGTCTTAGTTAAAACATTCTGCCCTGACGCACCATAAATGCGTGTACATTAGTTAATCGATCACTGTCATAGTCTCTGCGATTGCTTCGCTAAGACGCTCGCAATGACATTAAAATATGGACACGGCAGTGCGGTTTTTCTGCCTGGTATTTGCGTGTACATTAGTTAATCGATCACTGTCATAGTCTCTGCGATTGCTTCGCTAAGACGCTCGCAATGACATTAAAATATGGACACGGCAGTGCGGTTTTTCTGCCTGGTATTTGCGTGTACATTAGTTAATCGATCACTGTCATAGTCTCTGCGATTGCTTCGCTAAGACGCTCGCAATGACATTAAAATATGGACACGGTAGTGCGGTTTTTCTGCCTGGTATTTGCGTGTACATTAGTTAATCGATCACTGTCATAGTCTCTGCGATTGCTTCGCTAAGACGCTCGCAATGACATTAAAATATGGACACGGCAGTGCCGTTTCCCTACGGGGAATATGGAATATCCTGGGGCAAATGTTCGATAAATTCCTGCACATCAGCCAACAATGGTAGCTGCGGATGACTGCAAATCTGTTCTGGATAATTCCACACTCTCAGATATTCATCAACTCCAGAAATAGCCGTCGCTGCTGCATCCAAATCCCCAGCTTGACAACCATGATAATGTGCTCTCATCAGCGGCTTAATATCCTCGATATCTTCCCATTCGGATTCAGGTTTGAGGGGAATGCTGATAAAATATTCGTAAGCTTGGCGGTGTGCGCTGCGAAAGTTTTCGGGATTTTGATTCAACAATCTATCGCCCTTTTCGCGCACTAACGGATGCAACTGGTAAGATGACCGCTGAAAATCATAATACAGCAATTGTCGGCGTTTGAGAGCGAGAATAATATTTTCTTTCAATTCGTACTTGCTAACTTCTGGCATTTGAGCCGCTATCCCTGCAAAATTCAGCGGATATTCTGGGGTTTGATAGACAGAAATTCGGCTCAAGCAAGTTCGCTCAATGTCGCTAAGACGCGCGATGATTTCATCGAGCAGACTCTCAATCGGTCGAATTAGCAACCAGTCTCTATCTTGCAAAAATTTGCTGACATTGCCTTGATATTCGCTGTCATCGCGAATCAATGAGGCTACCAGTTGCAATGCTTCGGGATGTCCTTGATAGCGGTGGGCAAGTTCGGTCAATTCTTCTATTGTAGCGATTAAATTAAATGATGTCAATAGGGCAATAGCGCCATTATTTGTGAGTCCATCGAGCGTCATTTCGCGAGTAATAGTTGGCGGCAATTCTGCTAAGGTTTCGCGGCTGATAAATATGATTTTACTCTGATGTGCTGTTTCTATAAGTAGTTTGAATAACCAAGCGTATTCGGATTGGGTTTCGGCAAAATATCCGGCTGTTTCGGCTCGCCCAAATTGCAAAATTGTTTCTACTCTATCGCACACAATTAAGCAAGGTTGATTTTTGAGCAATTTTAGCAGTTTTTCAATCTTTTGGAATGAGTGCACTGGGGCCGCACTTGGTGCATTTTTATCGGAAAAGTTAGGTGTATCTACGGAGGAAAGTGCAGATAGGAGGGAATCGAGAAACCAATCAAATTGAGGTGCTTGGTTTTTGACAAATTCCAATGATTGCCAAGCGACGGCGAGAAAGGGATTGTTTTCTGTTTGAAGTTGGCGGATGAGTTGACTGATCAGGGTTGTTTTGCCGATTCCGGGTAAGCCGACAAGGGCGATCGCATTTGGGGGTGGATTTCGGTTGTCTAGGTTGAGTAGCAGGGTTTTTAGGGTGTTGAGGTGGGATGTGCGATCGAGCCAATTCCAGACTGGGGGTATGTTGTCGGGAAGTGCGAATGTGCGATCGGTTTGGGTGTCTAGGGCGATATCTGCGATCGCAGCGGCTAATAGTAATTCTGTGTGCTTGATATCATTGCGCTCAATAATATCTTCCCAGTTATTGATTCCTACAGCTTTGCAAATATCGATAAATGTTTCGCGTCGAATTCGGTTTTGCGCCCAAAATCGCTTTAAAGTCGCTTTTGAAGTTAGAGCGGCTTTGCACCAGGTATCTTCAGTTTTATTCCATCCGAAATTGCGCCTTACCATGTCAATGATTTTTAGCCCTTCTTCGGATGATCTGAGCAAATCTGCCATTTTTACTCCTTTACCATAATTTTGCCCCAATGGAATTATAGATTACATCGGAGAGCCGAAAGATGAGCTAAATGAGCCAAATGAGCCAAATGAGCCGTTTATGTTGAGCCAAAGGATGAGCCGTTGAGCCGATACAGATTCAGGATTCTGGAGTATTGTGAAGTGATGAGTTCGGATTGCTGCTACAGATCGAAAGTAAAACAAGGTACGCAGGCATTAGCTTTGTGGTTATGTTTGACTACTGATGTGTTACTCGACAATCTAGGGGAAGTGCGATCGCGCCTCTGGAGGAGATTAAGGGCGATCGGAGTTACCTGGTTTTAGGGTAAATCTGGCGGGCGATCGGGCGATCGGGCGATTCCCTAGGGGATAGCTCCGCTTCACGGCTATTTGAGCAATGTAAAGTTTCATTACAAAAATCGGGTAATTTGCATAAAAAGCAGATGAGCGCCCTGATAGATACATAGGAAGGCTTGCAAGGCGGGCTTTGCTGGTTTTTACGCAACTATATTTTTGAGGAGATGGGATTATGGCGAATATTACTTTAGGGCAAACGATTGATGAGAGTTTAAGCAGCACTGATCTTGAAAATCCTAAAAAATTAGGTAGCTTCTCGGATGACTATACATTGAGTGGGTTTTCCAATTGGCAGCAAGTTCAGGTCAACATGGATTCCACTGCGATTGACAGTTACCTACAACTGGTAAATGCTTCAACAGGTGAAGTGATTGACTTTAACGACGACTCAGGTGGTAGTCGGAATTCACAGCTAAGTTTTACGAAGGTTCCCGGCATTGATTATATTCTTCGAGCTACCAGTGCTAATTCTGGTGCAACAGGAAATTACACCATCAATACTAGCTCGCTGGGTACGGGTTCATCTATAGTTGGCACACGGGATGGACAAGTTGGAACAGTTGATCAATTAGGAAGATTTGCACAGATAGCAACAAGTAACCTAGACTTCTCCGACATTGCCTTATCTAATAGCGGTCAGCTTTTCGGCATTACCTTTGGCAATTTATATAAAATCGAACCCAATTTAGGATCTGTTTCACTTGTTGGCAACTTTGGTTTAGGTTCTTTTGTTAACTTGAATGCTTTAGAATTTGCCAACAATACACTTTATGCTGCCGATTTTTCTAAGTTATACACCATTGATATTAGTACCGGTGCAGCAACTTTAGTCGCTAACTTGGGTTCAGACTTTGATAGTAGCGGAGACTTAGTATTTGATGCTACTAATAATCGATTTTTAGCTACATCACTAGACACAACAAGTGATAGCTTATTTTCCGTATCTCTGACAGGCCAAGCAACCAAAATTGGTGATATTGGCTTTACAGATGTTTTTGGCTTGTCATTTGAAAATGGCAATTTTATCGGTTTCACGGAAGATCGAAAGCGAATTACTATCAATTCCACAACAGGAGCAGGTACGCTTGATAGGAATTTAACGGGTGTTAGCGGTTCCATTGGTGGAGCATCATCTATTCTATCTGCGACTCCAACTCCAACTCCCCCAACTCCAACTCCCCCAACTCCAACTCCCCCAACTCCAACTCCAACTCCCCCAACTCCAACTCCGACTCCTCTAACTCCAACTCCAACTCCAACTCCCCCAACTCCAACTCCAACTCCTCTAACTCCAACTCCGACTCCTCTAACTCCGACTCCAACTCCTCTAACTCCAACTCCAACTCCGATTCCAATTCGGATAACAACTCCAACTCCAATTGCAACTGTACCTGCGAATCAAATTCCCAAACCCGATTCTAGTAACGAAGTGGATCTAGCTCCGCTGAAACTCAAGGTAGTTAACGGTCAATTCGTATTCAACGACAAAACCAAGAGTTACGAGGCATCAGGTACTATCCAAATTGGACTAAAAAATGGCCCTTTCCCGTTGTTAAGTGTTAATGGCTCTATTAGTTACGATAACCAAACCATAAAATCAACAGGGATATTTTCGCCTACTATTGGTGGCTTAACAGTGCCATTGTATCAAGGTGATTTAGAATTTGATGTTGGGAAAGCAGTTTCAAAATTAGTTAAGGAAACTACCCAAGGAGTAGCAAACTCCTTTAAGCTCGCTGGCACAGAAGTTGAGTTCACCAACTTAGCTTTCACACAAAAAGGAATGGAATTAGAAGGGACGCTTCAATTTCCACCAGAACTGTTGGGCGGAACTAAGCTAGACATCAGGGGCAACAATAAAATCCTGATTGGCAACGATGGCGTGAGCCTAACAGGAGGAAAAATTGATTTCCCAGATGCAAAATTTAATATAGAAGACTTACTGGAGGTTAAAGGGACAGGTTTAGCACTTGGATATACTACTCAGCAAAGAGCAGGAATTACGCTTCAAGGTAAAGCCGAGTTGGTTGTATTTGATCCCAGTCCCACTCCTACTCCCACCCCCCCTTTCACTATTACTGCCAACTTTGCCGATCCCAATTACATTAAAATAAACCGTGACTTTAGCCCCATTGTCGATGTCAAGGGGTCATTTTCTTTAGACAATATCAAGCTGGTGCCAAAGGTCTGGGAGATTAAAAATGCAAAATTATCTTTGGATACAGAAGCCAAAGAGGTTAAGGGCGAAGGTACTATACTTATCCCAACGGGAATTGAACTTAGTGGCGGTCTTGGTTTTGTTGATAAAAAATTAAACTTTATCAAGATAGGAGGGAGTAACCTCAACAAACCTATTGGCGCTACTGGTGCTTTTCTTCAGAGCATATCGGGGCAGGTGAATGATCTTACCAAACCCGATAAAATTGAGAGCAGTCTTACTAATGTTGGCGTGACTGCTGGGCCTGAAGTCAAGATATCACTGCCTTCTTGGGCTGGCGGAGATGTTTCTGGGAGTCTTGTTGCACTTAATGCAGAAGGTAGTATCAACCGCGATCGTCTCAAGACAAACGGTACTATCAAAATTGCAGGTGGATTAGTAGAGGGCAAAGGTGGGGCTGAACTCAATTGGAATAAAAAGTTTTTCAATGCTGAGGCTGATTTCTCAATGCTTGGCGGTGTAATCAATACCAAAAGCAAATTTACTGCCGATTCTAATTTCAATATCATGATGAGTGGTGCTGCCAACGTCAAACCCCCAGATATCTCCCTTGAAATTCCCAAAGTAAAAATTCTTGGAAATGAGGTAGGCGGTGGAAAAATAAACTTCAAAGGTCAGCCACTTGCACAAGCAGAATTTGCGCTCAACTACTCTAACGACAACAACTTATCTAATGACTTTGTTCAGGCCTATGGTAAGTTACCAACCATAGAAATTTTCAATCCTTTGAAGCCTTTTGAGCCTATCAAAATAGAATATGAAGCGACGATCAAAGTTTCTTTTGATGGTAAAGCCGAGGCCAGTGTAGGTAAACCAGTGCCCAGAACAAATAGCTCTATCGTTGCCTCTAGCCAAATCGAAAGAGTTGCTTCTGGCAATCAGCTTGAAGCTAGTGCAGATAAAACAGCTTCCGCCATACAAGGCTTCACTGTTGCCCCAGGCACACCGTGGATAATTCTCAACGCCAACTGGGATAATGCCACTGCTAATACTCCAGTTGAAATTAAAGCACCCACTGGCGCTATTTTCAAAGAGTCTGATTTTGCAGCCAATAATATTGCAATTGTTGATGCCCTCACTACTGCAACTACCAAGGCAGTTATGATCGCCAATCCACAACCAGGTAATTGGGATATCAACTTAACGAATTCAACTGCTTTAGGTAATGTAGAGTACAGTGCTTTTCAGGATTCTCAGGCTCCTACTGTTCAAATGACGGCCCCATCTAAAGATCTCAGCGGGCAAAACGTCACCATTAATTACAACGCTTTTGACGCTGACTCCACTGCCAAAGTTAGCCTGTTCTACGACAATGACAACAAAGGTTTCGATGGAATTCTAATCAAAGGTGGCCTTGAAGAAAAAGACGGTGCAGGCAACTTCGTCTGGAACACTCAAGGCATCCCCACTGGCGATTACTACGTCTATGCAATGGCGATGGATGAAAACAACGCACCTGTTTTCAGCTACTCTGTGGCACCGATCAAGGTAACAGAATCAGCAGATTTATCAGTCACTAAAACAGCCGATAGCGATACAGCAACACCGGGAACAAACGTCAACTACACCGTTGCAGTCACGAACAACGGCACTGATAGCGCTAAAGGTGCAATCCTCACCGAAACCTTGCCAGAGGGTGCGAAATTTGTTTCCGCTAATGTCACCCCCACCAAGCAGTCAGGAAATGAACTAACTTTTGACCTCGGCGACTTACCAAAAGGTCAAATTTCAACAGTTAACATTACCGTTACCGCACCGACAAATGGAGAGATAACGAGTACCTCCAGCATAACGAGTAAAACATACGACCCCGACATCTCCAATGATTTCGATTTGGCCAGCACTACAGTCACAAATGACGGTACTGCCACAGGAACAGACAATATTCCACCAACACCAACACCAACACCAACTCGTCCCCCACTGCGTCAAGTTTTAGGAACTCCTGAAAACGACAATTTAGTTGGCATTGATGCAGCAGATAGCATCGTTGGTTTCGCTGGGGATGACACCCTTGCCGGACTTGGCGGAGATGACATCATCTACGGCAATAAAGGCAATGACATCCTCACTGGCGACAGCGGAAATGACAATATTTTTGGAGGTCAGGGTAACGATAGTATCTTAGGCGGTGCAGACAACGATCGCCTCAAAGGTAACGAAGGTGACGACACCCTCAACGGCGGTTTAGGTCGAGACATCTTAATCGGCGGCCCCGGCAGCGATACCTTTGTACTACCAAAAGATGCCGCTGTAACTGGCGAATTCCTGCCAGATGCTATCTTAGACTTCCAATTAGGTACAGATAAAATTGGACTGACAGAAGGACTAACAGAAGCTAACCTAATTATGAACTTCGACCAAGGCAATACCGTCATCAAAATTGCGGGATCGAATCAAACTTTAGGTCTTGTTGTTGGCGTATCGCCCACTCAGTTAAGCGGTAGTTTTGTCCCCATCAATTTGACAGTGATTTAGGATAATCAGATAAGTGCGATCGACCGGTGCGTCAAAAAGAGCGATCGCCCTTTCCCCCATCCGCGTCCATCAGCGTGCATCTGCGGTTCAAAAGTGCGATCGGCCGGTGCGTCAAAAAGAGCGATCGGCCGTACCTCCATCCGCGTCCATCAACGTGTATCTGCGGTTCAAAAGTGCGATCGCCCTTACGTCAAAAAGAGCGATCGCCCTTTCCCCCGTCCGCGTCCATCTGCGTATATCTGCGGTTCAAAAGGGCGATCGACCTTACGTCAAAAAGAGCGATCGACCTTTCCCCCATCCGCGTCCCTCAGCGTGTATCTGCGGTTCAAAAGTGCGCCCTTCCCCGTCACAAATACTCTATCATTCCGACCATATCTTCAGATGTGTAAATTTCATAGAGCAAAATCAAAGTTTCTATTACTTGTCCGATCGAACGACTCCCCTGTTTAAAGTAAGCCACACCAGGATGATTGTTACTCATACCAGCCATAACTAGAAAGTCTCGATCCTGAGTAACAAGCACTCGCTGCTGTTGTTGAATAAACAACCACTGCTGCTCATCCATCTTAGTCCTTAATCCTGCTTCTACCGTTGTCGTCACATCAATACCATAGAGACGTAACGCCCTAGCAATGTCACGATCGATATGCTCATCTAAATGAAACCTAATTCTCAGACTCACCTTTTAATTCCTTTATTTTTGCTTGTAACCTACCCGGATTTTGACGCATAAATTCATCCACAAAAACATCATCTTCTGCCAGTTCTCTGTCAATCTCTTGGCGATGATCGTAATAATAAGCCATAGCGTCATAAACGGCGGCGACAAGCAAATCGTACTTAGTGGCAATTTCTAAAAGAGAATAACCCATTTTTAGGTGCATCACCATCACATCTTGTACGGCGATTCTCGTCCCAGCTATTCGGGGTTTCCCGCCGCGCATTCCCGGTGTCATTTCAATGTGTTCTACACTTACTGTTGTTGGCATGATATTTTATTAGGTATGATTCAAAAATAATACTATTATAGTCAAAACGGAGACTTTCATAAGCTCGATCGCTTGGAAATTTTCATAAAGTGCGATCGCCCTTACCCCCATCCGCGTCTATCATCGTGCATCTGCGGTTCAAAAGAGCGATCGCCATTCCCATACTGATGCTCTTGATTAGGCAGTAGGGATAACTTGAATCAGCCCCGTATGAAAAGCTGTATCGTAAGTAATAACAGGCAAATTTTAGAGTTCAGCTTGTGCCATAATCATGCGGTCAAAAGGGTCGCGGTGGGCAATGGGCAGGCTGCCAGCGCGGAGGGTATGGGCTGAAGTTATAGCTAATTCCATAAATTGGGCTCGGTTGAGGATTTGCGAATATTCCTCCACAATCTGTTTGGCTTCGGGAAGTTTACCTATGCGATATTTGGTGGCTATTTCCCAGGCTGAAACAGTGCTAACAATGATATTAAAATCGGGGTTGCGAATGATGTCCCGGCATTTGGCATTGAGTTTGGGATCGTCAAAGAGCCACCACAGCAGGATATGGGTGTCGATTAGGTAGCTTATTCCCATTGTTCGAGTTCCTCGAATGGTAGCGGATCAAAAAAAGCATCACCGAGTTGTCCCGTCAGTAAACCTGGGGTGCGAGGCTGTGGCTTTTCTCGTCCTAATCCGAGGCGAAAGTAGTGAATCAAGTCATAGATTTCTGCGAGTTTATCTTCCGGGATGTCTTGTAATTCTTGAACGATTTTCTGAATTAGCATAAATCAAACTGTCCGATAGTTGCTGGTTAATCGATCGCACTACAAGAGTTGCGGCTTAGTCTATTATGGCTCATCCTACAGAGGCACAAGTCGGCGACGGGCCCAAAGAGATCTCGCCCTTTCCCTCATCAGCGTCCATCAGCGTGCATCTGCGGTTCAAAAGTGCGATCGGCCTTACGTCAAAAAGAGCGATCGACCTTTCCCCCATCCGCGTCCATCAGCGTGCATCTGCGGTTCAAAAGTGCGATCGACCGGTGCGTCAAAAAGTGCGATCGGCCGTTCCCCCATCCGCGTCCATCAGCCTGCATCTGCGGTTCAAAAGTGCGATCGGCCTTATTCCCATTTCCTGCTTTTATGAAATTCCCGCTTTCGATAAATCAATCTTCTGTTCAACCAAACAGCCTTTCAGAATAGCAGAGTATTTTTCAATAACCTGCCGTTCTTTCTCTCCAATTCCTCTTTTTCCGAGTTCCTCATCAACTCGCTTTATAGCATGAATCAGTGCTTTAACGAAATCGATATATTGCACATACCAAATCGCATCCAATCCTTTTGGCGATAGTTCTAGTTCACCCGTTTCTCTATTGTACTTTGCTGTTAGCGAGTAAGGCCCATCCATAAACAAAAACTCGCCCCTATCCTCTCCTTTGAAAAATTTAAGTGCGATCGCAATCCACCAGCCCAAAGTAACTAACCCAAAGTCAGACCAATTTTTCATCGGGTACTCGACTTTATTGTACTCCCAAGTTATTTCAAATAAAAGCGGACTATTTCCTTCGATAAATCTCGAAAGCAGGCGATCGTCAAACTCTACTTTGATGTTCATTAGCAAACTCTACTACCTTACAAGTTTATTTTGCGATCGGATAAGCTGTCTCAATAATCCCTGTACTTTGATTTTGCCACATCTCTAATGTGTAACCTGTTTCTGGATCAAAGCCGCGATATTTGACGCGGATTACTTCGGTTATCAAATCTTCTTGCGTATCAACTCTTTCTCGGTTTTTCCAGCCTCGTTGCACACACCCCTTAATCTGATTTTCTGTCATATTTTCAAAAATGGCAATGATATAATCGGGATTTTCTCTTAACCGCTGTTGGGCAACACTGCCTTCAGGGGCGTGACGTTCTATAATATGTTCCCAATTAAATCCTCTCGCTCCTCGACCTCTAAAGGCTTGATCTGGCATTGTTTGTCAGACTGATTTGTTCTAACTATATCATGCTAAACCTACCAACTTCAAAAAGAGCGATCGACCTTTCCCCCATCCGCGTCCATCCGCGTCTATCTGCGGTTCAAAAGAGCGATCGACCGGTGCGTCAAAAAGGGCGATCGACCTTTCCCCCATCCGCGTCCATCCGCGTGTATCTGCGGTTCAAAAGAGCGATCGACCCTTACGTCAAAAAGAGCGATCGACCTTTCCCCCATCCGCGTCCATCAACGTGTATCTGCGGTTCAAAAGTACGCGCGAGCGAAGCTATCCCGTAGGGAATCGCCCTTCCCCCCATCCGCGTCCGTCCGCGTGTATCTGCGGTTCAAAAGAGCGATCGGCCTCAACTTCATTAGAATAGACAAACAAAATCTAATTTGTTATAATAACTAAAACTCCCTCTTATGCAATCTCACACAAATTTATGATAGCTAAAGATCAGTTTTGGATTATTAAAAACTCAATCAGCACAGACCGACAAGGACAACTCAGTTTAAACATCGAAACCAAATCAACAGAGTATCGCGTGCTCGTCAACGAAGCCGGACAAATTTTATTAGACCCGATCGCCAATATACCCGATCGCGAGCAATGGTTGTGGCAAAACCCACAAGCATTAGCATCAGTCCAAAGAGGTCTCCAACAAGCAGCTAAAGGTGAAGTACACGATTTAGGTGATTTTTCGGAGTATGCTGATTTGGAGATTGAAGAGGAATGAATTTTAGCATAGAATTTTCTTCAGAAGCTAGAGAGAGCTTGGTGAGTCTTCAGGAATTAGATACAAAAAAATACAATAAAGTCCTGAAAACACTTGGGTTAATGGCAACTAATTTACGCCATCCCAGTTTGAAAACCCATAAATATGATACCTTATCAGGCCCTAATGAAGAAGAAGTATTTGAGGCCTACGTCGAAAACAAAACACCAGCAGCATTTCGAGTTTTCTGGTATTATGGCCCTGAAAAAGGAGTAATAACAGTTATTGCAATTACTCCTCACCCTTAAGTCGCGATACATCCGCGTTCATAAGCCATCCGTTGCGGTTCAAAAGGACGCGCGGCGAAGCTATCGGGTAGGGAATCGCCCTTTCGTCAAAAAGAGCGATCGACCTTTCCCCCATCCGCGTCCATCAGCGTGCATCTGCGGTTCAAAAGTGCGATCGCCTCATCTCCTCTACTGGATTTACTGTATCGAGCGATCGAGCAAATACAAGCCACACTTGATGACTCATATTCAATACCAATCCGCGATCGCAAGTCCTGAAACTCTCGAAAATTCCTTGACATTGTGGGTAACAAGAGTCCCTTGCAGCGATACGGCTGTCCCTGCAATCAAAACATCCATCGGGCCAATGGGAGTAACTTGTTGCTCCAACTGAGCGCGGATTGTGGCCGCAGCAACAGCAGAATCGCGATCGAAAGGAACAAGATTAACTCGGCTCAAAAGTTGCTGAAGTTGTTGGGTACGTTTTGCAGGCGAAGTAGATTTAGCAATACCGACTTGTAATTCAAATAGGACGATCGTAGAAATGCAAATTTATTCAGGAGATACATTGGTAAAGTTTTGGACAACTTGTCCTTGTCCTTTGAAGTAGTAAATTAGCGTGTTTGTATCCAAAATGTACATTTAAAAGCTCTCCCGCAAAATGTCTTCCCCCGACTCGGTACGAATCTCCTCCAAAGTAGGAAAATCTTCTGCCCACGTTCCAGCGAGGGAATAAACCAATTCCTGCCAAGAAGTTAAAGAATCTACTGTATCGGTGGATTGGTGAGCATTCAGGTACTTGGCACGAATAAACTCAGCGAAAGTGAGAATTTCGCTAGCTTGGTTTTGGGGAAGGGTTTTGACGATCGCGTAAATTTGTTCAATAACAGTCATAATCTGATTATAGATAAAGTGCTGTTGATCTTTATTTTAGTAATTATAATCGGTTTAGTTCCACAGGCGATCGACCTTTCGTCAAAAAGAGCGATCGCCATTTCAATTCCTAACCAGAAATCACCTGACTCAAAAGATGAGCCTGAGAACCCTCAAGGCGAGGCCCGTAAATTTGCACCACCATAGAAGCCAAATAATTGCCCCAACGAGCCGCTTGTGCAGAACTCAAGCCATTAGTAAGTCCAAACAAAACACCGCCCGCAAAAGCATCGCCCGCACCCACAGTATCGATCGCCTTTACCGGAAATCCAGCCACATCAACAATCTGTTTGTTCTCCACCACCATACAGCCTTTATCCCCATTCGTGATAAAAGCCAAATCCGAAATTTCGCTCATTTTCCGAGCACACTCTGACAAAGATTCCTCCTTAAAAAAGCTCTTAACTTCATCAGCATTGCAAAAAATTACATCGCAATATTCCGAAACTACTTTGTGGAAATCATCAGCAAATTGATCGACTAAAAATCCATCGGAAAAAGTAAAAGCCACCTTCACGCCCAGACGCTTAGACTGTTCCATCGTCTCAATGCTAGCCTTTCTCGGATCGGGAGCACTCCAAAGATAGCCCTCAACATAACTGTACTTGCAGTGAGCCAGGCGATCGACATCAATATCAGTCACAGCCAGAGTAGTAGAAACACCCAAATTAGTACACATCGTGCGTTCCGCATCCGGCGTAGTCAGCACGACACAAGTACCTGTGGGCCCATTCGACTCAGTAGTGGGATGCACATTAAACTCAATTCCCCCGGCCAGCAAATCTTGTCGGTAAAATTCGCCGTTAGTATCCTTAGCCACCTTCCCGGAATAGTAGCCTTTACCGCCACTCTGAGCCAAGCCAATCATCGTATTGGCGGCAGAACCCCCCGATCGCATTTTGAGCGAAACCTGCTCTAAATCGTGCAAAATCCCCCCCTGTGTTTCCGAATTCATCAGGGTCATTCCGCCGCGATTCAGCCCGTGGCCCAGTACAAATTCATCTTCCACCAATGCTAAGATGTCTACGAGGGCATTGCCTACGCCGAATACATCCACGGAACGGGAATCTTGATTGTTTTCTGTCATGATTGCTTTTTTTTGAGACTGATTTAGGACTTTCGCAAAACACCTTTTGTTTGGTTGTCAATAGGGTAAGGTGTGCAGTTCGCACCTACCTTTTATGGAAAAGTGCGCAGTGCGCACCCTACATTTAGGTGTTATGCGTAATTTTTATAGTAACATTTAGATGTTCGGCGTGAGCTATAAGTATATTTGCTTTAATCCAAAATCAAAAATCAAAAATCGATATGACTGATACTTGTCTCCCACCTCTGATTCAGCAAATGTTGCAGCCCTCGTTTTACTCGCACAGGGTGACAGAACCCGTGCAGCTAATTCAGACTCATGCTTCTTTTGTTCTGCTAACCGGAGATTATACTTACAAAATTAAGAAACCAGTCAACTTTGGCTTTTTGGACTATTCAACTTTGGAGAAACGGCAGCATTTTTGCACCGAAGAATTGCTGATGAACCGACGTACAGCACCGGAAATTTATCTCGAAGTTTTGCCAATTATTCAAACTGGCGATTCGTTTCAATTTGGCAGCGATTCACAGATTCTAACTCCTGCTGAAGTTGCTGTAGAATACGCGCTGAAAATGCGGGAGTTTCCTCAAGATTCGCTGTTTCTCAGTTTGTTGGAACGCGGACTGTTGACCGCGCAACTTATGGCAGACTTAGGGCGGGAAGTTGCCAAGTTTCACAGCACCGCAGTTAGTAATAGCTACATTCGTACTTTTGGCGAAGTCAGTCAGATTCGCACAGCAATTGACAACAATTACCTGGTTTCGCAAAGATATATCGGCGGGCCGCAGACTCAGACACAGTATCAGGAAACTAAAGATTATACTGATGCGTTTTTTGCGGAAAATCAAGAGTTATTTAACCAGCGGATAGCTAACAATAAAATTCGCGAGTGTCACGGAGATTTGCACTTGCGGAATATAGCATTGT
>Ga0335395_10000887_pt1 | contig 18938 bp, 19 predicted proteins | sample MAT02_FD_205744 | JGI IMG/M metagenome (GOLD analysis project Ga0335395, IMG submission 205744) | Freshwater microbial communities from Lake Fryxell liftoff mats and glacier meltwater in Antarctica - MAT-02 (spades assembly) (version 2) ...
GATTTGTCAAAGATCGCACAACGGCTTGCATGGCGCGCCACAATCTGCGGCTTGCCCCCAACCCGGAGCCGCACATGTCCAGCCTCTACGATTTTGAAGCCCAGTCCATCGATGGTCACTCCGTACCGCTTGAGCAGTACCGGGGCAAACCCCTGTTGATCGTCAATACCGCCAGCGCCTGTGGCTTCACGCCGCAGTTTGGCGGCCTGGAGAAGCTGCACCAAACCTATGGCGATCGCGGGCTGGTGGTGCTCGGTTTTCCGTGCAATCAGTTTGGCAGCCAAGACAAGGGCAGCAACGAAGAAATCGCCACCTTTTGCCAGAAGAACTACGGCGTGAGTTTTCCCATGATGAGCAAGATTGAGGTCAATGGCGCTCAGGCCCACCCGCTCTACCAGTGGCTCAGCGCCGAAGCCCCAGGCCTCTTGGGCAGCAAGGCGATAAAGTGGAACTTCACCAAGTTTCTGGTGGGCAAAGACGGCCGGGTGATCAAGCGCTACGCGCCGCAGGATGCGCCGGAGAAACTGGTCCAGGACATTGATGCGGCGCTGGCCTGAACCCGCCGCCAGCCATCAAACAAGCCCGAGCCGCACACCCCGCACAGCAAAACCGCGCCCACCTGCCGCGTTGGCGCGATGAGACAGCGCACCGGTTTCATGCCCACAAAAATCCCCGCTAGGCGGGGATTTTTTTCGATGGACCGAAGCGACTCAGGTCGACGGCTGTGCCATCACCGGGCAAACGCCGAGGGGAGAATCACTTTGTCGATCACATGGATCACACCGTTGCTGGTGAACACATCGGTGGCGGTGATCTTTGACGTGCGACCGGTTTCGTCCGTGATGACCAGCGCCGAATTCACGCGCAAGGTCTCGCTTGCGGCCAGCACAGTGGGTATGTCAACACCGATTGGCACATCGGCTTTGAGCACACGGCCAGCGACCACGTGATACCTCAGAATATTGCCCAGCTGTGGGCTTGCGAGCAGCTGAGCTTTGGTCAGGTTCAGCTCGGTCAGCGCCGCAGCGAAAGCGGCATTGGTTGGCGCAAACAAGGTGAAAGGGCCGGCGCTGCTGAGCGTTGGCACCAGACCTGCTGCCACCACCGCTTCAACCAATATGCTGAAGTCGTTGATCGACTGCGCGGTCTGAACGATGGTTTTGTCGGCTGGCAAGATCACCCTGTCGATCACATGAATCACGCCATTGCTGGCCAGGATGTTGGTCTGCGTGATCTGCGATTTGCGATTGCGCCCGTCGGTGATGGCCGTACCGCCTGCGGTCTCGACCTTGAACAGGCCGCCTTGCAAGCTGGTGATGGCCTTGCCGATTGGAACGTCTGCGAGCAACACCCTGCTGCCAAGCACGTGGTAGGTAAGCACCGTGGTGAGCAGCGTCTTGTTGGCCAGCAGCGCCGCTTTGCTCACGCCCAATTCAATCAGCAAGGCGGCGAAGGCGTCGTTGGTCGGGGCAAACAGTGTGAACGGTCCTGGGCCGGCGAGAGTGCCCGCCAAATCGGCGGCAACAACAGCTTCTGCCAGGATGCTGAACCTCGGGTCGGTCTGAGCAATCTCAACAATGTTTTGCTCATGATCGTCGCCGCCACATCCGACAAGAAGGGCTGTGACCGCTGCGGCTGCGGTCGTGAGCAAAAGGGTGCGTCGCTGGACAAACATGGGAGTTCCTTTGCGTTGAGAAGTGGGGTTGGCAGTTCAGGTGGATCGAAAAATACCCTACTGGTTAACGTTTTAAGAATGAACCAGTACTAAAATTGTAACTTTGTTCAGTTTAAATTAGTATTTAAATATTAATAAGTTTTTAAGGTGCAAAGGTCATCAGGCAGGTGCAACACGGGTTCGCCCGCTGACAACTGGCATTGGCCTCTGCAAAATGCGGCCTGTAGCGGCTGGCTACGGCCGTCGAAACGGCAATTCGACGCTCCACCGCGCTGGTGGGCTCAAACGGGAAGTCTTCTAAATCCAGCGCAGCAGGAAACCCGCCACCAGTGGCAGCGCCACCGCGCTGAACAGCGCGCACAGGCCCATTGCCAAACCGGCAAACGCGCCCGACTCGGGGTTGACCAAAAACGCGCGTGCGGTGCCGATACCGTGCGCTGCGGTGCCCAGCGCGAAGCCGCGCACCGACGGGTCTTGGATGCGGAGCGCATCGAACACATAGCGCGCGCTGGCTGCACCGAGGATGCCGGTGCAGACCACCAACACAGCGGTCAGTGTGGGCAGGCCACCGATCTTTTCCGAAATGCCCATGGCCACCGGCGCGGTGACCGATTTGGGCGCGAGTGAGGCAATGGTTTCCCTGGAAGCGCCCAGCGCCCAGGCCACGCCAATGGCCGTCACCGTGGCCGACAAGGTGCCCACCACCAGCGCGCCGAGCATCGGCAACCACAGGCGCTTCAAGCGTGCCATCTGCTCGAACAGCGGCACGGCCAGCGCCACCGTGGCCGGGCCGAGCAGAAAGTGCACAAACTGCGCGCCTTCGAAGTAGGCGGCGTAAGGCGTGCTGGTCGCCCAGAGCAACGCGCCCAATGTGATCACCGACAGCGCCACCGGGTTGGCCAGCGGGTGCAGGCCGCTTCGCTGATAAACCAAAAATGCGCCGTGATAGACCAGCAGCGTTATTGCCAGACCCAGCAACGGTGAAGCCGAGAGATACACCCAGACATCGGCGAGGCGACCGATCGCGTCACCCGCCAGCGGCAAACCCTCGTTCATAAAGCGTCTCCGTCCTTGGAAGAAGGATCGGGTGGCGCCACGCGCTTCATTAACCAAGCCATGGTGAGCGCAGCACTCGCCAGACCCACCAAGGTGCTGACCACCAGCGCCACCCCGATCGCCAGTGCCTCATCACCCAGGCGCTCCAGATGCAGCATCACGCCCACACCAGCGGGCACAAACAGCAGCGAGAGGTGTTGCAGCAGGGTTTGCGTGGTGGGCTTGATGGCTTGCAGCGTCGCGGGGCGCAATACCAGCGCCAGCAACAACAGCGCCATGCCCACCACTGGGCCAGGCACCGGCACGGACAGCGTACGCACCAGCGCCTCACCGATGAGTTGAAACACAAGCAGGGTGGCGAGGGCGGCAATCATCAAGCGAGCTTACCCCCGCGCGCCAGCTTCGATGTCGTCCCCGCTTTTCTCCAACGAGGCGCACCAACACGAACAACAGCTTCACCAAGCCACGCGGCGACGAGTCCCAGCGCTCGCGGATAGACGGAGATACCCGTGCTTTGCAAGGCCCGTCTAGGACGCGATGCTTGACCTTATGCGGTGGATCAGGCGCTACAGCGCGACGCTCATCTCACCTGCTCGGTCGTCACAACAAACCGTGTCAGGGTGTTGGGACCGAACGTCATGGTGATGGGCACGTCACCCGCGTCGCGTCCGCGGGCCATTAACACACGGCCGATGCGGGGATGGTTGTGGCGGGCGTCGAAAGTGTGCCATTGCCCACCCAAATAAACCTCAAACCAGGCGCTGAAGTCCATTGGCGAAGGCACCATGGGCACGCCGATGTCGCCCAGGTATCCCGTGCAGTAGCGCGCCGGGATGTTCAGGCACCGGGCCAGCGTGACGGCGAGGTGGGCGAAGTCTCGGCACACGCCCGTTTGCTCATGAAACCCCTGCAGCGCGCTGCGGTTGGCGCGCGCGCAGGCGTAGTCGAAGCGAATGCGCTGATGGACAAAGTCGCACACCGCCTGCACCCGCCCCCACCCCAATGGGGTGGCCCCGAACTGGCTCCAGGCGAACTCCAGCAACTCACTGTCCACCTCACAGTACCGGCTGGGCAGCAGGAACTGCAGCACCTCGGTGGGCAAATCTTGCGGCGCGTGCTGCCAAGCCTGCGGCACAAAAGCGTCTGGCAGGCCGTTGTCAAAGATGCACGCCTCGCTGGTCAAACGCACAGAGCTCACGCTAGGCGGCACCTGAATGCGCCCGCAGCGATTACCGAACGCGTCGAGATACTGTTCCTCTGGCATGGACGGGAAGACGGTGATGTGTTCCGGTTGCTGCAGGTCGCCTTCGCGGCTGGGATGCACACGCAGCAAATGGATCAACGCGGTGGGCGCGGTTACCGCCAGTTCAATGTCGTGGCCAATGTCGATAAGCATGCGTTTTCCTCAAGCGTGTGGTGGCGCAAAAATTTTGCTTTCTATCATGACCCGACTTTGAAGACGGGTGCGCTCACCTTCCCCTGCTGCCGATGTAGGACAAGACCGGCTTTCCGCGAGAGCTGCGGCCTGCTGCATGGGTCATAAAGTCGGCTTCATCGCTTGCTCTTTCGACGCGCTTGGCGGCATGTCACCACGCTCCAAAATCTGCCCTTTCATCGAGCCGTAAGTGCGTGCGTAAACCCAGGTGAATTCCGCGCCCATGAGAAAAATCTGCGCAGAGTAGTAGACCCAGACCAAGAGCACGACGAGCGACCCGGCCGCACCAAAACCCGACGCCACGCCGGTCTTTCCGATGTACAGGCCGATCAAGGTCTTGCCCAGTGTGAACAGCAGGGCCGTGACCACAGCACCCAGCCACACATCGCGCCATTGAATGCTGACACGCGGCATGAACCTGTAGATGAATGCGAAGACCGCGCCCGTCAGGCCGAAGCTGAGAACGGCATTCACCAACTGCACCACCGTCTCAAATCCTGTGAACCAAACTCCCCACCACTTGCCCAGCGCCGCCATGCCGGCACTCAAAACCAGCGACACCATCAGCAAGAACGCCAGCCCAAAAATCATTCCAAATGACAGCAGCCGCGCTCGCACCAAACTCCAAACGCCGTCGGCCTTCGCCCTTTCCGGGGCTCGCCAGATGCGGTCCAGGGCGTCCTGCAGTTCACCGAATACGCTGGTGGCGCCGATCAGCAAGAAGACCGCGCCCACCAGCGTGGCAACAATGCCTTCTGCCGGTTTGCTGACGCTGGTCAACATGCCTTCAACCGCTGCGGCCGCGTCCCGACCCATCAGATTGGTCAACTGACCGAATATTTCTCCCCGCGCTGCCTCAGCACCGAACACCAGGCCAGCGATGGCGATGACGATGAGAAGCAGCGGCGCAAGCGAAAAGGCGGTGTAGTACGCCAGCGCTGCGCCCATGCTGGGCGCGTAATCGTCAATCCAGGATTCACCCGCCTGCTTGACAAGCCCCCACCAGGCTTTGGGCCTCATTCATCGACTGCGTCGGCGTTGACGGCAGCTTCTGCCAGCTCGGTCATCAATTGATCATTGTTGTACATGTCTTTGACCGCGTCTTTCAACATCTTGTTGTCGTCCTTGAACTTGAGTGCATGGGAGAAAGCCGCTGCGGTGCCGAAACCGGTGATGCCGTAATGCGTCATGCGCTGGTACTGGGCGATGATGACCGCGTCAAGTACCGGGCCGTTGTCGGGGGCATCTTCGGTGGTGTGCTTCAGCGCTTCTGCCGCCAAGCCTTCCATGCCCTTGCAATGTTCCTTGGACACTTTGGCGTCGTGGTTGCCCAGCAGGGTTTTCAACAGGGTGGTGTGGCCCGCAATGCCTTCTTGCGACGTTTCAAGCATTTGCTTGAGTTTCGGATGGCTGGCTTTGGATGTCATCTTCTTCACCACGCGCAGCATCTGGTCGTTGGCTGACCAAAGATCCTTGAGTTCGTTGGTGTAGACGTCTGACAGATTGGCGATTTGGGACATGATCATGCTTCCTTTGAGTGGAAACAGCAAAAGTGCTGCGGCTGTTCATCGAACAGCTGGCCAGTGTTGGTTGGGGGCGATGCCCAAGCTGTAGGAAAGCTCCGCGTTGGTCCGTCGGCACAAGTTCCATGCTTCGGGTTGGGACCATGATTGCGCCGTTGTCCCACAAATTCCACGGTGACAAACGCCGAGCAGCAAAGTTCAAGCGGGGGGGATGAACCGATTCCCTGAAGAAACAGGACTCAGAATTCCCGTCCCTCAGAGCAAGGCGTGGTCGAAGGTTTTGGACTGGCGCTTGTGCCCTGGGGGATGACGGCGAAGTCGGCGCACGGGGTCAATACTTCAGCGCCTCGTCGAGGACTTCCACCCAGTGCCGCACCGGCGTCTCAGTGCCGCTTTGCAGATGCGTGATGCAGCCAATGTTGGCGCTGGTGATCACGGCTGGCTTGAGCTCGTTCAGGTGGCCGAGCTTGCGGTCGCGCAGTTGGTAGGCGAGCTTGGGCTGCAGCACCGAGTAGGTGCCGGCTGAGCCGCAGCACAGGTGCGCTTCGTTTTTCGCCACCATCATGTTGAAGCCCAGCGCGCTCAGGCTCTGCTCCACACCGCCTTTCAGTTGCTGGCCGTGTTGCAGCGTACAGGGTGGATGGAAGCCCACCACCTTGCTCGCATCGGGCGCTTTGGCCAGTTTGGGTTTGAGCAGGGGCACCAAAGCGGGCAGCAGCTCGCTCAGGTCTTTCGTGAGTTCGCTGATGCGCTGCGCCTTTTTTGCATAGGCCGGCTCATCGGCCAGGATGTGGCCGTACTCCTTCACGGTGACACCGCAGCCCGACGCGTTCATCACGATCGCCTCAACTCCACCTTCGATGTGTGCCCACCAGACATCAATGTTGGCGCGCATCTCGCGCTTGCCGCCGTCCTGGTCATTCAGGTGAAACTTCACCGCACCACAGCAACCCGCCTTGGGCGCGATCACCGTCTGGATACCAGCCGCGTCCAGCACGCGCGCGGTGGCGGTGTTGATGTTGGGCATCATGCTGGGCTGCACACAACCTGCGAGCATGAGCACCTTGCGCGCGTGGGTCTGCGTGGGCCAGGCGCCCGCGTCTTGCTTGGCGGGCACCTTGTTTTTCAGCGCAGCGGGCACGAGGGGGCGAACCAACTGCCCAAGCTTCATCGCTGGGCCAAACAGCGGTGACGGCAGCCCTTCTTTGAGCAGCCAGCGCACGGCTTTTTCGCTCGCTGGGCGGGGCACTTTGGCGTCCACGATCTTGCGGCCGATGTCGATCAGATGCCCGTAATCGACACCGCTTGGGCAGGTGGTCTCGCAGTTGCGGCAGGTCAGGCACCGGTCCAGGTGCATCTGCGTCTTGCGCGTGGGCTCTACGCCCTCCAAGACCTGTTTCATCAAATAAATGCGCCCGCGCGGACCATCGAGCTCATCGCCCAGCAGCTGGTACGTCGGGCATGTGGCGGTGCAGAAACCGCAGTGCACGCACTTGCGCAGGATCGCTTCGGCGGCCAGGCCATCAGCGGTGTCTTTGTATTCGGGGGAGAGGTTGGTTTGCATGGTGCTTCGTCTTGGTTTTGCCTTCACTCGCCGTAGTGGAACCGCAGCGCGGCGATTTCCAGCGTGTCTTCGCGCAAGCGGTAGACCATGCGGTGCTCTTGGTCTATGCGGCGCGACCACCAGCCGCTGAACTCATGTTTCAGCGGTTCGGGTTTGCCGAAGCCGTCGTAAGGGTCGCGCAACACGTCGTTGATCAGGGTGTTGATGCGGCGCAGCGTGACCTTGTCTTGCACCAGCCAGTATCGGTAATGCGCCCAGGCCGACGATGAAAACCGGATGTTGCGTGACGACATGCCAGGTGCGCGGCTCAGGGCTCTTGAAGCGTTTGCTCGACACCGCCGCCAGCGTCCATCTCGTCCATCGCCTCGCGCAGCATCCGGCGGTTGGCGGGGGCGTTCATCAGGTAGGCGGTTTCCTGCCAGGCATTGAAGTCGTCCAGGCTGATGAGCACAGCGGGCTTGCCACCCTGACGGGTGATCAGGATGGGTGCGTGGTCGTTGTTGACCTTGTCAAGCATGTGAGCGAAGTTGGCCCGCGCTTCGCTGTAATTGAGGACTTCCATGGCTGTCTCCGATGAAATTTACGTACATATGATTGTACGTATTTAGGATGCAACGGCTCAACTTTTGCTCAAGCCATCCGTCCTGGATTGAAAATACCGACCGGGTCGAATTCGGCACGCAGGCGCTGGGTGATGGTGTCGATGGCTGCGCTTTGGTGGTCGAAACGTGGGAGACCAAGCGCACCACTGGCGTCGGCGCGCAACAGCGTGGCGTGCCCGTTCACAGCGGCGGTCGCTGCGCGAATTTCCCTAGCCGCCCAGGCTGGCGCCCAGAGCCAGCGCTGCGCGCCTTGCCACTCGACCAGTTGGGCGTACGGCAGCGGCAGCACCGGCGCGGTCTGCGGCACGGAGAGGCGCCACAGGCACAGCTCAGGCGAAGGCGCGCTGAAGAACAACAAGGTCTGGTCGCGACAAGCAGCCCAATCGCCAGCGGCTTGGCGGTCGTCCATGCGCTGGCCTTGGGACTCGCGCACCATGCGCTCGCAGGCAGCGTCTACGGCTGCGACGGCTCCTCGCAAACGCACCTGCAGCCGCTCGGGCGCGCCAGCTTGCGTCTCATCTTTTACCCAGCAACTCGCGTTGATCGGCAGCGGCTGGCCGCCCCAGCGGTGCAGCTGCTCCAGCGCGTCGTGTTGCCCGAGGGCAAACACCAGCGTGGCCTCGGCCGGTGCCACGGGCAATATCTTGAGCGACACATCGGTGATCACGCCCAGCGTGCCCAGGCTGCCCGCCATGGCGCGGCTGACGTCGTAGCCGGCCACGTTCTTCATCACCTGGCCGCCAAAGGTTAGCCACTCGCCACGGCCGTCGATGAAGCGCACACCCAACACGTAATCGCGCACCCCGCCGGCGGTGGCGCGCGCCGGGCCAGCCAAGCCCGCTGCCACCACGCCGCCGATGGTGGACGCTGGGCCATAGCGAGGCGGCTCGAACGGCAGACACTGGCCCGTCTCAAGCAGCACAGCCTCCAGCTCGGCCAGCGGTGTGCCGGCTCGCACGGTAACCACCAGCTCGGTGGGCTCGTGGCTGACGATGCCTTGCCAGCCGGTGGTGTTCAGCGTGTTGCCCGCCACCGCTGCGCCGTAAAACGCTTTCGTGTCACCGCCCACGATGCGCAGCGGTTGGCGCGCGGCGCTGGCTGCGCGCACCTGATCCATCAAGTCATGGGGGGCGTTTTCGAGGTGTGAAGACATGTGGGCCATGGTAGCGAGCACCCGGCCGCTCACGTTGAGCTTTTTTCATCGTGGCGTGCAATCCCTCGCTTGAGCAGCGACGCCTCAGCTGGCGTGGCCCAGACACATGCCGGCGTTGGGTCGGCCCTTGCATTCGCGCTTGAGACGTTTGGCGCGGGCAGCCGGTTTCTCGGCGGATGGCGCGTCCTGAAACGTGACTTTGCCCGGCAGATTTTTGCCAGATGGCGCTGCACCAGGCTTGACTTTCGGGTTGGCGGTGGTCGCTTGGGCTGTGCCCAAACTGGCGGCGATCAGCAGGGCCGCGACATAGGCAGGAAAACGAGACGAACGGCGTGGTGACATGGCAACTCCCTGGGTGTTGTGATGGCGTTGTGGCGGTGGCTTGGCTGTTTCCGAGCGACACATCTTGCCTTTGAGGGTTGCGCCTGTCAGTGACCCATTGCCCAGAAAAAACCCCGCAGGCCGAAGGCCTCGCGGGGTTACTGGAGAGCGAAAAGGCAGATCAGCGGCTGTAGGCGGTCTCGCCGTGCGAGGTGATGTCCAGCCCTTCGCGCTCGGCTTCTTCCGACACACGCAGACCCATGACCATTTCGACGATCTTGAAACAGATAAAGGCCACCACCGAGGACCACACCATGGTGATCAGGACACCCTCGGCCTGCACGAGCATCTGGCTGCCGATGGAGTAGTCGTCGCCTTTGACGCCGCCGAGCGATGCCGCTGAGAACACACCGGTGAGCAGCGCGCCCACGATGCCGCCCACGCCGTGTACACCGAACACATCAAGCGAGTCGTCAGCACCCAGCATTTTCTTCAAGCTGGTCACGCCCCACAGGCATGCGAAGCCAGAGATCAGGCCGATGGCGATGGCGCCCATGGGGCCCACAGTACCGCAGGCCGGGGTGATCGCCACCAAGCCCGCCACCGCGCCAGAAGCCGCACCCAACATCGAGGCCTTGCCCTTGCCGAGTGCTTCACCAACGCACCAGGCCAGCACAGCCGCAGAGGTGGCAAACAGCGTGTTGATGAAGGCCAGCGTGGTGCCGCCGTTGGCTTCCAGGTTGGAGCCGGCGTTGAAGCCGAACCAGCCCACCCACAGCATCGAGGCGCCGACCATGGTGAGCGTCAGGCTGTGGGGCGCCATGGGTTCCTTGCCGTAGCCGATGCGCTTGCCCAATACATAGGCGCCCACCAAGCCGGCCATGGCCGCATTGATGTGCACCACGGTGCCGCCAGCAAAGTCGAGCGCGCCTTTGTCGAACAAGTAACCGCCCGTGCCCCAAACCATGTGAGCGATCGGGATGTAGCTGAAGGTGAACCACAGGGCGCAAAACAGCAGCACCGAGCCGAACTTGATGCGCTCGGCAAACGAGCCCACGATCAGCGCGCAGGTGATTCCAGCGAAGGTGCACTGGAAGGCGATGAAGATGTATTCGGGAATCATCACGCCGGGCGTGAAGGTGGCGGCCAGCGAGTCCGGCGTGACACCCATCAGGAACGCCTTGCTCAGATTGCCGAAGATCAGCCCCTCGCCACCGAAGGCCAGGCTGTAGCCGTAGACGGCCCACAGCACCGAGATCATCGAGAACACCACCATCACCTGCATCAGCACCGACAGCATGTTTTTGCTGCGGACCAAGCCGCCGTAAAACAGCGCCAGGCCCGGGATCACCATCATGATCACCAAGACTGTGGCAATCATCATCCAGGCGACGTCGCCCTTATCCACAGTTTCCTGGGGAGCCGCTTCAGCAGCAGCGGGTGCAGCCTCGGCTGCGGCGGCTGGTGCCGCAGCGGTGTCTGCCTGTGCGACAACCTGAGCGACCGTGATCGGCGCCTCGGGCGCGGTCTGGGCGATGGCGGAGAGGCCACCCAGGGCCAGGCTCAGGCCCAGCGTAAGGGAAACAATCAGCTTTTTCATGTTGGTGCTCTTTTCTGTGCGGTCGGGTTTCAAAGGGCTTCCTGGCCGGTTTCGCCAGTGCGGATGCGGACCACCTGCTCCAAAGAGGTGACAAAAATCTTTCCGTCGCCAATTTTTCCGGTGCGTGCGGCCCCTTCGATGGCCTCGATCACCCGCTCGACCAAATCGTCGGAGACCGCAGTCTCCAGCTTCACCTTGGGCAGAAAATCAACCACATACTCCGCGCCGCGGTACAACTCGGTGTGGCCCTTTTGGCGGCCAAAACCTTTCACCTCGGTCACGGTGATGCCTTGCACGCCCATGCTGGAGAGAGCTTCACGCACCTCGTCGAGCTTGAACGGTTTGATAACAGCTGAAACCATCTTCATGGTGGGATTCCTTTTCTGGATCGGAAGAAACGCGTGGCTCGAAGAGCCACAGCGCCATGAGAAAAACTACGCCTTGTCACCTAAGCAGTGTTCGTGCCAACCCATTGATCAGTCGCCGAGTGTCGGCATCTGCTGTGGCCGAAACACCGAATGCCTTGGGCGCGCGCCTACGGCATCCCCCATCGGTGTGCATCCATAAGTGCCCTGCTGTGCCATGATTTCCGCTCCGGAGCGCGATCAGATGCCGATTTCCAACCGTCAGGCCCCTGATTTCGCACCTTTTTCGTGCATAAAAAGGGCGGCGGTTGCCACAGCGCCAACAATCCGCTCGCACCAAAACAGGGAGTTTTCACACAATGGGTCTTTCTCTGGTGCACAGCCGCGCGCTGATTGGGCTGGACGCACGCCCCGTTCAGGTGGAAGTCCACTTGGCCAATGGATTGCCCAGTTTCACGTTGGTGGGTTTGGCCGACACCGAGGTGAAGGAAGCACGCGAACGGGTGCGCTCGGCCATTGCCAACGCTGGTTTGGATTTCCCCAGCAACAAGCGCATCACTGTCAACCTGGCCCCAGCCGATCTGCCCAAAGACTCCGGCCGCTTCGACCTGCCGATTGCGCTGGGCATCTTGGCCGCCAGCGGCCAGATCAGCGCGGCCCGGTTGCAAGGCTGGGAGTTCGCAGGCGAGTTGTCGCTGGGCGGTGACTTGCGCGCGGTGCGCGGTGCGCTGGCCATGAGCCTGGCGCTGCACCGGGCGGTGGGTGCTGGCGGCGAACAGGCCCGCTGCCAGCTGGTGTTGCCGCCCGGCAGTGCCGAGGAGGCCGCGCTGGTGCCACAGGCGCAGGTGTACCGCGCGCGCCATCTGCTCGACGTGGTGGCGCGCTTTCTGCCAGAAACGGCTGCCGAATCAGACACGGCACCAGAGGGCGACGGCTGGGTGCGACTGGCGGCGCAAGCGATCGCGCAAACACCCGACTACGCCGACCTGGCCGACGTGAAGGGCCAAGCTGCCGCCAAGCGCGCGCTGGAGATTGCCGCCGCGGGTGGCCACAGCCTGTTGATGATGGGCCCACCCGGCTCGGGCAAGAGCATGCTGGCGCAGCGCTTCGCCGGCCTGCTGCCGCCGATGAGCACCGACGAAGCGCTCGAATCCGCCGCTGTCGCTTCGCTGGCCGGACGCTTTAGCCTGGCGCGCTGGGGCCAGCGCCCCACTTGCGCGCCGCATCACACCGCCAGCGCGGTCGCTTTGGTTGGGGGCGGCTCCCCGCCGCGCCCTGGCGAAATCTCGCTGGCGCACCACGGTGTGCTGTTTCTGGACGAGCTGCCCGAGTTTCCCAGGGCCGCTTTGGAGGCGCTGCGCGAGCCGCTGGAAAGCGGGCTGATCCGCATCTCGCGCGCTGCCATGCAAAGCGAGTTCCCCGCGCGGTTCCAGCTGATTGCCGCCATGAACCCCTGCCCTTGCGGGTTTCTGGGCCACCCCAGCAAAGCCTGCCGCGACACGCCCGACCAGATCGCGCGCTACCAGAACAAGCTCAGCGGCCCGCTGCTCGACCGCATCGATCTGCATGTGGAAGTGCCTGCTCTGCCGAGTGAGGATTTGTTGCGCAGCGCTGCTGGCGAAGCCAGCGCGACTGTGCGCGATCGGGTAGCGGCGGCACGCGAGCGCGCCATCGAGCGCCAGGGCCAGCCCAACCAGGCGCTGGCCGGCCAAGCGTTGGACGAGCACCTGCACGCCGACCCAGCTGCACTCAAATTCCTCAGCGTCGCGGCCACCCGCCTGGGCTGGAGCGCTCGCAGCACCCACCGCGCCCTGCGTGTGGCGCGCACCATCGCCGACTTGGCGGGCGCTGCTGAGGTCACCGTGGTTCATGTCGCAGAGGCGGTGCAGTACCGGCGGGCGCTGCGACAGGGTGGGTGATTCACCGCTGAGCAACAGATCGGTTGCGCAAGCGCCGCCAACCCTCCTCAGGCAAAGCGGCTGAGCGCAGGCTGCACATCAGCTCGCGCTTTTCGTCGCTGCTCATGCCAGTCGCCGCGGAGCAACGCAGGAGCGCCCAATGCACAATCTCGGTTCAAGCCGCCAACACCTCAGGCATGGTCGCCGGCTTGGCGCTGCGGCGGACAAAGGCTTTGTCAAACGTCATGAAGGCTTGGTCGGTCTGGCTAAGCGCAAGGTGCAGCGCATCGGCAAAGTCCAGACCTTGCGCGTAGTGCGCCAAGGCGGCTTTCACAGCGTCGGACTGCGGCAGCTTGAAATTGGGCAAGCCCAACAGCAAGCTCAGCCCCCGTTGAATATCTGCGGGCGTGCACTCATTGGCCTCCAGCACCCAGACCAGCTCCAGCATGACGGTGACCGGTGCCGTAAACACCTGCTGGCTGGCCAGCAAAGCTTTGGCGCGGGCGTGCTGGGCTTTGTCGTCTTGCAGCAGCAGGCGCGCCAGCAAGTTGGTGTCCAGCGCATCAAGGCGCGTTGCTGGCCTTGATGCGCTGACTGATGATGACCCGCGTTTTCGTATCGCTCAATCGCTGACGGTTCGGTTTGGCCAGGCAGCCGGCCACGTGGTCCAGCGTCGTGGCCCCCTTATCTGGCACCACCCGCAAGCGAATCTCACCCTCCAGGTACCGCACCTCAAACCGGGCCCCGGCCGACACCTGAGCGTGCTCGCGCACCCCCTTAGGAATGACCAATTGGCCTTTGCTGGAGAGGGTGGTCGTTTCCATGGTGATTGATCGTTAAAAAGTAAGACAGATGGTAAGCCGACGGAGAGTAGAAGCCAAGCGGTCCCAGAAATTTGTCGGGCTTGGCTGTTGGGCCTGGGTTTCAAAAGCAAGAAAAGGGGCCAACGAGGGCAGTCTTCGCCAACTGTTCAGCGGCCAGTGAAAGACCCTGATCGGGTCCATCACTTCGTCACCGCGTTGCGGTTGTCCGTTTCCGCTTCTCGGAGCGCACAAAGACCGGATCGTCGGTAAACGCCGCGTCGCCACAGCTGCGCAGTCAACAAACCTCGCGCGAGAAGAAGTTACCGCTGCTGGCGAGCGCGCCATCGAGCGCCAGGGCCTGCACAACCAAGCGCTGGCAGGCCTTGCGCTCGATCAGTATCTGCACGCCGACCCGTCCGCGTTGAAATTCTTGAACATCGCCGCCACTCGCCTGGGCTGGAGCGCACGCAGCACCCAGCGCGCGCTGCGCGTGGCGCGCACCATCGCCGACTTGGCGGGCGCCGCCGATGTGACGGTGGTCCATGTCGCCGAAGCGGTGCAGTACCGGCGGGCGCTGCGACAGGGTGGGTGAGACGGGCTTGTGTCTGAATCCAAACTCACATGGCCATAACAATTTTTGCTTGGCGCTCGTCTTGTTCGGACTGTGTGCGTGAATTTTGGCCCAGCATGGCTTTGAGGCTATTCCGGCGGGCCTTGGGATTTCGAAACGTTTCGGCTAAGGTTTACCGCCAGTCCGATCAATTTATTAACACTTTTTGCTGGTGTGCAAATTCATTAGATTGCTTTTGCGTGTGTCTGCCGCTGCGATCGCTTCGTTTGCATTTGAATACGTGCCAACCATGGCTGGCCAAAACAGCAGCGCAGCTGCCACATTGGTCCCGGTCACACCCTTCTGCTTTTGGGCATCAGTCCGAAAACGGTCAGCTTCTTTCATTTCCGCCGCCAGTTGGGAGCAGCTGAGATTGCTGTCGGTGACGCGCGTGGTTTCGACAACATGTGGCGTGGCACAGCCTGACAAAGCCAGCAAAGCCGTGATGGACAGGCTGGTGAGCAAAAGCGTCTTCATGAAAAAATACCTTTAGAATCAATTAGTAACAGCACAAAACCAAATGTATCACGCCAAAAGAGAAAGGGGTCTCGAAAAGTCGCGTGACGTGGTTGATTTGCAACGGCGAAGCGGCGTGCTGAGCACGCCGCAGCAATTAACAGCCAATGAGCAAGCGGTTAAAGACAGTTCGCCCATCAATCCAACTCAAGCCCAACGACGCACCCGTGTCTGGCGCGCTGGCGCTGCAAAGTCAGGCGTTGAACATGGTCGTCACAATCCCGTACCAATCCACCGCCGCAGCTCAGCCTCGGTGACCCCGCTGCGCGCCGCCAAATCAACCACTTGGTCGTCGCCCACCTTGCCGACGTTGAAGTAGGTGCTCTCGGGGTGGCTCAGGTAGAAGCCGCTGACGCTGGCGGCGGGCGTCATGGCCAGGCTCTCGGTCAGATCCATGCCGATCTCGTTGCAGGCCAAGACCTCGAACATCTGCCGCTTGACCGAGTGGTCTGGGCAGGCCGGGTAACCGGGTGCGGGGCGGATGCCTTGGTACTTTTCCTTGATGAGTTCTTCGCTGCTCAGCGACTCGTCCGCCGCATAGCCCCAGAGGTCGGTGCGCACGCGGTGGTGCAGACACTCGGCAAACGCCTCGGCCAGCCGGTCGGCCAGGGACTTGAACAGGATCGCGCTGTAGTCGTCGTGAGCGTCTAAAAACTGCTTCTCTTTTTTCTCGCAGCCAAGGCCAGCGGTGACAGCGAACATGCCCACGTAATCGTCTGCCACGCCCTGCGGCGCAACGAAATCGGCCAGGCAGCGGCTGGGTCGCATCACGCCGTCGATTACCTGCTTTTCGGTTTGCTGGCGCAGGCCGTGCCAGGTAAGCGCAACGGTGCTGCGGCTCTCGTCGGTGTAAAGCGCGATGTCGTCGTCGTTGACCGTGTTCGCTGGGTACAGGCCAATCACACCGTTGGCGCTCAGCCAGCGGCCTTCGATGATTTTTTTGAGCATCGTCTGCGCGTCGGCAAACACCTTGGTGGCCTGCTCGCCTACCACCTCGTCGGTGAGGATGGCGGGGTAAGGGCCAGCCAGGTCCCAGGTCTGGAAGAACGGCGCCCAGTCGATGTACTTCGCCAGCTCGGCCAGATCGAAGTTTTTGAATATCCGTTTGCCGGTGAACTTCGGCTTCGGCAACACATAGGCGCTCCAGTCCAGCGGCGTTTTGTTGGCGCGCACCTTCGCCAATGGCCAGAGCGGGATTTGCTTTTTGTTTGCGTGTTGCTGCCGCACACGCTCGTAGTCGGCGTTCAGCTCGGCCAGGAACTGCACCCGGCCGTCACCGATCAGGCTTTGCGCCACGCTCACGCTGCGCGAGGCGTCTGGCACATAGACGACAGGGCCGCTGTAATGCGGTGCGATCTTGACGGCGGTATGCACGCGGCTGCAGGTGGCGCCACCGATCAACAGCGGCATCTGGGCGTCGCGGAAATGCGGGTCTTTCTCCATCTCGCTGGCCACGTACTGCATCTCTTCCAGGCTGGGCGTGATCAGCCCTGAGAGGCCCACCATGTGGGCGCCCTCGGCTTTGGCCATCGCCAAAATTTCGTGCGCCGGCACCATCACGCCCATGTTCACCACCTCGAAGTTGTTGCACTGCAAAACCACGGTGACGATGTTCTTGCCGATGTCGTGCACGTCGCCCTTCACGGTGGCGATCACGATGCGGCCCTTGGCCTGCACATCGGCACCCGCTGCTTCCTGTGCCGCTTTTTCCGCCTCGATATAAGGCAGCAAATGCGCCACCGCCTGCTTCATCACGCGCGCGCTTTTCACCACCTGCGGCAAAAACATCTTGCCCTGCCCAAACAGGTCGCCCACCACGTTCATGCCGTCCATCAGCGGGCCTTCGATCACATGCAGCGGGCGCCCGCCGCCGGCCTCGATCTCGCGCCACATGGTTTCGGTGTCTTCGGTGATGAACTCGTTCATGCCGCGCACCAGCGCGTGCGAGAGGCGCGCGCGGATTGGCAGTGCGCGCCACTCGTTCTTCTTGCTGTCGTCTCGGGACGCACCCTTGGCGTTTTCGGCCACCTCCACCAGGCGCTCGCCGGCGTCTGGGCGGCGATTCAACACCACGTCTTCCACCCGCTCGCGCAGCTCGGGCTCCAGCTCGTCGTAGACGCCCATCATCCCGGCGTTGACGATGCCCATGTCCATCCCGGCCTGGATCGCGTGGTACAGAAACACGGTGTGGATCGCTTCGCGCACCGGGTCGTTGCCGCGAAAGCTGAAGCTCACGTTGCTCACGCCGCCGCTCACCTTGGCGCCTGGCAGGTGCTGCTTGATCCAGCGCGTGGCGTTGATGAAATCGACCGCGTAGTTGTTGTGCTCTTCGATGCCGGTGGCAATGGCGAAGATGTTGGGGTCGAAGATGATGTCTTCCGGCGGGAAGCCCACCTCGTCTACCAAGATGCGGTAGGCCCGCTCGCAGATTTCGGTCTTGCGCTCGTAGGTGTCTGCCTGGCCTTTTTCGTCAAACGCCATCACCACGGCAGCGGCGCCGTAGCGCTTGACCAGCCGGGCTTGCCGCTTGAACTCATCGACGCCTTCCTTCATGCTGATCGAGTTCACCACCCCCTTGCCCTGGATGCAGCGCAGGCCTGCTTCGATCACGCTCCACTTGGAGCTGTCGACCATCACCGGCACGCGCGAAATGTCGGGCTCGCCAGCGATCAAATTGAGGAAGCGCACCATCGCCGCCTGGCTGTCGAGCATCGCCTCGTCCATGTTGATGTCGATGATCTGCGCGCCGTTTTCCACCTGCTGGCGCGCCACAGCGAGGGCCTGCTCGTAGTCGCCATTCAGGATCATGCGGGCGAAGGCCTTGGAGCCGGTGACGTTGGTGCGCTCGCCGATGTTGACAAACAAACTCGCGTCACCGATGCGCACGGGTTCTAGGCCGGATAGCAGCATCGGCGGCACGTGCGCAGAAGAAACGGCGGTGGCGTTGGAAACGGAGGAAGAGGAAACGGCTGCGGACATGGGGCTCACCAGGGTTTTGTTCAATGGCTGGTGAGCGCGGTTGGTGCCGGATGAACCAGCGGGGCGGTCAACGCCCGGTGTCTCAAGCCTGATGTCGACCCCGTGGCGGGATGACGCTGCAGCGCTCCTTGAGAGGACGTGATTTTAGCGAGCGATCTGTGAAGCGCTGTCGGTCATGGGTTATCTGCCAGCCATCAAACGCAGCAGGGCTGACAAGGCGGGCAACCCCGCAGCGGCCGCAACGAGAACTTCATCATGGAAATACTTGCGCACCACCCTTTCGTCGTGCGCTGGGCCTCCAAACCGGGCGGCAAAGTCCTGTTTGAGCTGTGACGTGGAGCGCCCCTGCACCGGCAGCTGGTGTATTTGGAGCAGAAGCGACTCCAGACAGGGTTCGCAAACCACCACCTGCACCTTGGCTCGTTTGGCCGCCGCACGGGTTTTGTCATTCCAGTCCGTATCGGCGTCCAGCAGGGCCGCCACAGCATCAAAAGCCGCGTTGAGCGACTGGCGACGTGCAAATGTGAATGGCTGTCAAGAAACGCTGTTTTCTGGCTGTGAGGACGCGGTTTCAGACATTGGTGGTGTTTTGAGTGGGGTGCCTCGCATGCCGATACCTGACCGCCCGGAGGGCGGCCAGGTATCGGCATGCGGTTTAGCGGGGCTGAGCAGTCGGTCAGGCGGCTGAGGTGATGGTGCAGCGCAGTGGGGATTGGCGCGGCCGCTTCAGTCGTGTGCGCGTGGCCCGTTCGGCGTGAGGGCGACGATCCGCGGCAAGAAGCCTCTGGTGCCGCGCAGCGGTATGGCGCTGTAATCGGCTCACACCGAGGTAGGCGGG
>Ga0335395_10000888_pt1 | contig 18917 bp, 18 predicted proteins | sample MAT02_FD_205744 | JGI IMG/M metagenome (GOLD analysis project Ga0335395, IMG submission 205744) | Freshwater microbial communities from Lake Fryxell liftoff mats and glacier meltwater in Antarctica - MAT-02 (spades assembly) (version 2) ...
GCGGATCCGGGCGGCGTGAAGATTGATTCGCAGGCCCGTGAATAGGAGACTGCGGGTGGCGGTCTCTGACCCGCTTTTTGGGCGGGTCATCCGCGAGGGGAACCACAACAATGTCGCTTCGTTCACGAGTTTTGAGGGGGGTCGCTCTGGCGGCCGTGGTGTTGGTGCCGGCTGTCGCGTACGCCGATAGCGACGGGTCCAAGGGGACGGTCGCCTCGGTGACGGTCAACGAGTCGAGCGCCGACGACTACACGGCCGAGCGTGGCAACGTGTTCATCCAGGAGGCGTCGCAGACCCGCAAGTACCAGTGGGGTGGCACGGCGTGTAGCGGTAAGAACCTGTCGGAGGCGAACATCGCTCTGCTGGTCGACGCGCTCAGGGCCAGTGACCGTCTGGAGATCGTGCCGAGCTACAAGAGTGGCGCGGGTGCGGCGCGCTGTCTGGTCGGCTTCCGCGTCCAGTTGGTGCAGCCGGCGCCGGCGCGCTGAGCCCGGGTGGGTGATGTACGCGCGAGCTGGCCCGGTTTGGGGGCTGGCTCGCGTGTTTCGTTGGTTCGTGGTGGTTGGTGTGGATGGAAGATCTCTTGGCCGAGAGTCGCGGGCGCGATACACCTCGCTGCCTTGGCGGACGACGGCAGCATCCCTCCCGACCCGCGGCGTCTCGCACGGGCGCAACGCGCCGGACTGCGCCCGGAGTCGCCGTGGCTGACACCGGCGGCGATGTGCCTGGCCCTCGCAGCGGGCCTGCGATGGTTCGCACCCGCGGTGCTGTCGAGCTGGCGTGAGGTGTGGTCGCGCGGGCTCGCAGGCGCGAGTGTGGTCGGCGAACTGGTGACCACGGTGATGATCGCCGCGGCGGTGGTGACCGTGCTGGTGGCCGTGCTCGCCGGGAGCTTCGGGTGGGTCGACACGCGCGCGCGCGAAGGGCTCGGGGTCGGGGAGCTGCGCAGCCCGGCCCGCGGTGTGCTCGCGTTGATCGTGCCAGTGGCGACCCTGGTGGTGCTCGCGGGCGTGTGTGCCGGCGCGGCGCGGGCGGTCGATGCCAGCGAAGCCGGGCTGTGGGCGCTGTGGTGGGCGTGGTTGCAGCGGCTGCTGGTAGGCGTCGGCGGGCTGTTGCTGGTGGCGGGTCTCGTCGACCGGGCGCTCGCGCGGCGACGGTTGTGGCGAGCGCTGCACCGCAGCCCCGACGAGCTGCGACGAGGCGAAGGGTGAGCGATCGCCTGATCTCCGTCGCGCTGCCGGTCAGCATCGACCGGGCCTTCACCTACGCGGTGCCGCCCGACTGGACCAGCGTGCCCGAGCCAGGCGCGCGGGTGCTGGTGCCGTTCGGCGCGCGCGGGCTGGTAGGGGTCGTACGTGAGGCCCCCGGCGAGCACACAGAGAAGGTGCGTCGCGTCGAGGAGACGCTCGACCCTCCCGGCGCGCCGTCGCTGACGCCGGGGCTACTGCGCCTGTGCGAGTGGGTCCAGGACTACTATGTCGCGCCTGTCGGCGAGGTCTATCGCCTGGCGCTGCCGGGGCTGCTGACCGGGTCGGATGTCCGAAAGGCCAGGTTGACGCCAGCGGGCGCGCAGGCGTTGGCCTCGGCGCGGGACTTCGTGCTGACGGCGCAGGGCGGCGGGCCATACATCCCCTCGGTGGCGGAGCAGCGGGTCCTCGCGGCGCTGGCGACCGCGCCGAAGCACGAGCTGGCGGTCGACCGTCTGACCTCGCTCAAGCCGCGGATCAGCGGCGTGCTGCGGATCCTCGGCGAACTGGCGGCGCGCGAGCTGTGCACGATCCACTGGGACGACGGCGGCGACGAGGGAGCTCGGGTCGAGACACACTATCGACGTACGGATTACCTGCGCGGGGGTGGTGGCACCGAGGAGGCGATCCAGACGATCGTCGGGCGGAGCAAGCAGAAGCGGGCGCTGCTCGACTTCATGGAGACCGCGCCGACGGGCGTATGGATGCCAGCGGGTGAGCTGCGCGGGCCGTTCCCGCGGCTGCGCGAGTTGATCCCCGGCTTGCTCGAGTCGGGCCTGGTGGTCGCGGAGGAGCGGCTGCGGGCGCTCGACCCGTTCGCCGCCGGGGCACCGGAGAGCTCGACGCCGCAGGCGCCGACGGAGGACCAGCGGCGCTCGCTGGCCGCGTTGATCGCCGACATGAACGCGGGGGCGTTCGCGGTGTCGCTGCTGCACGGGGTGACCGGCTCGGGCAAGACGGAGGTGTACTTGCAACTGATCGCCGAGGCGCGGGCGCGCGGGGGCGGGGCGATCGTGCTGGTCCCGGAGATCGCACTGACGCCGCAGCTCTCGGACCGCTTTCGGGCCCGCTTCGGCGACACGGTCGCGGTGCTGCACAGCGGCTTGACACCGCGGCAGCGCCTCGACGCCTGGCAGCAGATCCGCATGGGTCTGCGGCCGATCGTCATCGGCGCGCGCTCGGCCGTGTTCGCGCCGGTCCCGAACCTCAAGGTCATCGTCGTCGACGAGGAGCACGACTCGTCGTTTAAACAGGAGGAAGGCGTCCGCTACAACGCCCGCGACGTCGCGCTGGTGCGCGCGCGCGACGAGAAGGCGCTCGCGGTGCTCGGCAGCGCCACGCCAGCGCTCGAGACCTACGAGCAGGCGCGGGCCGGCCGCTATCGCTGGCTGCGCCTCGACACCCGGCCGACGCCGCGGCCGCTGCCGAAGGTCGAGCTGGTGCCGCTGGCTGTGCATCGCCCGGACCCCGATACGCTGCTCACGGCCCGCATGCGTGGCGCGTTGACGGAGACGGTGTTGGCGGGCGAGCAGGCGATCCTGTTCCTGAATCGACGCGGCTTTGCGACCACGCTGATATGCAGCGTCTGCGGGGCGCTGCACTCGTGCCCGGACTGCAGCGCGCCGTCGATGACCTACCACTTGCAGCGCAACCGCTTGATGTGCCACCTGTGCGGCCACATCGAGGCGCCGCCGGAGCACTGTCGCAGTTGCGGTCAGGGCGAGCTGCTGCACGGCAGCGCGGGCACCGAGCGGGTCGAGCTGGCGGTCACCAAGGAGATCCCACGCGCGAGGGTTCTCCGCCTCGACCGCGACACCAGCCGGGGCAAGGGGCTCATCGAGACGCTGGCCCGGTTTCGCAACCGCGAGGCGGACATTTTGGTCGGCACGCAGATGCTGTCGAAGGGCCACGACTTCCCCGGCGTGACGCTCGTCGGGATCTTGCAGGCGGATCACGGGCTCGGCATGCCTGACCTGCGCGCCGCGGAGCGGACCTTTCAGTTGCTCACGCAGGTCAGCGGGCGCGCCGGTCGCGGCGACCGGGCGGGCCGCGTGTTGGTCCAGGCGTGGGCGATCAGCCACCCGGCGATCGCGTTCGCGGCCGAACACGACTTCGCCGGCTTCGCCGCATGGGAGCTGGCGCAGCGCCAGCAGCTCGGGAATCCGCCTTTCGGTTTCCTCGCGCTGCTGCGGATCTCCGGGCCCGACGAGACCGCGGTGCGGCGGCGGGCCGAGGCGCTCGGCGCCTTCGTGCGCGCCGGAGTGGAAGGCGCGGCGAGCAAGCAACGGGCGTTGACGGGGGGCCTCGACGAGCGCGCCCCGCTGTCGCTGCTCGGTCCAGTGCCCTCGCCTATCGAGCGGGTCAACCGCAAGATCCGCTGGCAACTCCTGATCCGTGCGACCTCGCGGCCGCCGCTGCGCTGGCTGCTCAAGCAGTTGCGCCCGCAGCTTGGGATCGACGGCAGCGGCGACTTCAAGACGCTCGCCGTGCTCGACGTCGATCCGCAGACGCTGCTGTGATCAGGCGGCGGTCGACTCGCTGCCGAGGTGACGCGCGAGGAAGGCGAGCGTGCGCCGCCACGCGGTCGTCGCCGCCTCGGGGTCGTGGACCTCCGGGCGCGCTTCGTTGAAGAACGCGTGCTGCGCGTTGTAGCGGTGGATCTCGTACTCGTGGGTCGCGTGGCGAAGCTGGTCCTCGAGCGTGCGCACGGCCTCAGGAGTACACCAGTCGTCGTGCTCGGCGAAGTGGGCCAGCAGCGGCACGCGCAGCTTGGTGGGGTCGGCGAGCTGGGCCGGCGGGATGCCATAGAAGACCACGGCGGCCGTCAGCTCCTCGAGGTGGACCGCCGCCGCGAGGGCCAGCGCGCCGCCCATGCAGAACCCGAGGACTGCGACCTTGCCGTGGTACTCCTTCGCGGTATGCACGGCACCCGCGAGGTCCTGGAACAGGGCGTCGGGGAAGTTGAGGTCGCCCATGAGGTGCTTGGCCTCGTCGGCGTCGCTGGCTGTTTTACCGCGGTAGAGATCGGGGATGAGGACGTTGTAACCGGCCTCGGCGAGCCGCTTCCCGACGCCGCGGATCTGGTCGTTGAGGCCCCACCACTCCTGGACCAGCACGACCGCGGGCGCCGCGGTGGCGCTGGCGGGGAAGACCTGGCCCGGCGCGGTCTGGCCGTCGGGACGCACGAAGTTGATGATGTCGCCGGCCTGGACCTGAGTCATGGCCGGGATGGTACCCGAGAGCTCAGCGCGCCGCGAAGCTGTATACCGACCAGAAGCTCTCCCACTGGGAGTCCCCACAGCCGACACATCGTTGCATGTGAACCGTCCGCACCAGCACCGTGCCCGCCTCGGCGATTTGCAGCTCGACGCGGCCACCGCTGTCCGTGCTCGCGACCTGCGCCGGCGTCGGCGCGCCCGGACCGCGCGTAAACGCCTCCACCTGCGCGTTGGCCAGTGGACGACCCTCGAAGAGCACCGTCATCCCGAGGCGCTCGCCGGCCTTGAGCCCCGCGAGCTCGCGCTCGGGCACCAACTCCAGGCGCTGACCGACCACGCGCGTCGAGACGCCGTCGGCGACCTCACCGACCTGCACGAAGGCCTTGAGGTACCGCGTGTAGCGCTCGTTGGCCCGCTGCCACAGCTCGCCGGCCCGTCGGCGCTCGGCGAGCACCGCGAGCAGGCCCTCGTTCTCGAGGTAGCGGTTGAAGGTGCGGGCGCGCAGTTGGACGCGGGATGTGTCGCGCTCGAGCGAGAGCAGGTGCCCGCCGGGTTCGCCGAGGCGCAGGCGCGGGAGCACGCCGTCGCGCGTGCGCGGGAGCAGGTCGGTGTCGGCGACGCGGGTGATGTGGCGCAGGGCGACGGTGCGGGCCTGCTCGATCGCCTGCTGGGCCTCGGGGATGAAGTCGCGACCGAGCCACAGCGACAGCGACAGCTCCGAGTGGGCGCTCGGCTGGAGCGGCTGGAACTCGAGCCAGTAGTCATCGGCTCGCGCGGACTGGAAGGGCGAGGTGATAGCGACCAGCGCGAACATGCATGCGGGGATCCACCGGGACGGACGCGAACGAGGTTGACGGGGGAGCGAGCGCATGAGGTATCGTCGACAGCATGACGGGGAACGCGGAGCCCAGGCAAGCGGCGCACGCGACTTCCTGCGATCCACGGCGCGGTAGCCGACGTACGGGTGCGGGCACGTGAACGGTCTTGGGGGTTTGGAGATACATCGGCGGCTCGACCACCTCGACCACCTCGACCACCTCGGCCGCGCTCATCGCCGGCTTCGCGGCGTCTGTGCCGGTTGCGCAGGCGGCGGCGCCGACAGGTACTTCGGGACAGGTCAATGCACCTACACCGCCTGCGAGGCAGCTACGGGAGGAACGCCCGGAATCTGAGCCGGCGCCGGAGCAGTTGCCGAGGCGACCGGGATTCGGGGCTCTGCCGCGCTACGCGACCGTGGTCAGCACGCAGCGTCCGCCGTTGATGGCCTCACAACGGGTGATCGACGCGCGAGAGTTGTCGGTCGCGCCGCGGCGGCGCTCGGCCGACGACCTGCTGCGCATGGTGCCGGGGGTGCTGCTCAATCAACACGGCGCGGAGGGCAAGGGCCAGCAGTTGTTCCTGCGCGGCTTCGATGCCGCGCACGGCACCGACGTCGAGGTGTTGGTCGCAGGCATCCCGATCAACGAGCTCTCGAACATCCACGGGCAGGGCTACCTCGACCTCAACTTCATGATCCCCGAGGTCGTGCGCCAGATCTCCGTCAGCAAGGGACCCTTCCAGATCCAGCAGGGCAACTTCGCCAACGCGGGCTCGATCCGCTTCGAGCTCGGGGTCGAACCGAACGCCCGCGGCACCCGGGTCGGCTACGAGCTCGGCAGCACGATCCGCCACCGCGGCGTCGTCGTGCACGCGCCGCGCAGCCTCGGGCGCGACAGCTTCCTCGCGTTCGAGGCGATGCGTGACCAGGGCTTCGCGCCCGGTCGCCAGGCCCAGCGTGTCGCCAGCCTCAACCAGATCCGCCTGGTCAGCAGCCCGACTTACGGCACCCTCGACCTGCTCGGCTCCGGCTACTACGCGAGCTTCGGCTCTCCCGGCGCGCTCGCGGTGTCTGATGTCGCCGCCGGCCGCGTGCCCTTCGACGGCGTGTATCAGAGCGACGGCGGCGGGAGCTCACTGCGGGCCCTGACCAGCCTGCGGCATCAGGTGTCGACCGGTCGCGGACGCCTGGAACAGCGCCTGTACGGACAGTTCCGGCACCTCGACATGCTCGAGAACTTCACCGGAGATCTGCAGGACGCGGTGTACGGCGATCGCCGTGCGCAACTGCATCGCTTGTTCTCCGCCGGCTATCAGGTCGAGTATACGCGGCCGCTGGTCGACACGCTGACCCTCGCGGTCGGCGGCGCGTGGCAGGGCGACAGCATCTCGCAGAGCGACGCGCGCGTCGACGCGGGCCACGGCGTGGTGCTCGAGAACTGGGACCTCGGCGTCGGCCAACATCAAGCCCACGCGCGGGCCGGCCTGCGCTGGCGACCGACGCAGTGGTTCACGCTCGAGGGCGGCGCGCGGGCCGACCTGTTCGCCTACGACGTCATCGACCGGCTGCACGACGACCGCCAGAAGCGGGTGCTCGGGCGGGCCTCGCCGCGCTTGTTGGCGGCGTTTCGGGCGGGCGATCGCTGGTCGCTGTTCACCGCGTACGGTCGCGGGCTGCGGGCTCCGGAGGCGCGGTCGATGCTGGCGAGCATGACGACGCCGTCGGACGTGGTGCTCGACCGCTACAAGGGTGGCACGGCGAAGATCTTCCCGTCGGACGCGGTCGAGGCCGGGGCGCGCTTCACCGGTAAGCGCCCGGTGACGATCGGGCTCGCGGCCTTCGGCACGTGGATCGATCGTGAGCTGGTGTTCGACCACGTCTCGGCCGTCAACCTCGAACTCAACCAGACCCGCCGCCTCGGCGTGGAGATCGACGCCTCCGTGCGCCCCCGCGAGTGGCTCGAGCTGCGCCAGGACCTGACGGTCGTGCACGCCCGCTTCGTCGAGTCCGGCGCCGCGATCCCGGGGGCGCCACCGCTGCTCAGCGCGACCACGTTGACGCTCATACACCCCAGCGGCATCCGGGCGGGTGCGCGCTTGCAAGTGGTCGGCGCGCGCCCGCTGCCGCACGGCGCCCGCGCGGCGACCTACGCCCTGCTCGACCTCAGCGTCGGCTACCGCCGCGGGCCGCTGCAATTGGACATCCAGGTCGATAACGCCACCAACGCGCGCTGGAAGGAGGGCGAGTACCACTACGCGTCGCACTGGAACCAGAACGACCCGCGCAGTACCCTGCCTCGCCTGCACTTTATCGCCGGACCCCCGCTTGCGGTGCGGCTGGCGACCACGCTCTACTTCATGTGACGCCATGTTCAACCGACCTGTCCTTACGAACATCTTGGGGTGCATCTTCTTCGGTAGCATTTCCTTGGGGATCTCGACGCTCTCGGCCTGCGCGCCGAGTCAGGAGGTCGTGCGCGTGCCGCTGGAGGTCGCGCTCGACGCCTCGGGGATCACGGCGACCACCAGCGACACCGGCTGGACGATCGAGCTGACGACCGCCCGCGTCGCCGCCAGCAGCTTGCAGTTCACTATCCAGGGTGAGATGCACGGCGCGACCGCGTCACTCGGCGGGTGGCCCGGAGGATGGGTGCTCGCGCGCGCGTGGGCGCATCCGGGGCACTCCGCCGGCGGGGATGTCACCGGCGAGCTCGCGGGCGACTTCGTGTTCGACTGGCTCGCGCACGACGGCATGCTGCTCGGCACCGCCGAAGTGCTGGTCGGCGACTACAAGGGCATGAACTTCACGTTCCGCGCCGCGACCGTCGCCGACGGCCTCGCCGCGGACGACCCGCTGCTTGGGCACACGGCGCAGCTCGCCGGCATCGCGCGCAAGGGCGCGTCCGAGGTCGCTTTCACGGCGCTCCTCGACATCGACGGCGGGACGCAGTTGGTCGGCGCGCCCTTCGAGGACGCGATCGACGTCGACACCACGGCGCCGATCGAGCTGCGGTTCTTGCCGACCGACCCGGTCACCGGGGCGTCGCTCTTCGACGGCCTCGACTTCGCGGCGCTCGACGCCCTCGACGCCAACACCGACGGTCTCATCGAGATCTCCCCCGGCGACCCGGCCCACAACATCCTCCGCCGCACCCTCCAATCCCACGTCCACTACGACGCCACCCCGAAGTAAATTCATGATCATGCACCGTCTACTCATCTCCGCGATCCTGCTCGGCTCCTGCACCGACGACCACGCGACCCTCGATGTCCGCATTTATGGGGAGGAGCTGATCGAGGTGGGCATCCCGGCGGATGTCTTCGTCGACGGCTGGGCGCTGCGTTATGAAAAATTCCTCGTCAGCGTGGGCGAGGTCGAGGCGCAGCGCGATGGCGTCGAGGGCGGACTGTCGGAGCCGAACTATCAGGTCTTCGACCTGACGCGGCCTTCGGAGGGCGCGGGCCAGCGGGTCGCCTCCGAACCGGTCGTCGACGGGCGCTACGACGCCACGCAGTTCGTCATCGGCCCGGCCGCCGACGCGCTCGCGGGCAACGCCAGCGCGGCGGATCTCGAGACCATGCGGGCGGGCGGGTATTCGCTGTACGCGGCCGGACAGGCGACGAAGGGGGACGTGACGATGCGCTTCGCCTGGGGCTTCGCCACGCGCACGCGCTACACGGCGTGCGAGTCGCTGGCCGAGGTGGGCGGCGCGCCGGCCCGGATCGAGCTCACGATCCACGGTGACCATCTGTTCTACGACGACCTGTTCTCGTCGACGCCGAACATCAGCTTCGACCTCGTGGCTAACGCTGACGCTGACGGCGACGGCGAGGTCACGCAGGCCGAGCTGCTGGCCGTGGACCTCCGGCCGCTGGCGAACTATCAGGTCGGCAGCACCGACATCGTCGACCTGTGGCACTTCATCGAGCAGAAGACCACGGCCGTCGGCCACATCGACGGCGAGGGCCACTGCGAGGCCGCCCGCGAGTCTTGAGCGGCTTCGCTTGTGACAGTCGATTAAACGCGAAACAGCGACCCGCGGGGGTCGCTGTTGGTCGAGATCGCGGGAGACTCAGTCGCCGGTGGGCAGCCAGGTCTGGGTGCGATAGAACGGGCCCAGGTAGCCGCGGACCATCAGCTTGCCGTCCTTGAGCCAGATCGAGCAGCGATAGGTCTTGCCCTTCTTGGGGTCGAAGATCTTGCCACCGCTCCACTCACCGTCGCCATCCGCGGTCATGCCCCACATGACGACCATGCCCTGCACGGGCTTGTTGTAGTCGTCGCCCTCGCACTTGTCACACAGGAGGTCGGGGTCTTGCAGCAGGCGGTCGATGCGACCGTAGAACTTGTCGTCCACCTGGTAGATCTTCATGATCGACTTGGCGTCGCCGGTCTCGTCGTCGATCGTCTTCCAGTAGCCGACCGCGGTGGTCCGACCAGAGAAGGCCATCACCGAGGAGGCGACGAACAGCAGGGTGGCGATGAAGGCCGTGGCCGCGAGCTTGGCCGGGTGCTTGAATAGCGAGACGATCGTTGCGTGCATCGGGTGAGATCCTCAGGTCAGGGAGACGGGCCGCAGTGTAACTCGACCCGGTAGGGGCCGGGCAGGACCGGGCGAGACCAGGCACCGACTGACCCCCATCCCGGTCTATGCACGCCCGAACGATCTTTTTTCCATGGCGCCCGAAGCCCACGGACCGCTCGCGCCCTGGGGTACACTGCCGCCGCCGTGGGCCCGGAGATCCTCATCGTCGGCGATCGCAGTCACCGTGGGGCCCTCATCCCCCGCGTGCAGGACCTCGGCTATACCGTCACGCCCGTGCGCGAACGCGAACTCACCGGGCGCGTCGCCTCCCTCCCAGCTCCAGCCGCCGTGCTCGTCTGCCTCGGAGATACCCACGCCTCCGAGCTCGTGGACGCCGTCCGGCGCGGTCGAGACGATGTTCCGGTGGTGCTGCTCGGCAGCCTCGGCGGAGAGCTGCGCGACCTCGCCGATGTCCTCGAGCTCGGCGCCGACCACTTCCTGGCCGCCCCGGTCGGCGACGAGGAGCTGGCCCGCGTGCTGGCCGAGCTCGCAGGTCCCGGCACGCCCGAGACTCCCAGTGCGGACGCGGGAAATGCCGCGGCGGAGGTCGACGAGGACGATGAGGACGGAGACCCGGACGACGATGACGATTTTGTGCGACCACTCACGGGTCGTGCACGGGTGCCTGGCCAACTCCACCAGTCGCTCGAGATCCTCGCGGCCAGACTCCAGCATCACGAGTCTGGTGACGCCGAGCCGGACAACCTCGACCTCGAGTCGCTCGGGCTCGATGCGACCCCCGATGTCGACGGCGAGCTCGACTCGGCGGGCGCGGGGCCCCTGCTGACCGACCCCGAGTCGAGCGACCCGGCCGCACCGCAGCGCCCCGAGCCGACCCAGCGCATCGCTGCGCGCCCGCGTGCCGGCCAGGTGGCGACCGACCACGAGGACAGCCGCGGGGCGATGCGGGGCGAGGAGACCCAGCGCCTGCGCGTTGAGGCCCGGCCCGGGCACAGCGAGGATCGACCGCGAACCGATGAACATGTCCGAAAGGACAGCTTGGAGCCGACTGACCGACATGGCCGGAGGGACAGGTCGGAGACCGCGCCGGCGGGCGCGACGGACCGGCTGGTTGCGCCGCGAGACCCGGTTGAACGGCGCTGGCGGCCGGATCCCGGGGAGACGACGGCGCGGGTGCTCGCGCGGCGGGCGGACGACCCGCGGCCGCGCGACGCGACCGGGCAGGTGCTCGCGCGAAGGGTGAGCGACCCGCGGATGGGCGAGCGCGGGAGCTCGACGCACGCGCGGCGGGCCGAAGATCCGCGGCCGCGCGACGCCGCCGGGCAGGTGCTCGCGCGGCGGGCAGATGACCCGCGTCCGCGTGAGCTCGTGCGGGATGAGCCGGAGCGCGACCGCAGGCCGGTGCTCCCGAACCCGGCCTTCGAGGCGCGACCCGGGCCCGCCGACGCGACGGCCAGGGTCGGCCCGCAGCGCGACGAGAGCGTCGCGCTACCAACCGAGCCCGACGGGCACCTCGCGGGTGTCGAGGTCGTCGATAGATTGTGGCAACTGCACGCGACCGGCTTCGATGGACGGCTCACCGTCAGCTTCGGCGACGGTGCTCGCCGCGTCGTGTGGTGGCGGCGCGGCGCGCCGGTGTACGCGTCCAGCACGGCGCCAGCCGACGGCCTGGTGTCACGCCTGCACGCGCGCGGCCTGCTGGCGCGGGCGCAGGTGGTCGGGGCGGCGCGGGTCGTGGATGGCGAGTTGGCGCCATCGGCCGCTCGCCTGGTGCTGGCAGGGCTGCTCAAGCCGCGCGAGCAGCAGGAGGCCGTGCGCGACGCGGTGGCGCGGATCTTCGAGGGGATCTGCAGTGACACGGCGATGCGCTGGGCCGTCGACCCTGGAGCGCCGCCGGCCGAGGTCTCACCGGACACGTCGGTGCTCGCGCTGCTGACCGCGGGCGTGCGCGCGGGCTTCACCCGCGAGACCCTGCGCGACCCGTTGCCCGACGATCTCGCGTTGCGGCTGGAGGTCGACGACCACGCCGCGCTGGCGCGCGAGCTCGGCTGGCCCGGCGCGGAGGAATGGCTGGTGCTGCTCGACGGCAGCCGCAGCCTCGCGCAACTGGTCGCCGAGGACGGCCTCGACGAGCGCGACCTGTGGGTGGCAGCCTGCGTGCTGACGGCCGCGGGTCTGGCGGTGCCCGCCGAGCCCGACGCGGACGCGACGCTGGTGGCGATCGACCAGCGAAGGATCGACGAGCGCCTGGCCCTCGCGCGCGCCTCGGACTACTTCGCCCTGCTGGGCCTGGGCCGCGACGCCGGTCGGGTCGAGGTCCTGCGCGCGCACGCTGATCTGCGCGCCACCTTCGCCGACGATCGCCTCGAGCCCCGCACCCGCGAGGAGCTGGCCGACGCGCTCGCCGAGCTGCACGCCGCGCTCGACGAGGCCCGCGTGGTCCTGCTGGACGAGGCGCTGCGCATGGCCTATACGGCGCACTTGTCGGAGACAGCACCCGCCGACGCCGAGCCGACATGACCCTGCGCGCCGCCTTCATGGGATCCCCCGAATTCGCCGTGGCGAGCCTGCACGCGGTCGCCCGCGCCTGCGATCTGCAGGTCGTGGTCAGCCAGCCCGATCGCCCGGCCGGTCGCGGGCGCAAGCTGGTCGCGCCGGCGGTCAAGGAGGCCGCGACGGCGCTCGGTGTGCCGGTGCTGCAGCCGCTCAAGGTCCGCGACGGCGCCCTCGCGGCGGCGCTGCGCGAGCACGCGCTCGACGTCATCGTCGTCACCGCCTACGGGAGGATCTTGCCGCGCGAGATCCTCGAGCTGCCGCGGCTCGGCTGCATCAACGTACACGCCTCGCTGCTGCCGCGCTGGCGCGGCGCTGCGCCGATCCAGCGGGCCGTTTTGGCGGGTGACCGCGAGACCGGCGTGGCGATCATGCAGATGGAGGAGGGCCTCGACACCGGGCCGGTCCATCGCGTGCTGGTCACGCCGATCGGCCCGCTCGAGACCAGCGGCGAGCTGTTCGATCGCCTCGCGCCGCTCGGTGGCGCGGTGCTCGAGGCCTTCCTGCGCGAGCTGCCGGACGTGCCACCGCCGACGGAGCAAGACGAGCGCGGCCTGGTGCTCGCGCCGATGCTCGCCAAGGCCGAGGGCCTGACCCGATGGACATGTCCTTTCGGCCAGGTCATCGACCACGTGCGCGGCATGGACCCGTGGCCCGGCGCCTTCACCGGGCGCGGCGATCTGGTGCTCAAGCTGTTTCGCGCGGCGCCCTCGGCCCGCATACGCACGGACGGCGCGCTCCCCGGCCAGGTGCTGGCGGTCGACCGCGAGGGGGTGCACGTCGCGTGCGGCGAGGGCGTCGTGTGCATCGCCGAGCTGCAGGTGGTCGGCGGCAAGCGCATGCCGGCCCACGCCTACGCGGCCGGCAAGCCGTTCGCGCCGGGCGAGTCGCTCACTGACCCACGGACGGACCCTCCCGGGCCCGCCGAATGACCTGTCCGAAAGACCAGATCAGCGCTTGAGCGGCAGCCCCGGGTGCCAGATCGGTCGCTCGCCGCGGGCGGCTGCCATGGCCGTCAGCGTGTGCAGGGCGCCGAGACCACAGCGCACGCAGGCCAGCTCGGCGGCGTCCTTTTGTTCTGGCGTAATAAACACGTTGTCGTGGCGGGTCGCGTAGATCGCACACACGGCGCCGGCCGAGAACCCGCGAAAGCTGGCCAGGGTCAGCAGCGTCGAGGTCTCCATCTCGAGGTTCTTGACGCCCTGCGCGGCCAAGCGCGCGACGATCTCCGGGTCGCGCGGCATGAATCCGGGCACGCGGCGGCCCTGCGCGCCGTAGAAGCCGGGTGCGGTGGCGGTGACGCCGACGTGGTAGCGCAGCCCCAGCGCCTCGGCGGCGCCGGCGAGGGCGAGCACCGCCTGCGGGTCGGCGACGGCGGGGTAGCCGTTGTCGACGAAGTATTGGCTGGTGTTCTCGAGCCGCAGCGCGCCGGTGGTGACCACGAGGTCGCCGAGCGCCATGTCCGATTGGAGCGCGCCGGCGCTGCCGCAGCGGATCATCACCGGGTTGTCGACCACCTGGCACAGTTCCACGACCGCGATCTCCGTCGCGCCGGTGCCCATGCCGGTGCCCATCACCGTCACGCGCAGGCCCTGGTGTTCGCCGGTGTAGCTGACGTACTCGCGGTTGCGGCGCTCGAGCTCGATGCGGTCGAACATGCCGGCCACGCGGGTCGCCCGCGCCGGGTCGCCGACCAGCATGATGTGGCGCGCGACCTCGCCGGGCGCGAGCCCGATGTGATACTGGCGGCCGTCGGCGTCGTGGACACGCTCGGCGGATTCAAGACCTTGCTGCATTAGTAACCTGTACTTCCAGACATGTTCGAGGGGCCAGCCGCATCCCAGCCGGCGAGGATCTTCAGCGAGGCGCTGGCGCCGAGGCGGGTCGCGCCGGCCGCGAGCATGGCCCGCGCGGCGGCGGCGTCGCCGATGCCTCCGGAGGCCTTGACGCCGATGTCGGGGCCGACGGCGGCGCGCATGCGGCGAACGGCGTCGACCGTCGCGCCGCCGGGGCCGAAGCCGGTCGAGGTCTTGACGAACCTGGCGCCGGCCTCGACCGCGAGCCGACACGCCAGGTCGATCTCCTCCGGGGTGAGCAACGCCGTCTCGAGGATCACCTTGACCAGGCGGCCCTCCGCGGCGACGACGACCCCGGCGAGGTCGGTCACCACCTCGGCGAGGGATCCGTCGCGCAGCGGTCCGAGCGCGATGACGACGTCGAGCTCGTCGGCGCCGTCAACCACGGCCAGGCGCGCGGCCGCGGCCTTGATCGCGGAGCGGTCGGCGCCGAGCGGGAAGCCGATCACCGTACACACCCGCACCTGGCCTTGCAGACAGGCGCGCGCCAGCGGCACGCGCACCGGGTGTACACACACGCTGGCGAAGCCGTGCTCGCGGGCCTCGGCGCACAGCACTTCGACCTCGCGGCGGGTCGCGGTGGGTCGCAGCAAGGTGTGGTCGATGCTCGCGGCGAGCTCGGTGCGGGTCAGCATGACGGCCGGACGAAGGGCGCTCAGTTGTAGAGGCAGTCGTTGAGCTGCTTCTCGACGTCGTCGGGCAGGTCCGGGCAGGTCTTGTACTCGTCGTCGAGGGTCTTGTAGCAGTCGCCGCGCATGGTATCGGTGCAGGTGAGCGCGTTGAGGCAGGTGGAGGCGCGGCCGTGGGCGTCGGCGCGGCAGTCGAGCACGGCGCTGTAGTCGACGGCGGCGTCGCTAAACAGGCCCTCGACGCAGCCGCGTTCGGCGGAGTTGGCGGGCAGGTCGGCGAGGCACTCCTCGGTGGACCCATAGCCCTTGCCGACGAACAGCAGGGCGAGGCTGTTGTATTCGCACGCACAGACGCTGCGGGCGTAGCGGTCGGCGCCGTCGATGTAGCCGCCGACCGACTCGGGCTCGCCGCCGCCGCAGGACAGGGGAGCGAGGAGCGAACAGAGCAGGGCGAGACGCTGGCAGTGAGTCATGGGATCTCCGGGCACGGGGCGCCCGCCCGGACGATATCAGCGGTGGGCGCGAGCGACAACGCCCGATGCCGCGCGCGCGCATGCGCGTCGGGCCGCGAACACGGCTACGATGGCGCCGTGATCTCGGCGTGGTTTTCGGCCTTCGTTCTCACCCAGGCGATCGAGGTCCCGATCTATCTGATGGCGCTGCATCGCCGCGCGGACGCGCGAGGGACGGTGCTCGCGCCCGAGTCACTGCGCTGGCGGCTCGGCTTCGGCTTCCTCGCGTCGATGGCGACCCATCCCTACGTGTGGTTCGTGATCCCCGCGCTGTTCTCGTCGCGCCTGTGGCTCGCAACGACGACTGCCTGGCCCGCTTTGCTGCCGTGGCGATACGCACTGTTCTTTGTCGTCGCCGAGTCGTTCGCGGTGCTCGCCGAGGCGCTGCTGCTGCGCGCGTTGCGGGTGCGGCGGCCGCTGCTGTGGGCGCTGGTCGCCAACGCGGCCAGCGCGGGTACGGGTCTGTTGACGCGGGCGCTGTTCGACTGGCCGTGAAAATAGTTCGCGGCCTGATCACATCCGCCGCGGCACTGGAATTCCCAGCAGCCCGAGCGCGTGGTGCATCGCCTTCACGGTCGCGGTCACCAGCAGCAGGCGCCGCTGCAGCACCTCGCCCTCGCTCGGCTTGACCGGGCAGGTGGCGTTGAAGCGGTTGAAGGTCTGCGCCAGCTCGAACAGGTACGTGCAAAGCTGGGCCGGCCGCAACTGCGCGGCCGCGCCGTGGATCGCCGCGGGCAGCCCGTCGAGCGCGAGCAGCAGGGCGCGCTCGCCAGGGTCGGGCTCCGCCCATCCGCCGGTGGTGTCGCCGGACAGCATCGCGGGCGCGAGGGTCTTGTCGACCTCGGCGCACTTGTTCAAGATCGACTGGGCGCGGGCCGCTGTGTACTGCAAATAGGGTCCGGTGTTGCCGGTCAGCTCGAGCCAGGCCGGCATGTCGAACACGATCTTCTGGTTCACGTCGCGCGCGAGCATGCCGTACTTGATCGCCCCGAGCGCGATCGTGTGGGCGGTCTCTGCGATCTCGTCCTCGGACCAGGTGTCCTTGAATGCATCGAGGTAGAGCCGACGGATCTGCCCGGTCATCTGCTGGCGCAGGCTGCGAAGCAGCACCACGTTGCCCTTGCGCGTCGCCATGGGACCGTCCGGCAATTCGACCATCTCGTAAGGCACGTGCTGGCAGCGCTCGGCCTGGGTGAAGCCCAGCTTTTTGAGCGTCAGGAACACGTGGCGAAAGTGGTCGCTCTGGCGCACGTCGACCACGTAGATCGAGCGGTCGATGCGGTACTCCTCGAACTTGAGGCGGGCCAGCGCGAGGTCCTTGGTGGCATATAACCCGGTGCCGTCGCGCTTGCGCAGCATGAAGAAGGGCATGTGCTTGACCTCTTCATTGATGACCCCGACGGCGCCCTCGCTGATCGTGAACACGCCGTTTTCGAGGAACTCCTCGACCAGCTTGAGGCCGGGCTCATCGACCTCGCTCTCGAAGAACACACGGTCGAATTGCACGCCGCACCAGGCGTAGATCTCGGCGAAGTCGTCGAGTGACCATTGCCGCGTCTCCGACCACACGCGTAGTAACTCCGGCTCGCGCGCCTCGAGCTTCTGCAGGATCTCCGTGGTGCGCGCCTTGGCGGCGGCGAGCGATGCGGCCGCGGTCGGGTCGCCCGCCTTGGCCTGCTCGTCCCACAGCTCGAGCTGGTTGCTCGCCGCGGCGTATTGCTCACCGAGCCACTCGCCGCGGTGGGCATTTGGCGGGGTCCGGTCGGCGAGGTGATCGAGGTACCACCACAGGCACTTGGCGATGTGGGCCCCGACGTCGCCGAGGTAATTCGCGGCGACGACCTCGTCGCCGTCGGCCCGCAGCAGCCGCACGAGCGCGTCGCCGAGGCAGAGGTTACGCAGGTGGCCGACGTGAAACGCCTTGTGGGTGTTGGGCTGCGAGTACTCGATCATCACGCGCGTGCCGCTCGGCGCCGGTGTCGGCATCTCACCGCGAGCCAGCGGCGGCAACACCAGCGCGGCCGCGTGGCCGAGGTCGAGGCGCAGGTTGACGTAGGCCCCGGCCGCGGTGGCCTGCGTGATCAGGCCCGGCGTAGCCGCGTTGATCTGCGTCGCCAGCTCCGCGGCGATCTGCGGCGGGCCCTTGCGCAGCGCCTTGGCGAGCTTGAAGCACGGGAACGCGAGGTCGCCCATCGTCGGGTCGGGCGGAGTGGTAAAGGCCGACGCGACTTCGGCGAGCGTCAGACCGGCGGCCTCCGGGAGGATCGGGTGCAGCGCGCGAGCGGTGGCGGCGGCGAGCGAGGCGTCGTGCATGGGCCGGGGAGGGTAGCCCGGGGTCGCGCGCGCGGGCAATGCCGTGTTACAACCGCGGCCGTGGGCAACCTCTACGGCATCGTCGCCTTCGCGCTGCTCTGGGTGTTTCTGGCGAGCTTCTTCTTCACGCTCTACCGGGCCCTGCTGCGCCAGTCGAGGCGCCGCCGCCGGGGCGAGGGCGCCGACTGGGAGCACGGGCTGTAACGCGTCCGCGCTTGAGCATATTGGGTTTCGCGTCGACGTTGGTCGTCGACGCGGAACTTTCAATGGTTGCGCGGACAGCTCGGTGAATGTGGCGAGCCGGTGCGGCTGGCCGTGTCGGGCACGTAGTTGTGTGTCAGGCCGCGGGTGCCTTGCCGGCGGCGATCCAGCGGTTGGTGAACTCGGCCCCGGCGGCCCAGCCCTCGAGCATCTGCTTCTCCATGCCGGACTCCATCATGCCGCCCATGCCGAAGATGCGGGCCTCGACCTCGGCGTCGGCGATGCGGCGGATGCGGTCGGGGCCGATGGGCTCGACGCGCAGCACGCCCTCGTTGCGGGTCTTGTCGGTGAAGGTGCTCAGGCTGATCTTCCAGCGGACCGTCTGCGTCTTGCGATCGAAGCGTGCTTCCTCGGTGTAGCTGAAGTTGTTGCCGATGATCTTCTGCACGGCGGCCGGCGCGGAGATCCGCGGCTTGCCGGTGGTGATGCGCACGATCTCCAGCTCGTTCTCCTCCTGCTTCACGACCTTGAACTCGTCGACCTTGATCGCCTCGCGCAGCACCGCCTCGGTGAAGACTGGATCGAAGTAGAGCTTCCAGAACACCTCGGGGGAGCAATTGATCTCGTGGGACAGGTGGACTTTTTTCATGGCGCGGGCGGCAGGATAGCGGATCCCGGCGGCTCGCGGGCGGGCCCCGGAGAGCAGGCGAGTGCGCGTTGGTTCATGTCGCGCTACACCTGCGCGGCGCATGTACTCGTCGATCCCTGAAGTCGAAGCGTCGCTCGTTCGCCTCGCCGCACTCGCCGCCCAGGCCATGCCGGCGGACGCCGACCCGGCGCACGACATCTTGCATGTCCGGCGGGTCGCCGCGCTGGCGAGCACGATCTGCGCGGCCGAGGGCGCCGACGCGGCGGTCGCCGTCGGCGCGGCGCTGCTGCACGAGCTCGTCAACTTGCCCAAGGACCACCCCGAGTCGGCGCGCTCGGGAGACCTGTGCGCCGACGCGGCCGCGCTGCTGCTCGCA
>Ga0335395_10000889_pt1 | contig 18910 bp, 9 predicted proteins | sample MAT02_FD_205744 | JGI IMG/M metagenome (GOLD analysis project Ga0335395, IMG submission 205744) | Freshwater microbial communities from Lake Fryxell liftoff mats and glacier meltwater in Antarctica - MAT-02 (spades assembly) (version 2) ...
CTGTCTGTCCATTGGTCATCTTCGATATTTGAGATTTTCTCCTGAGCTAATTTTATACTTAAAGGAACTCTAGTTATCCATTTCATTTCTCTCATGGCGATGATATTCTTTTTGGTATATAAGGCACGATCTGCTACATTTATTCCTTCAAATGTCCAGGATTCTTTGAATTCTTTTTCCACAGGAAATATGGTCGTATTGGGTGTTGGGTTTCGTTCCACGGGCCCAACCTACTTTTGGATAATTATTGCATCACAAAAAAAGCGATCGCCCTAACTGACACCGTTAGTGCGATCGGGATATTATGAATCATCTATGTATTCATCTGACTCTCGACGTAGTTTTTATGCAGTTTCACCGATTTTGTTACAAAGATTTACAATTGAATAGCTGACTGTCAACTGTCAACCCTCAACTGTCAACCCTCAACCGCCAACTGACAACAGTTTTTGAAACACTTCATACATCTCTTTTGCCAGCTTTTGAGGATTCCACAAAGGTGCGAGATGTTCTGGCTGTTTGGACTTAATCAAATGTTCTTTCACCGCATTTCGGAAGTTAGCATCTCGCCCAAACTTAACTCCCCACTGCGTATATTCTTCCCAAGTCCACGCCGCGCCCACATCGAGATTTGCACTCTTCAGAAAAGCATAACCCATCCGCGAAAGATATTGATCGCCCGATCGAGTTACCACTGGCAAATTCGCCCACAAAGCTTCCAAATTGTGCGTACCACCGTTGTAAGGATAGGAATCTAAAAGCACATCAGCTACATAATAAATCGCCCGATGTTCTTCTTCCGTTTTGGTTTGCCCAACAAACTTAATCCGACTAAAATCTACTCCTTGAATCTGGCATTCTTCCCGGTAAGTGCTGTGAATAATATCTGGATCGCCTTGACCTTTCCGAATTAACAAACTATCAGGAACTTCTTTGAGTATTTTAACTTGAGCGCGTACCATTTCAGGATTAGTTTTTCTACCGGGCGCAACGCACAGATAAGTCATTTGATCCAAGCCAATTCCGAGAGAATTTCTAATCGCATCTCGATCCACAGAAATGCTTTGCAATGCGCCAATTGCTACCGAACAACTAGGCAATCTCACCAACTGTTCTAAGTAATGTTTTTCAACGCCGGCTGGGTGAGTATGTTCATCACACAGAAAATAGTGATTTTCCGAGATATAAGGCGCATCAAATCCCAGCCAAGAAACACAAATTCCGGCGGGATATTGGTGCAGCACTTCTACATTTGTTGGTACTGTCATCGAGTCTAAATCTATTAAAACATCCAAATCGTCTTGTCTGACTTCTTCAAGAATTTCGCCACCATCTGCAAAACCATTTGGATACTTTTTCGGCCAGTAGAATTTGCCCGCCATATCTTCAAATCGCTGGGTAACTTCATCTTTGTTAAGTTTCCCAGTAACATACAGGTGAACGTGGGGAGTGATGTGGCTTAATTCACGAATTAAAGCTTCGCTACACCAACCCACAGAGTGACGACGGAAGTGTTTCGAGAGGAAGCCGATTCTTAAAGGTTTTTGGTTTGTTTGAAAATTGAATGGTTTAATTTTATCAATTAATTGCCGTGGCGGAAGAACTTTTTTATAGTATTCCTTGGCAACTAATCGGTAGAAACTGGCATTTTTTTCGCGATTATCTCGTAGGTGGGAAACTGCAAACAAGAAGATTTCGTAGAGCAGTTTTAGTTCCATATTATTAAATGTTTCTACTTTCTTGTAGCAGAGTTCTTCGATTTCTTCGAGTTTCTGAATAGCCTGTTCGCTAACTCCTGATTGCAGATAAGAGAAAACGTAGGCTGTGGCTGACATGACTGGAACTTCTTCGCCGCAATATTCGCAGTATTTGTCCGCGACTCTGCGGGCTCCTGCTAGGTTGGTGGAATGGCTTAGTAAGTCACACAATTGTTGGTGGGCTTCGCTAAATTTGGGGTTTAATTCGATCGCCTTTTCAAAATTTGCGATCGCCTCCAATGGCTTATCCTGTTTCTGAATGTGTCCCATCCGACAGTAAACTTCAGCCCAATTCGGTTTGAATACCAAGGCTTCCTGATAGCTAGTATGGGCTTCTTCCAGCCTTCCTAACATAGAAAAAGCGTTGCCTAAATTAGCATGAACATCTGCCCAATCTGGCTTGATTTTCAGCGCACTTTGGTAACTGGTAATTGCTGATTCGTACTTTCCTTGCTGCAAAAATGAGTTGGCAAGGTTGGAGTGCAAAACTTCTAATTCTGGCTTTAAGTCTACAGCTTTTTGATAATAGGTAATGGCTGCATCGAGATTGCCTTGTTGCGATCGGGCGCTGCCGATGTTAGCATAGGCTTCTGCCCAATCTGGCTTAATCGCGATCGCCTTGGAATAGCTGTCAATCGCCTCATCCCGTTTACCCTCAGTGAAAAGTCGGTTTCCCAAGTTGAAGTGGAAGTCTGCGCCTACTAGCTGGGGGTTGAGTTCGGATGTTCTCTGAAAACAGGCGATCGCCGCATCAATGTCGCCATGTTTGTGATATACTTTGCCTAGATTCCAGTGAGCGCCCGCCAAATCAGGGCTGATGGCAATGGCTTGTTGATAATGTGCGATCGCCTCTGATAAATGCCCCATTTTGAAATACATACTGCCAATATTTGCCCGCACTTCCGCAAAATTTGGCTGCAATTCTAAGGCTTGAGAATAGGAACGAATCGCAGCTTCTATTTTGCCATTCGCTTGCAACGCATTCCCTAAAGTCACATAAGCATGAATGTAATCTGGTCGAGTTTTAATTGCCAAATGACAAGCTGCAATCGCCTCTTGAATCTTGCCTTTGACCAAATAATCTTCTGCCAGACTTTTGTAATGTTCAACCTCTTGGAAATTGGCAACTTGTTCACTATTGGGAATATTCAACTGCGAAACTGGTTCGGAAACTTCAGCAGGGTTTGTAAAAGGAGTATTTAAGTTTCTAGTTGTTTCGACTGGTCGTAAATTAATACTAGAAGGTTGCAAACCGTAGCCTTCATCTTTGTTGACAGTTACTGTCTGTGGTTCGGCTGATTCTGCTTCTAATTCAATAAACTTACTTGATGAAGTTTCCCCATCCTTTTGTTTCAGTAAATCGGATAATTTCTCAACAGCACTTGCCTCTCCAGGTTGTAGTTCCAGCACTTTTTGATAACAAACAATTGCCGCATCCAACTTGCCTTGATGCTGCAAAACACTACCAAGCATCGAGTGTACAGAACCCAAAGCGGGATTAATCGCAATAGCTGTTTGGTAAGATTTTTCCGCCTCAGCCAATTGCCCTAACTTGTAATACATACTGCCCAAATTAGCGCTAGCTTCTGCAAATTCCGGCTGAATCTTCAAAGCCGCCAAATAAGCTTGAATTGCCATGTCTAGCTTGTTTTGACTATGCAAAGCATTGCCCATTGTCAAGTAAGCGGGAGCAAAATTAGGGTTAAATTCAAGAGCGAGATTGCAAGATGCGATCGCCTGTTCAAATTCCCCTTGCAAAGTATAAACTTCAGCCAACCTTTTGTGAACATCCGCATCTTCCCGGTTGAACTCCAGAGATTTCTGATAATGTGCGATCGCCTCATCAAGCCTACCTGTCTCTTTCAGCCGATTTGCCTTTTGGAAATAAGTTTGAGCTGCTTCTAAATTCACCAAAGACTCCGCAATCATTTGTTCTACCACTGTTACAATTTTTATACTAATACTATTCAGCCATTTTACCCACGATCGGGATCGGACTAACTAAGTACACCATCGATAGGGCTATTATCCGTCGATTTGTGAACTAGATTTTTTTGATTAAACCGCAGAGGTTCATTAAATCCATAAATGGTATAATCTTAAAACTATTGAGGAGTATCGAACATGACAACAGAACAAGACCCCGTAAAATTGATGAAACAGCAAGTTGGGTTTGCTGCCGCCGATCGCGTAAAATCTGGTATGATTGTCGGACTCGGTACAGGGTCAACTACAGCTTATACCATTCAGGCCTTGGGCGATCGCATAAAATCAGGTCAACTCAAAGATATCAAAGGAGTCCCGACATCTTTTCAATCCGAAGTGTTAGCCAAACAATACGGAGTACCGCTGACAACACTCGATGAAATTGATAGAATAGATATTGCTATTGACGGCGCTGATGAAGTCGATGCCCACCTCAACCTAATTAAAGGTGGCGGCGCAGCCCACACTCGCGAAAAAGTTGTCGATTACCTCGCAGCTCAGTTTATCGTAGTAGTTGACAGTTCCAAAATGGTAGATAAATTGGGTTCGACTTTTCGAGTTCCAATCGAAGTGATCCCAATGGCGATCGCACCTGTCACCCGCGCCATCGAAAAACTCGGAGGAAAACCAGAACTCCGCATGGGAATCAGAAAAGCAGGCCCAGTAATTACCGACCAAGGTAACATGGTAATTGATGTCAAATTCGACAATCTAGACAATCCAGTCGAACTAGAAAAAACCTTAAATAACATTCCCGGCGTGTTAGAAAATGGCTTGTTTGTCAACTGCACAGATTTAGTTTTAGTGGGCGAAATCAAAGACGGCAAACCAGTAGTCCGCGAGATTTTCAAACAATCATAACTTACCCAATGGTGCTCAGACACTCTTTGTGGAACAGGCATCTTGCCTGTTCTTGTAAAAACGAATATAGCGGTTTTCAAAGAAGTGAGCTTCGGAAAAATGTTAACTTGTAGGGTTCGTCTCTCAACTGTCAACTGTCACAGGTCAACTGTCAACTATTTATGATGAAATATCGCAGATTTGGCCGCACAGAATTATCCATGCCAGTCCTTTCCTGCGGCGGCATGAGATACCAATATAAATGGCAAGACGTACCAGCGAATGAAATTCCACCTGACAACCAGCAGAATCTAGAAGCAACAATTCGCCACTCTGTAGAATGCGGAATTAATCATATAGAAACTGCTCGCGGTTATGGTAGTTCTGAGATGCAGCTAGGGTTGATATTGCCGAAGTTTCCCCGCGACAAGTTGATAATTCAAACTAAAATTACTCCAAAATCTAACTCTCAGGAGTTCCGCGAAGAATTTGAAATATCCCTAGCTTATTTACAGTTAGAATACGTCGATTTGTTGTCGCTGCACGGCATTAATACATGGGAATTACTAGAAGATTCTATGCGTCCAGGTGGCTGCATGGATATTGCCAAAGAATTGCAAGCAGAGGGCAAAGTTCGGTTTATCGGTTTCTCAACTCACGGCCCAACCGATGTCATTGTCAAAACAATTGAAACCAATCAATTCGATTATCTTAACTTACACTGGTACTACATCAATCAAATTAATTCGCCAGCAATTGAAGCAGCCAAACGTCACGACATGGGCGTGTTTATCATCAGTCCCTCCGATAAAGGCGGTCAACTTTATAGCCCGCCCCAAAAATTGATCGACTTGTGCTATCCCCTCAGCCCGATGGTGTTTAATGACTTGTTTTGTTTGTCCAATCCGCAAATACATACTTTGAGTTTGGGTGCTGCAAAACCTGAAGATTTTAACGAGCATCTAAAAGCCGTAAAATTATTAGATAGAGCCGATGAACTTTTGCCACCAATATTAGCAAGATTGGAAACAGCAGCAATTCATAAATTAGGAGAAGACTGGTTTAAAACTTGGCATCTTGGTTTGCCAACCATAGAAAATACTCCTGGAAATATTAATATTTATGTGATTTTGTGGCTGTGGAATTTAGCGAATGCTTATAATGCGATCGACTATTGCAAGATGCGCTACAACCTTTTAGGTAACGCCAGCCACTGGTTTCCGGGCAAAAAAGCCGATCGCATCGATGAATTAGACTTGCGCCGTTGTCTCGCCCACAGCCCCCACGCTGCGAAAATTCCTAGTATATTGCAAAAAGCCGATCGACTTTTTGGAGGCGAAGCCGTACAGCGCTTATCCCAAGAATAATCGAAAAAACCCGGTTTCGAGACAGAAACCGGGTTGATTAACCGGAACACGTGAGATTTACTTACGCGCACACAATTAGCGTATACTTGAGTAACTGTAACAACATCGCCCATCCGTCTCATCCATTCGGGCGATAAGTCATTAGTCAGTAGTCAGTAGTCAGTAGTCAGCAGTTATTAGTCAGTAGTCAGTAGTCAGCAGTTATTAGTCAGTAGTCAGTAGTCAGCAGTTATTAGTCATTAGGAACGAAGAAGACATATACAGCAAGCTTTTTTGGGGAGTTGTATTTTACATTTAATTAAGTGGGTTTAGGATTTTATAAATTTTTTCTAAACTCGCTCCCATTTTGCTTTAATCTGAGATAAAACAGTTAATAATTCACTTAGGGATCTTTTATGACACTCAAACGCCGAGATTTCTTGTATTTGCTAACGGCCAGCGTCGGAGCTATTACCGCAGGTGCTTGCCAAGCGTCAGGAAATAATGTAGCACAAGCAAGTCCATCTCCCAAAAGCACAAAAGTAGCCCAAACTCCCGGGCCTTTTACACTGCCGCCTCTGCCTTACGAATACAACGCTTTAGAACCGCACATAGACGCGCGGACAATGCAATTTCACCACGATAAACACCACGCCGCCTACGTTAAAAACCTCAACGATTCTGTCAGCAAATACCCGGATCTCAAAAATGTAACTGTTGAAAATATGCTCAAAGATTTGAGCAAAGTGCCGGAAGATATTCGCACAACTGTACGCAATAACGGCGGCGGACACCTCAATCACAGTATGTTTTGGGAAATTATGAGTCCCAAGGGCGGCGGCGAACCCACAGGGGCAATTGCCGCAGCAATCAAGCAAAGTTTCGGCAGTGTTGATGATTTTAAAGCCAAATTCAACGATGCTGGTGCCAAGCGTTTTGGCAGCGGTTGGGTTTGGCTAGTTCGCAATAAAGCTGGCAAGCTTGAGATTACAACTACTGGCAATCAAGACAGTCCTTTCAGTGATGGGAATTATCCAATTATGGGCAATGATGTTTGGGAACACGCTTATTATCTCAAGTACCAAAACTTGCGCGCCGATTACTTGAAAGCTTGGTGGAACGTGGTTAATTGGGCGGAAATTAACAAACGCTACGAAAAGGCGATCGGTTAGTTTAACAAAGTTTGTAGCTGCGCTGTTTTCACTTGGACGCAGCTACACTTTTCAATTTATCAAATACAAATATTACTTGATAAATACTTATTACTAAGAACTGCCTGGAAAAGAATTATATCGGCACGCCGCTTAAAGCAATGATGTCTTCATAACAAAGACGATCGACTAACTGGTTCAGGGCATTTTTCAGGGGAGAATGCTCTTGCGGAATTTGCTCAATTAACTGGCGAATTTGCTTGCTATTGAGTTTAATCGCAGCTTGATGTAACTGCTCGATCCAGGCCGTTGGCATTACCGTCAGATCTGAAGGAGTTAGCTCTGACAGGGCGATACTCTCAGGGATTTGCTTCGCGATCGATCGAGAAGATAGAGAGTCATTCGGCTGCTCTTCGGCATCATTATCGCCAGCACAAACATAGCAAACACCCAAATATTCTGCCATTTTGGCGAAGATAGTGTCAGTCCGAAAGGGTTTGCGCACGAAATCGTCAAACCCAGCCGCTAGAGCAACTTGACGCTCTTCTTCAAAGGCGCTACCCGTCAAGGCAATAATTATAGGAGAAGGCAGACTGCTAGCTTGACTGCGGGCTTTTATCTGCTGGGTTGCAACATATCCATCCATGATAGGCATCCGAATATCCATCCAAATCAGATGGGGTTGCCAACTTTGCCAAAGCCCGATCGCCTCTTGTCCGTTATTAGCTGTTTGTACCTCAAATCCGATCGGTATTAATAATTCCACCAACAGTTGACGATTTTCGAGTCGATCGTCAACAACTAGAATTCGATAGGGAGTTTGTCCGGCAGCCAATCCGACAATTGATCGTGCTTGTTTTGGTAATTCAATCGCCCGATCCGCTATCAACTCCAATTGAATTTCAAACCGGAAGGTGCTGCCTTTACCGACGGTACTCTCAACAGCAATTTCGCCTCCCATGAGTTGTACGAACTTGCGGCTGATGGACAATCCCAATCCCGTTCCCTCTTGAGATTGTACTCCGGTTGCAGTTTGGACGAAGGGATCGAACAGGCGATCGCGTTCCGAGAGTGCAATGCCGGCACCCGTGTCTGTTACGGTGAAGTGGAGCGTGCATTCCTCCCCTCTTTCCACCCGTAACGCGACACTTCCCACTTCGGTAAACTTGATGGCATTACCGAGCAAATTAATTAACACCTGACGCAGTTTAGCTTCATCGGTGCGAACGAACTGAGGCACATTGCTCGATCGTTCAAACTTCAGTTGCAAACCCTTCGACTCAGCCTTCAAACGGAGCATTTGTTGTAGCGTATCTAGAAGCGCAAACAAGTCAAAATCCGTTGCTTGAAATGCAATCCGTCCCGCTTCGATCTTCGACATTTCCAAGACATTGTTAATCAACGCCAGTAGATGTTCACCACTGCGATTAATCGTATCCAAATATCGCTGTTGCGTCTGTCGCGAGAGGGTATTGCTTTCTCCGGCAGAACCGCTTGGCGATCGCAACATCAATTGTGTAAAACCGAGGATGGCGTTGAGTGGAGTCCGCAACTCGTGACTCATATTAGCCAAAAACTGACTCTTCGCTCGATCGGCGGATTCGGCTTTAGCTTGAGCTTTCTCTGCTTCCTTCATACTATCTGCCAATTGAGCCGTGCGCTGTTCGACAGCTTGGCTGAGATTGAATTCGCGGGCGCTGACTTCGTGCGCCATATCCTGAAACGTGCGGGCGAGTTGTCCCGGTTCGTCGCCTCGCTGCGCCACTTTGACAATTTCCGGCGCGTCAAATGCACCCACTTGTGCTGCGGTGATGGTTCGTGTAATTCCGGGCAGAATCGATCGTCTCCATCAAAATGCTTGCCCGCGTAGTAATCTCTTCTTCCGCTGTGTGTTGTAGGGTACTCCAGAGTGTGATTCCACTCAGCAGCATACCTGCTAGAAAAACCAGGGCAAGTAAGAAGATAAATTGCGATCCGAGTTTTAGTCTGCCAAGCACGATCTATAACCTCCGCTCTCGATCGGGTGATGTTTGTTTCAGGACTTACGCATCAATCTCAAAGAAACCGGGTTTTTTACCTAATCTTTGGCTACAGCGAATAATTTTCGTAAAAAAACCCGGTTTCTGGCCACCCGTGTGTAAGTCCTATGTTTGTTCAATCTGTTTCTTGTGAAACAGGTAAATTGAACGTTAACTTTAAGTTAGATGGCACAGAAATTCAGAAAAATTGTTCCCCCCCTCCCTGCTGCGATCGACATATGAATACCTCTCAACCTCCAAGTGCAGATATTCTCATCGTAGATGATACCCTAGAAAATCTTCATCTGCTGTCAGAGATGCTGACGCAGCAAGGCTATGACGTTCGCATCGTCAAGAGTGGGGCAATGGCGTTAAGAGGCGTACAAGCGCAACCAGCCGATTTGATTTTGCTGGATATCATGATGCCGGAAATGGATGGATATGAAGTGTGTCAGCGCTTGAAAGCCAATCCCCAAACTCAGAATATCCCGGTAATTTTTATCAGTGCGCTGCATGAAGTATTCGATAAAGTGAAAGCGTTTGCGGTGGGTGGAGTGGATTACATTACTAAACCCTTTCAAATTGAAGAAGTCTGTGCCAGAGTGGCGCATCAATTGACAATTAGTCGCTTGCAAATGCAGGTGGAAGATCTGGCGATCGTGCAGGAACGCAATCGGATTGCTCGCGATATTCACGATTCTTTAGGTCACGCGCTGGTGGCGCTCAACCTGCATATGGAAACGGCACTGGCGATGTGGAACGAACAGCCCGATCGAGCGTACCCGTTTCTCGTAACAGCCAAACAACTCGGTTCGGAGGCACTGCAAGCCGTGCGGCAATCGGTATCAGCCATGCGGGACGATCCGTTGCAGGGGCAGGGATTGACAGAGGCGATCGCGCATTTAATTCAAGCATTTCACCAAACCACAGGCGTACAACCAAACTGTCAGATTCAGATCTCTGGATCGGTCTCCCATGCCGTCAATATTGCCATCTATCGGATCGTGCAAGAGGGGCTGACTAATATCTGCAAGTATGCAGCCGCAACGGCGGTACAGCTTCAGATTGAATCGAATCCTGCCGGAATTTTCCTCAACCTTGAGGATAACGGTAAAGGCTTTCAAATGGGTGAGAGTCGATCGGGTTTTGGTCTTCAGGGAATGCAGGAACGGGTGACGGCTTTGGGCGGATCTTTGGAAATTGCCAGTACGCCCGATCGGGGATGTTGTATTAATGCTTATTTTCCCGCGAGCGGTAATTTGTAATTAGTAATCAGTAATATCAATTCCGGTGAGAAGGGTGTAGGGCGAAGCAAAGCCCAGGGGTAAGGAACCCCATACTTAAAAGTAGGCGCTGCCAACAATGATGAATTTCTCTCCTCTTTCTCTGCCTCCTCTGTGTCCTCTGTGGTTTAATAATTTTGATGCCACAGCAAGTCAGATAAATTATAAATTTTAGCTATCAACTGACAACTATCAACTGTCAACCATCAACCATCAACTATCAACCATCAACCATCAACCATCAACTATCAACCATCAACTCTCAACTCTCAACTCTCAACTCTCAACTCTCAACTCTCAACTCTCAACTCTCAACTCTCAACTATTATGATTCGCATATTATTGGTTGAAGATCGAGAACTCATTCGCAGCGGATTAAAAGCGTTGTTGCAAACTCAGCCCGATTTACAAATCGTCGGGCAAGCAGACAACGGACAGCGGGCGATCGAAGAACTAGAAGTATTGCATACTCAATTTTTACCGCCCGATATCGTACTGATGGATATCCAGATGCCAATTATGGATGGGGTAACAGCAACTCAACACATCTGTCAGAAATATCCGCAGACAAAAATTCTCATTCTGACGACATTTAACGACACGCAATATATTGCCGAAGCGATTCGCTATGGAGCCAAAGGATATGTCCTGAAGGATACGCCTGCGGCAGAATTAATTGAAGCAATTCACTGCATTTATAAAGGTTACACTCAGTTTGGCCCTGGCATTTTGGAAAAGATGGTCGCGCAAGTGAGTGCGCCCAAACCAAACAAACTCGAACTGCCACCTGGCATGACCGAACTGACATCTAGAGAACGAGAAGTGCTGCTGTTAATTGCTAAAGGGTCGAGCAATCGGGAAATTGCTGGGGCATTATTTTTATCTGAAGGAACGGTTAGAAATCATATCACTCATATTCTGGCGCGATTGAATTTACGCGATCGAACTCAGGCTGCACTCGTTGCTAATTCCTTCCTTTCTTGGTTGGAAAACTCTGGTTCTTCTCAGTCGATCGACTAATACCAATTTCATAAATATTTGCTATCGAGTTCGATCGCCCGTGACAAATGTCATGGCTCGATCGTGACATTTATCTGATGTGGAACATCTGGTTCGATCGATACCTTAAGACTATCGATACTCAATCGATCGCTACAAACCACACAACAAAGAACTCAGGAGTAAAAACAATGGCAACTTTTAATGGCACAGCTTTCAACGACACGATCGTAGGAGGATTTGGCAACGATCTGATTAACGGCGGCGATGGTGACGATCTCTTAGATGGATTTTATGGCTTCGATACGGTAAATGGTGGTAAAGGTGTCGATACAGCTACCTATGCTTTCTATATAAGTGAAAATGGGGCTGGCATCCTCGCCGATTTAAAACAAGGTATTGTGCGTTTTCCGGGAAATTCCACTCAAACTGAAACCTTAATCGATATTGAAAACCTGATTGGTTCTTGGGGTAACGATGCTCTCTATGGCACCGACCTCAATAACTCACTGATTGGGGGCTACGGTAACGACTGGCTCGATGGTCGGGACGGAAACGACAATTTACAAGGCGGTGGAGGTAACGATCGACTCTATGGTGGAACAGGCAACGATACGATGACTGGGGGTCAAGGCGATGACACTTACTTCGTCGATAGCGCTGGAGATGCGGTCATCGAAGCCGTAGGTGGTGGCAAAGATACGGTTCTCACCTCGCTTGAATCCTACACCCTAGGGGATAACGTTGAAAACCTGAACCTGGGATTTGTAGGAATCATCGGTGCAGGGAACAGCCTCAACAACGAAATTTCCGGGAATGAGCTGGATAATGCTCTTTATGGGAAAGAAGGGGACGATATTCTATATGGCAATGCAGGTAATGATGGTTTAGTTGGCAACAGCGGCAACGATACGATGGTGGGCGGCATTGGCAACGACAGCTATTGGGTGGAAGAGAGCGGCGATGTCGTTGTCGAAGCAGCGGGAAGCGGCACGGATAAAGTTTTTGCCACCGTCAACTATACCTTGGGAGATCATGTCGAGAATCTATACCTGATGCCCCATAGTAACGCTAGCAAAGGCATTGGAAACGACCTGAATAATGCGATCGGACTGGCGAATACGGGCAACGATCGGCTGGGGGAGGGAGGCGGCGACCAAAATCTGATTCTCAGCGGTATGGGTGGTGATGACACCCTCTCAGGGGGTTCTGGGAAAGACTTGTTAACAGGCGGTGCAGGTCGCGATTGGTTGACAGGTGGTGATGGGGACGATCGCTATGTTTACACCCAACTCAAAGATGCAGGGGATACCATCACCGATTTTACCAATGGGAACGACGTGTTGGATTTACGCGACCTGTTGGGGAGTTTCGATGCGATCGTTGCCGACCCAATTGCCGCAGGATATCTGCGTCTGACATCCGTTGGCGGCAATACGCAAGTGGAAATCGACCCCGATGGCATGAAAGGAAAAGCTGGATTCACAACGCTCGTCACAGTCAATGGTATCGCACCGGAGCAATTGGGAATCGGGAAAAATCTCCTAGTGCCGATGCCACTTGCGATCGCCCCTACACCCCTACCATTGAGTTCGATCAATTTACCCAGTTTAAGTTTGTAAGCTGTGGTGTTGACATTCTCACCGCCCTAAAAGTGCGGCGATTCCCAAACATCGCTATTTGGGTTCCTGTTTCATTGCAACTGCCTCCACCTCCCGAAGGGTTTTCCGGTCTTATGCTCGCTCCACAGGCTTTGGCTATTGCCTCCCGCAAGCCCTGCGGTACACTTTTAATTATAGACTAAAAGTCCCCCTAAAAGGGGGAGGTTTCAAACCCAATTTTTCGATGACTGACTCCGAGGGATCGTGACATTTGTCAGATGTAGAACATCTTTTTCGATTGATATCTTCAGACTATCAACGAAATATATCTAAAAAAAATTATGGCTACTTTCGCCGTTACCAACACCAACGACAACGACAGCGATCCGGGTTCCCTGCGGTATGCCATCAAACAGGCTAATGCCCAAATCGGCGCAGACATCATTACCTTCGACCCAAATTTCTTTGTCTTACCCAGAACGATCGTCCTTTCATCACAACTAATAGTCAACGACAGCCTCACCATCAAAGGCACTGGGGTAAAGAACCTAACGATTAGCGGCGATGCCAACAATAGCGGCATCAATGACAATCGCGATGTCCGCCTCTTCTTTATCAACCAAGGCACCGTTAATTTCAATAACCTCACCCTAGCAAATGGTCGGGGAAAGGGCGGCGACGGCGGTGGCGGAGGAGGCGGTATGGGCGGTGCGCTGTTCATCAACGGCGGTATCGTCAGCGTCAATAACGTCACCTTCTCAAATAACCAAGCAGTTGGAGGCAAGGGCAACCTTGGCAACAATGGCGGTGGGGGCTTTGGTGGTAGCGGTGGCAGCGGCTCTCTTGCTGGTGGCGGTGGCGGTAGCTTTGGCGGCAACGGCATCAGCACCTCTTTTAACCTTGGTGCTAGCGGTGGCGGCTTCATGAGCGGTGGTGGCTCCCTTGGCGATGGCGGTGGTACGAATAAGGGCGGTAGCGGTACAGGCACCATATTTGGCGGGAACCCAGCAGGTAACGGCACCAGTGGCTTCACGAACGGTACTAATCAGCAAAATGGTACCAGCGGCGGTGGTGTTGGTGGTGGCGGTGGCGGTGGTGGCTACGGCGGTATTGCGGGCAATGGCGGCAATGGCGGCGTTGGCGGCGGTGGTGGTGGCGGTGGCTTGAGCGGCCGCAATTTTGGTGGTTTTGGTGGCACTGGTGGCGACTTTGGCGGTGGTGGCGGCGGGGGTTTGGGTATTGCTGGTGGCATCGGTGGCAGTGGTGGCTTTGGTGGCGGCGGTGGCGGTAGCGGTCGCGCTTTCGGTGAAGCCAACATGAGTCCCTTCAACTTTGGCGGATCGGGTGGTAACGGCGGCTTTGGCGGCGGCGGTGGCGGTGGCGGCAGCAGCCAATCGGGTTCTGGCGGCATTCCGGGTAGTGGGGGAATCTTCGGCGGTAACGGCGGCAAGGGTGGCCAAAACAGCGATGGCTATGATTATTCTGGCGCAGGTGGGGGCGGTGCTGGACTGGGGGGTGCGATTTTTATTCGTAATGGTTCCCTCAACTTGGTCAACAGCAGATTTCTGAATAACACGGCCACAGGTGGGTTGGGCGGTATTGTCGATGTCTCTTCTAACGGCAAGTCAGGCGCAAATGGTCAGGGGAAGGGCGGCGCAATTTTTGCCGTGATTCCTGAACTCGCCAGTGCGGCTGGGGTGGCGGCGGCTCCAACGGTGACAGCGATTAACACTCTACCTACCTTCAGTGGCAGCAGTGCGATCGATGCTGCGAGGACAGCTACCGACAACAGCGATGTTTTTGGCAGCATCAGCGTGACAATTCCCACCAACCAGCCGCCTGTAGCAGAAAACGATAGTGCGATCGCCCGTGCGAACACTCCCGTCAATATTAACGTCCTCTCCAACGACATCGATCCCGACGGCAACCCCTTAAAGATTAGCCTAGTTGCGAAGCCCACTCAAGGGACGGCTGCGGTTAACAACAACGGCACGCCGAACAATCCCAACGATGACTTTATTACCTACACTCCCGGTGCCAACTTCAACGGCGACAGCTTCACCTATCGCATCAGCGACGGCACAACAAATAGCAACATTGCTACCGTTTCTGTCTTCTCAAATGTGGGAGTGAATTTTTTAGTAACCAATACCAATGACAGTGGGAAAGGTTCGCTGCGACAAGCAATTCTCAATGCCAATGCTCATGCAGGTGCAGATACGATCGCATTCCAAATTACCACATTCTTACAGATTCCTCGGTTCCCATTCCCGATCTCGATTCCAATTTCGTTGACCAATCCTGAGACAATTAATCTCACTTCCGCTTTACCGATAATTACAGATAGCGTGACGATCGACGGTTGGAGTCAAGGCGGCCCCGGTTTCCAGGGTGCGCCGCGAATTGAACTTAATGGTGCAGCATCCAATTCGGCGATCGGACTTGACATTCAAGCAAATAATTCGATCGTCAGAGGACTGGCGATTAACCGCTTTCCGACTAATTCTTCTAGTCAGGCGGCTGGCATCAAACTGTCGAACGGGGCAACTAATAACTGGATTTATGGCAATTACATCGGCACAGACTTGACTGGCAATATCGATCGCCCGAATGCTGGGAATGGTATTTTGATTCAGGATGCGATCGACAATACGATCGGCGGGATCAGTGCCGGACAAGGAAATACGATCGCCCACAACAAATTAGCCGGAGTTGCTGTTAACAAAGGCACGGGCAACGCCATTCTCAACAATTCGATTTTCAACAATACCGGCTTGGGCATCGACCTCGGCACAACAGGAGTCACCCTTAACGATCCCGGGGATGCCGACACGGGCGCTAACAACCTGCAAAACTTCCCCCTATTGACGTTTGCCAACTCCGATGGCAGCAAAACGACGATCGCAGGCACTCTCAACACTACCGCGAACGCCACCGTCCGCGTCGAATTCTTCTCTAACCCCAGCCCCGATCCGACTAACTACGGCGAGGGCAAAACCTTCCTCGGTGCTACTACTGTCAATACTGATGGCAACGGCAACGCCAATTTCACCTATAACTTTGGCAGCGGTTTATCCGTCGGTCAAATCATCAGCGCGACTGCTACCAACAATAACAATACTTCCGAATTCTCCCAAGGATTGGCGATCGGCGATCGGCAACCTGACAACGGGATACCATCTCCGACACCGAGTCCAATGACATTGCCGACACTACCTCCGAGACCGACTCCCATCACATCTCCGACACCGAGTCCAATGACATTGCCGACACTACCTCCGAGACCGACTCCCATCACATCTCCGACACCGAGTCCAATGACATTGCCGACACTACCTCCGAGACCGACTCCAACTCCAACCACATCTCCGATACCGACTCCCATCACATTGCCGACAGTACCTCCGATACCGACGATACCGACTCCCATCACATTTCCGACAGCGCCTCCGATACCGACGATACCGACTCCCGTCACATTGCCGACAGCACCTCCGATACTGACTCCAACTCCAACGACATCTCCGGCACCCACTCCGACGCCTTCTGAGGGTACTAATCACTTACCAATAGCATCAGGTGACAGCGCGCTCGTCACCTCTAAAAATCCAGTCGATATTAACGTCTTGGCCAATGACAGCGACCCGGATGGCGACCCCTTGAAACTGAGTATTTTCAAACCTCCACTCAGCGGCAAAGCAGTTGTCAACGATAACAGTACGCCGGACAACTTCAAGGATGATTTCATTACCTATACCCCGGATGCCACTTTTAGCGAAGGAGATATTTTTCAGTATCAAATCTCAGATGGTCGGGGCGGTGCGGATGTTACCAAAGTTGAGGTGAATGTTCCCACCAATCACTTGCCAATAGCGAACGGTGACAGTGCGATGGTCATCTCTAAAAATCCCGTAAATATTAACGTCTTGGCCAATGACAGCGACCCGGATGGCGACCCCTTGAAACTGAGTATTTTCAAACCTCCACTCAGCGGGAAAGCAGCAGTCAACGACAACGGTACGCCAGACAATTTCCAAGATGATTTCATTACCTATACCCCGGATGCCACTTTTAGCGAAGGAGATATTTTTCAGTATCAAATCTCAGATGGTCGGGGCGGTTCTGATGTTACCAAAGTTGAGGTGAATGTTCCCACCAATCACTTACCAATAGCGAACGGTGACAGCGCGATCGTCTATGCTAATACTTCAGTTAATATTAACGTCTTGGCAAACGACAGCGACCCGGATGGCGATTCCCTGAAACTGAGTATTTTCAAAGCTGCATTCAATGGCAAAGCAGTTGTCAGCGATAACGGTACGCCGAACAATTTCAAGGATGATTTCATTACCTATACCCCGGATGCCAATTTTAGCGGAGAGGATATCTTCCTTTATCAAATCGAAGATGGTCGAGGCGGTTCGGATGTTAGCAAAGTTGAGGTGACTGTTAAAGCAATTATCCCATCTATTCTGAACGGTACTCCCGATGCAGATACACTCACGGGCACCGACAGCAACGACATCCTCAACGGCAATGGCGGGGACGATTTAATAGATGGCCAGGGTGGCAACGATTCCATCAACGGCGGTGCCGGCGATTTCGATCGCATTTTTGGAGGTGCAGGCGACGACAGCATCACCGACTCCGACGCTGTTAAAGAGGTTTACGGCGGTACAGGCAATGACACCATCAACATCACCTTTGCTGTCCCCTCGAACAACACCAATCCCAACTATATACCGCCTACCGATGGCAAAATTATTGGCGGCATTGGTAACGACAGCATCACAGTCACCATAAACAATAACGACTTTGCGATCGATCTCAAAGGCGATGAACCTGCGAGTTCAAATGTTGATGGCAATGATGTCATTACCTTGTTGGGAATCTACGCTAATTCATTGGTGGATATGGGAGGTGGTAACGACACATTTCAGGGTGGTGTAGGTGCTGACAATGTTTCCGGCGGTGACGGCAATGATACACTGATTGGCGGCGACGGCAGCGACCAACTAGCAGGCAATGCAGGCGACGATCTCTTGACTGGCGGTGCCGGTAACGATACGTTGATATTCCGATCTAACAGTGCTTTTAATGCTGTTGATTTCGGGAGCGATCGCATTACTAATTTTGCGATCGGTAGCGACCAAATCCTCTTATCTCAAACGAATTTCGGCACAATTACTTCTGCTAATATTGCCTTTGTAAATAGCGATTTAGCCGCCGAAACCAGCGATGGTTTAATTGTCTACAGTCGCGCCACCGGCAAGTTATTCTTTAACCAGAATGGGGCAGCAGTCGGTTTAGGAACTGGTGCGCTATTTGCCACATTGGACGGTGCTCCGTCCCTGACAGCTAGCGACTTCCAGATAGTCATTTAACCAGGCAATCAACTCTAGCTAGCGCACAGGGCGATCGAACTGCTGTACAGTTTTCCGCAAGTAAACGCAGTGCCGCGCACCCTGACTCGTCGGCGTTGTGAATGATTCGACTGACTCAAGTGTGCCGCCCAAACGCTCGATCGCACTTTGCAACTCCGTCTCTTCCTCCACCGTCCAATTTCCCCGGTAAAGTACAGCCAAACCGCCATTCTTGAGGAAAGGCAGCGCGTATTTAGCGCACAGAGAAGCTGCTCCAACGGCTCTGAGTAGTGCTAAGTCGTAAGCTTGTTTGTGCGGCAACTGTCGGGCAATTTCATCGGATCTGCCCAGCAAAGTCACCGCATTTTCTATCCCTAAAGACGGCAAAATCGTGTCCAAGAAAGTGATTTTCTTGCGAGTAGAATCCAGGAGAGTGACAGATAAATGCGGTAGGGCGATCGCGATCGGCAACCCCGGAAAACCCCCACCAGTCCCAATATCAATCGCTTTCAACACCGATTCAGCGGGCAAATCGGCATTTTCTGCCGAATTGTGATGAGGTGGCA
>Ga0335395_10000890_pt1 | contig 18909 bp, 14 predicted proteins | sample MAT02_FD_205744 | JGI IMG/M metagenome (GOLD analysis project Ga0335395, IMG submission 205744) | Freshwater microbial communities from Lake Fryxell liftoff mats and glacier meltwater in Antarctica - MAT-02 (spades assembly) (version 2) ...
TGTGTCGTTTGAGTAAATTCCAGTCTGCCAGATGAATGATCCGGTGGAGCCTTCTACGGTCAGCGCGGTGGCACGGTTGATGTTGAGTTGGTTAAAGACCTGGGAGCGCTCGAAGGTAGGCTGTGTGTTGGTGGATTCGAGAAAGTCGTAGGCAGCGACGAGGGGTTTGGTCTTCCCGACGGTGACGGAAAGATTTTTAGTAGGTTTCCAGCGAAGATAGACATCCACGAGGCCATCATAGAAATTGCGAAAGCCATCGTTGCTTTGGAAGTCAGCGCGTAGTTCTAGTTTCTTCTCGAAGAATTTCGCATCGAAGCCAAAGCGTGAGCGGCGGTCTTCCCAATCGCTTTCACTGCCTTGGTCCGCATCGGCACTCCATAGCTGGCCTTGGTAGCGGCCCCGAAGTTTGAATTCCTGGAGGATGGGATTACTATCATCTTTATAAATCGATGTAAGTCCCCAGATTTTGTCGAAGCCATCAGTTTCGGCGTTTTTATCTTGTGCTTGTGAAGTGACTGATAACGCAGCGAGAGTTGTGAGCGTTATTAGTGTATTTTTGGCGTAGTGATACTGTGTTGTTGATTTCATCATCTAATACGAGGCGATGGCTTCCGGTTGTTCCGGTGAGCGTTCGCGGTTTGTTTTTTCGTATGTCGTCCGTGGTCGGATAGACGTGAAATTGGTCTAAAGGGGGGTGGATTACGTGACACCAATCCCTCTGGTGCTCATCAATGGAGGATGAGACTATTTTACTTGCGAAGGATTACCCTTTTTGGCCGGGAAGCGCGTTTTTTCAACACTCTCGATTTGGGTAACTTGGCCTTCGTGAACGGTGATCTGGATGGAGCCGAAGCGTAGGTTGTTCACCTTTTGACGCGCCACTTCGAGCCAATCCGTTTGGGAATCACTTGTTTGCAGGGGCTCAGTGGAGATCGGGTTCATGGGAGTCAGAAGTTGGAGAAACGAGTTGTGAAAGACCGGCGAGGAGGCCGTCGGCAGGGTCTGCTTTGCGTCTGGAAGATTGGCTTGCTCCGCTGAGTTCAGCGGCGTTGGCAAATGGTGGAATCACGCCATCGCGGCGCATTTTACGGAGGGTGACCTCCACGACTTGGCCTAATGTGTAGCGGTCGAGAATCTTGGCGATTGCATTCCGCACATCGATCATCACCATCCGCAAGCCACAGTGAGCTTCATCCGGGCAGGTGCAAGGCTGGTACGCATTTTCACTTGCACAGCAAATTGGCGCGAGGCGTCCATCCATCAGGCGGACGAGCTGGCCGATACCGATTTCGCTCGCGGGCTTCGCAAGCGCGTAGCCACCGAATTTACCGCGGTGGGTTTCCACGATTCCTGCCTCGCGAAGTTCTTGGAGGATGCGTTCGATAAATTTTAACGGCAGTCGATTGGCTTCAGCGAGCTCGGCACCCGATACAGTGGCACGCCCAGCCTCGGCAGCCATGCCAAGGTTAATGGTTGCGCGAAGCGCGTATTCAGCTTTTTTTGATAGGTGCATTCGGTAATCTGGATTAATTAGTAGGGATTAAAACCGGATGCGCAAGAAAAAAATAGAGAAATTTGGAAGCATCGATAAGGAAGGAATAACGCTGTATTACTTGAGGTGTTCGATTTCTTCCGATGTCAGTCGGGAGGCAGAGGCAAGTTAGATGATCGCGCGCGGTGGATTCGGAAGTTGGCGGCGGGGGCCGAGAAGGTGGGCAGATTGGGGATCGATGAGGAAGTAGCCTGCCAGCGCGCGGCGGCCAAGTAGCATCGGGCAGAGCATCTCTTTGCGGTTGGCGAGGCTGATGAGGATGGGCCAACTGAAACCGCCGGGGACCACGGCGTGGGTCTGGATAAAAATGCGTTTGCGGGCGATGCCGGTGGAACTTTTTACCCGGCCGATGCGGGCGACGGCGGCTTGGCAGGTGATGGATTCTCCAGAATGATTGGAGGTGATGAAGGTGACGGTTTCCTGATCCTCGGAGAGTTGAATGGCCTCGGCGTGGAGGCAGGAACTCCATGCGCCGCTATCCGTTTTCGCATTGAGCGGGGAGACTCCCAGATCGGGAAGGGAAATCCACTCTCGGCGGCCGACGATGAGCTTGGGTAATTCCGGACCGCGCTTGGGGAGGCCGAGGTTGGCTGCGAGTTCCTGCGAGGTGGAATCGATGGCTTCAGCGTGCGCTCGGTAGGTGCGGGGCATGAGAGATATGAGTAGAAAATTTAGTCCACCGGGCTGAGCAGCGAGGCGGCCATGGCACGGGCTTGCGTGCCGCCGCCGCCGAGCATGCGGACGAGTTCTTGGATGCGCGTCTCACCGCTTACGGGGAAAAGCCGCGAGCGGGTGCGGCCACCGCTGACTTGTTTTTCCACGACGAAATGGTGGGCGGCGGTGGCGGCCACTTGTGGAAAATGGGTGATGGCGATGACTTGGTGGCGCATACCGAGAGTGGCCATTTTCCGGCCCACGGCGCGCGCAACTTCGCCGCCGACGTTTGCATCGATCTCATCGAAGACCATCAGCGGGGTGGCGTCTTGGTCGGCAAGGGCGGACTTCACGGCGAGCATGACGCGGCTGATTTCTCCGGAGGAAGCAATTTGGCGGAGCGGTAGCAGCGGCTCGCCGGGGTTTGGACCAAACTGGAATTCGATGGATTCGAAGCCTTGCGGGCCGGGTTCTGCGAGTGGGTTTAGGGGGGTCTCGAAGGAGGATTGCTTGAAGCCTAGGTCCTTGAGCTGGCTGGAAATTTCCTTGGCGAGCTTTGGCGCGGCCTTGCGGCGGGCGGTGCTGAGAGACTTGCCGCAGGAATCGAGCGTGGTGCGGCAGGCGGCGAGTTCGTTTTCCAAAGCTGCGATTTTTTCCCCGCGATTCTCGATGTTGTCGAGGCGGGCTGCAGCGGCTTCGCGGCGGGTGAAAACGTCGGTAAGGGTGGGACCGTATTTTCGTTTGAGTGACTCTAGGAGATTGACGCGTTCTTCGAGGGTGGCGGCTTCTGCGGGATCGATCTCGAGTTCATCGACGTATTCTGCGAGGTTGCTTTCGAGGTCGTTGAGTTCAAGGCAGGCAGTTTCCAAGGAGGCGGTGCGCTCGCGGATGGAGGGATCGAGCTTTTCGAGATCGCGGACGAGGCGCTGGACTTCGGAAAGGCGTTCGAGGATGCCATCATCGCCATTGAGCGAGGCGGCGGCAGCGGCGGCGGCTTCGAGCAGGCGGGTGGAATTGGACGCGCGGCGCCAGCGATCTTCCAAATCTTGCTCGCCCTCGGGCTTGAGCTGAGCGGCATCGATCTCTTGGAGTTGATAGCGGAGGAGATCGAGTTCTTGCTCGCTGGCATTTTCCGCATGGCGGATTTCCTCTAACTCGGCGGCCTTGGTGCGCCATGAGCGGTAGGCGGTGCGGTAGTGGGCGGCGGCAGGCTCGGCGGCAGCGTAGGCGTCCAGCATCGCGAGTTGGCGCTCGGTGGAGAGCAGCGATTGGTGGTCGTGCGGGCCATGGAGATCGACGAGGTGCTCGCCAAGGCGCTTGAGCAGAGTGAGGGTAACGGGTGAATCGTTGACGAATTGGCGGTTCGCGGATTGGCCGATGACGCGGCGGATGATGAGCTGGGTGTCCTCGCAGGGAGCGAGGCCGCCGTCTTCGAGGATGGCGTTGATTTCACTGGAATCTTTAAGTTCGAAAATGGCCTCGACGGTGCAGGAATCTTCACCGGTGCGGATGAGATTTTTATCGGCCCGCTCGCCGAGGATTAATTTGAGGGCACCGACGATCACGGATTTCCCAGCGCCGGTCTCGCCGGTGACGCTGATGAGGCCGGAGCCGAGTTCCCATGCGAGTTCATCGACGAGGGCGAGGTTGCGGATTTTAAGAAGAGTGAGCATTCGTTTGGGTGAACGCTGGGGAGTATGCAAGTTGTTGGGCGGGAAGCAATCGCGGGGTTTTTGAGAGGTCGATTTTTCGTTTCATGAAGGATGGGGAGAATCATCGTCAATCATTCCGTTTGATTTATGAAATTTTCCGGCAAGATTTCTCAACGAAAGAAATGTCAGCTACCCAAGAATCGCAAGCTATCGAGGTGGAAGTCCTAGAGATCGATGGCGTGGTGCCGGTTGTGAAGCCTGAGCCGAGTGCTGGCGCGCGCCCGGCGTGGCAAGATTGGCAGGGTAGAGTGAGGCAGTTGGACAGCCGGTGGTGGCCCTTGTGGCTGTTGCTGGGAATCATTTTTGTGTTGCTGGCGCTTACGGTGGGGGTGGTGCTAGGGCTTGTTTTTGTGATTTTTGCGGTGATCCGGAGATTTTTGAGGATGTTGTTGAGGTAGCTGGTGACTAGAAGATTTTTAGCCGCAAAAAGACGCAAAAAGGTCGCAAAAAAGGAGGCGGAAGGAGTGATGAATCGATCACAAAGCAGCCTATTTAGAATCACTCCAATCTTTGCGCTCTTTTTGCGGCTGAAAAACTCATATTTTGAAATTCACCTTTGTTGCCAATGCAATCGCCATTCTTGACATAAACTGGGTCTCATCGCCACGCTGTGGGCATGTCACGTTTTGCTAATAAAGTTGCGGTTGTCACGGGAGGTGGCCGCGGGATCGGTCAGGAAATCGCACGCACGCTGGCGGCGGAGGGGGCGAAGGTGGCGGTGGTGAGCCGCAGTGCATCGAGCTGTGGCAAAGCAGCGGAGGAAATCAATGCGCTGTTCCCCGGATCGGCCACGGCCTATGCGGTGGATGTGGCGGTTCATGCGGCGGTGCAAGAGTTAGCGAAAAAAATCGTTGAGGAACTCGGGACGGTGAACATCCTGATTAACAATGCGGGTGTCACTCGCGATGGATTATTGATGCGGATGAAGGAGGAGGATTGGGATACGGTGATTGATACAAATTTAAAAGGTGCCTTCAATACGGTGAAGGCATTCATGCGGGTGTTGATGAAGGCGGAAGATCCACGGATCATCAATATCGCTTCCGTCATCGGTCTGATCGGGAATGCGGGGCAGACGAATTATTCCGCAAGCAAAGCGGGGCTAATCGGCTTTACCAAGGCCGTGGCTCGGGAGTTGGCAGGCCGCAGTGTGACTTGTAATGCGATCGCTCCCGGCTTTATCACGACGGATATGACGGACGAATTGTCTCAGGCTCTGAAGGATGCGGTGATTGGAAAAATTCCGTTAGCCACGTTTGGCAATACCCGCGACATTGCGGAGGCGGTGGCCTTCCTCGCCAGCCCGGCAGCACGCTATATCACCGGGCAAGTGATCGCGGTGGATGGTGGCATGACGATGTGATTTCATTTCGATAACTATATGATGGATCTGATACTCCTCCGTCACGGCCAGGCTGAAGACTTTGACTCCGGCGGCGACTTTTCACGAGTGCTGTTGGAGAGAGGCCGCGAGCAATCCCGTGGTGCCGCGCGGCTGTTGATGGCCTCGGGCCAACTGCCTGAGATTGTATTAACTAGTCCGCTAGTCCGCGCTCGCCAGACGGCCGAAGAATTTTGCGAAACCGCAGGATTACCAAGTGCGCTGATCCAAGACTGGCTGGCTTGCGGGATGGTGCCGGCAAAAGCGATGGCGGAACTTGCCGCATTTCAGAATTTTAAACGCATTGCCATCGTCGGCCACGAGCCGGACTTTTCAATGATGGTAGAGTGGCTGCTGGGTGTGAAGGGTGGTATCGTAGATTTTAAAAAAGGTGCGCTTGCCTGCATCCGAATTTTGCCTTCAGCTCGCTACGGCAAGCTCCGCTACTTGGTGCCACCGAAGCTTGCGGACGAGATTTGAAAATTATTATAACTTATGAAATCTTTCACTTGTGACTTCTGTTTTATGGTATGTGTGGCAATTTTTTCAACTTCACAGACCAAAGCCTCTACGATCCGGCACGATCTTGATGCGCAACTTTATCGCGATGAAGCCGCGCTTTATCCAATGGTGGGCAGTGTGACGGGTGGAGTTTTCAATGGATCAGGGGTTTTGATTTCTGATCGCTGGGTGCTCACTGCGGGGCATGTCGCAGACTCCAAAGTTGGCGGGAATTTCAATATAGGCGGAGTTAACTATACGATTGAAAATGTGTTCACCAATCCCAATCATCCCATATTTTCCACCACTTATGATATGGGTCTGCTCTATCTCTCGTCGCAGGTGGTGGGCATTGAGGCGGCGACGATGCTGCGCTTACCCACTGCTACCAGTCTGCTAGGCATGGAGGCCACATGGGTGGGCAATGGCTTTACCGGAACGGGCTTGGATGATAATCGAGGTGGCAATGAAATGAGAGCCTTCACTAATGTGATCGATGGATTTACCCCGGCCTTCGGGCTGCCAGCACCATCCTTTTATGCAGATTTCGATAGGTCCGATGGTTCTAGTAATTCGCTGGGTTTCCAGGGATCTGATGCGACTCCCACTCGGTTGGAAGGAAACGTCACCCCGGGCGATAGCGGGGGAGGGGTCTTCATCCAGCAGGATGGTAAGAACTATTTGATTGGGATCAACAGCTATACCAGCGGCTTTGCGCCAGGTCTGAACTCCAAATATGGTAGCCTGAGCGGAGCGGCGGACTTGGGATTATTTTACGATTGGATTTTTGCAACCACAGGAATCATCGCAGTGCCCGAGCCGGATGTGGTGGCGCTGCTATTTCTTGGTAGTCTCATCAGCTTCCGCCGACGACGGTCAGTCGTAGGAATGGACGTCTAAACCGTCTTTACGCGGGTGTGGATTCGATGCAAACAAGCAGAGAAATATCTCCGGTGAATGCCCGCGAACGGCAACGAACGGATCAATGCCGCCCTTGCAGAGTTGGCGGCACTGATACCGTATTTACCGAATGCGACGGAAGCGTGGGCTGCAGCCAGCTGGCTTCGGTCCATTCCGCGCTCGTTTGGAACTGATGGATTCCAGCCAGCGTTTTTTTACCCGTGGCACTGGCAGCGGTTCTCACAGCAGCCCGTCCCGGAGGCGTGGCCCGAGGCGCAGTTTTCCCCGCAATACTCCTTTCCATCGCGGACGACGCGGTGACCTTCCGTCACCTCACATTTACAATCCGGGCAGGCACATTTTGTAGTGGTGTTGTTCATAGTGCTGATATATGAGCATACGATCATGAATTTGTCCATTGAAAATTTTCAGAAAGTGAACCAGTCTCTCCCGGATGGGAAAACCAAAGGCCGCAGCACCCGTGGAGAAAGATATTTGTAGCGAGCATCACGAGTATGGGCATGGGAAAATCAGCGCCCAGCTTGATATCCCTGAGGCGCAGCGCATGGCCGAGTTCTTCACCGTGCTTTCAGATCCGACGCGCCTCCGGCTTGTCTCGCTTCTCGCCGCAGAGGAATTCTGCGTTTGCGATCTCGCCACCCAGCTTGGCATGACGGAATCTGCCATCTCCCACCAGCTTCGCGCCCTCCGCGCCGGGCGGCTTGTCACCTACCGCAAAGCAGGCCGCCAGGTCTTTTACCGACTTCACGACCACCACGTGCTCGAACTCTACCACACCGTCCGCGAGCACTTAGCGGAGTAGGCGGAATGGCCAATACCGTCAGTTTAAGCACAGATTAAGATTATTTAACCGCAGATGGACGCAGATGGAAATCCAAAATTTTCCCTCTTTATCCGTGTTCATCCCCGTCCATCTGCGGTTTGATTTCTCTAAATTCTTCGTTCTTAATGGATAAAAGTCCTGCGAAGCGATACGCGCACGGAGCCGATGCCGGTGCAGGGCGACGCGTGCCTCTAGCTACAGATCAAGTAGAGGCTACTTATTCGAATCTCGAATCACGCGTGTTGCACAAGCCCGACTTGGCACATCCAGTTTTTCGTAAATATTCTCTAGGTGCCGCTTCACCGTTCCCGGCCGGATGCCGAGGATAGATGCGATCTCGCTGTTGGTCTTTCCTTGGCAGAGCCAGTGCCCCACCTCGTTCTCGCGGCGAGTCAGCGACAGTGGATACGCGGGTGTGGGTCTGGCAGACTCTTGCCAAGGAAAGCTGAAAATGAAACTTGATTTCGCGATTGGCTGCTTTGGGATATACACTGCGTTACAGGCAAATTCAGCACCGTTGGCGGAGAAGCTCCGTGGTATATGCGGCCGTAGCCGAGTCGCACCGATCCACTCGGCACATTGCCGGATCAACGGCCCTACATCGTGGGTTTTCTCCGCAAGCAGACGCATCACTCCCTTGCGTGTTCTTGGAAGTTCCCCGGCTTCTAGCATGAAAAATGGGCTACCTTTGGGCTCCAGCGTGCCAGAAAATTTCGCGCTGGCGTGGAAGTGCGGAAGCATTTGCTGAAACAACAGTCGGTCCATCTCACTATACCCGCGGCGCTCACGAATCACGCAAGTGCTCAGGGTAATCTCTGGAGTGAGTTGTATGTCCACGCCAAGCGAATCTTCCATCCGGATGATCGGCCGGGCCGCTTGATACATCCCTCTGCTCTGCCAGTCGTGTGATGTGATTACATCGGAAATCGCCATGACTCTCCCCTTTGTTTGATAAATGAGCGGGTGGCTGCTTGCCTCACTCATGGTATTCATCAATAGTTTACTACCGGTCTCACCGTCACTTGTGGCATGGCTGACTAGGCCTGTGCTGTGGGTTAGAAAAGCAAGATGCAGATCGCCGCCGATCAGCCGCGTCATCACGCGAATCGTGGCTTCCACGAGACCATCGCGAAATGCGCATCCGTAAAATGAGGCCACCAGCTCATTGGCTTCCATCATCTTCTCCATTGGGTAGGGGCGCGCTAATTTCATCGAACAAATCAGATTATGTGCTGAACGGCACATTCCCTCTCTACCGCAAAGATTCGTAGATTTCAAACTCATATCGTTTTTCGGACGTTTTCCCAAGAACTTGGAGAAATCCCCTGCCTCACCACCACCCACATGATACGCAACCTCTTACCTCTGCTTCTCCTTCCTTGGACCGCCTCCACCGCCCTTGCGGAAACCGCCCCCCCAGTTACCAACATCGTCGTCTTCGATGCTAGCGGCAGCATGTGGAATAAGATGGAAGATTCGACCCGAATCGAGATCGCCCGCGAGGTGATGAAGCAGTTTCTCGATGGCTACGATACCGCCCAGCCGCTCGGCGTGATCGCCTACGGCCACCGCAAGCGCGGGGATTGTGAAGACATCGAAGTCCTTGTCGAACCGTCCAACATCGACCCCGCCGCTGTTTCCAAACAGATCAGCGCCCTGCTCCCGAAAGGAAAGACCCCACTCGCCGAGTCCCTCCGCCGCGCCGGTGCCATGATCCCGAAAACTTCCGAGGAGGCGAACATCCTACTCATTACCGATGGCCTCGAGACCTGCGGCGGAGACCCCTGCGCCGTTGCTAAGGAAATGATCGCCGAGGGCATCAAAGTCCGCGCCCACGTCGTCGGCTTCGGCCTGACCAAGGCAGAGGCAGACTCCCTCGCCTGCATCGCCCAGCTCACCGGCGGCATGATTTTTAACCCCAGCAACGGCGATGAATTGCTCGATGCGCTAAAACAATCCGTCACCGCAGCCCCCGCAGCCGAAGAGCCAGCCCCTGAGCCAGTGGAGGAAAAAACCTTCGCCACAGTCATCAACCTGAAAGACACCGGCTTCGGACTGCCCACTGGGCTTATGAAATGGACAGCCACCGACGAGGCGGGAAAAGTCCGCGAGCTCGGCATGCATGAGGGCCGCAATCTTGTCACCGAGCTGCCAGCGGACACGTGGAAGATTATTTCCGAAGGCGTCGAGGGTCGCGGAGAAGGAACCGTTACGATCACCCAAGCGTCACGACCATACATTGATTTCACCGCACCACAGATCGAGGCGGAGATTCTGAACAACACACCCCTCACTGCCGGGGTGAACGCCTACATCAAGCTGCGGATCACCACACCTCCTCCCGGCAACGCCCAATCTCAGTTCAAGATTGGCATTTTTCCAGAAAACGATCCGCTGACGAGGATCATCGCTAGTGGTGGCAATCGCTTCATTTTCGCTGGCCAGAAAATCTCGCCGGGTGAATTCAACGCAGCGGTGCAAATGCCAAAGGAGCCGGGTCGCTACAAACTCGCCTTCCGTCGTTCGCATGATGTAAAGTCTGCGGTAATTGCTGAAAAACTCATCGAAGTGGTTGCCGTGCCCGAGGTGAAACTAGAAGTCCCGGAGCGTGTGGTCGCCGGCTCCGTCTTCTCACCGGAAATCACCAGCGGCTTCGCGAATTATGACCGCCTACAGCTCTTCGCACTCAAAGAGGACGGCACCCCTGGCCGCGAAATTTCCGGTGTCTGGTATTCCACCCACATCCAGGATAACGAAGGGCTCGTCGACGCACCCGCCGAGCCGGGGAAATACCTGCTAAAGCTTACTGCAAGAACCGCCGATAAAAAAGTTTCCCCGGAAGCCACTGCCACCGTGAACGTCGTCAGCGCCGAGGAATTCGAAGTCTCCGAGCCAGAAACCTCCGCTGCTACCGAACCGATGAAACAGCCTGCCGCCCCAGGCAAGGTAAGCGTTTCCCTGATGCTCGATGGCGATGCGGAGCAACCAAGCGAACGCGAGCTGATGTGGACTCTGCGTCCCGTAGCCAAGGATGATACTGGAAAATGGATCTACGACCGCAACCACCCCAAGCCCATGGGCGAATCAAAAATGCTCGCTGCTCCAGAAGTCCAGTGGGAGCTCGATCCCGGCTTCTGGGAAGTTTCTGTACTCGTCGCTGACAATCGCCTCAATCGCGTCCTCATTGAAATCGATCCGGCTGCCGACGAGCACGCCTTTCTCATCTCGGCCGAGAAGCTGCCCAAGCCCGCCATCGCCCAGCCCACCCAGTGGCTCATCTCTGCGAAAGGTGGCGAGGCTATCCTCACCGAGGCAGCCGCGCCGCTGGACCCGAAAGCCAAAATCGACATCCGCCTCACTCTTCCCGGCGTCCCCGCTGATGCATCCGTCACCTGGTCAATCAATCCTCTGGAAGCCGATGGCGTGACGCTCTCCCGCGACGGCCGCATGGGCGGTGGTGGCAACGCAACCGGCGGCGATCGCTCAATCGGGCTCGTTCCCGGAAAATGGAAACTCTCCGCCAAATCCGGCAATACTGAATTTCTCCTCGTTGCCGATGTGGCTCCGGGAAAAGCAGGCCAAAGCTTCACCTTGGAGCGCCAATTTGGCTCTGGCGATGTGAAACTCGATGTCCCCGAGACCGTCACATTTCTTCCCGATGGATTTTTCCCAATCACCTTGGAAGTGCCCGCAGGCTTCAAAGGCAAAGTCACCCTCCACACCGAAGCGGATCGTGATGGCCCGGCAATTTTCGAAACCGACGCCGCCGAACTCGCCGGAGCCACCGACCACGTCCTGCCAATGCCAGCCAAGCCAGGCTTTCACGAGCTGCAGATCCAAGACGCCAGCGGTCGCAGGTTACTTGGCATCCCCTTCGAACTGATCGTTGATAAAGCGGAGACGAAAGAAGGTGCTGTCGTCGGGGAAGGCGGACCGCCGAAGCTCCGCGAGTTCAAAGGCGACATCGTTGGAACCGGCACAGTGATGTTGGAGATCAACGGCGAGACCAAAGAGTTCGTCACCACCCGGAAGACCATCTCCATGGGTGGGCAAAAACATGACAATCCAGATGTCCAGAAATTCGCCGATGCGATGGAGGGAAAGGTCGTCAATTCTGCCGTCCTCCGCCTGGTCGCGGGTAGCCTCTACGTCACGCTTGATGCCTATGGGCCGCTTGCCGAATGGGGGCCGCGTACCCTGAGCAAAGAGCGCATGAGCTTTGAAATTAGCTTCACCCTCGATCCTAAAACTCTGGAGTTGAAAGATGGCGCACGAAAAATCAGCTACAATCCACCCGGCAGCAAGACAGTGGAAAACCAGGAAACCGGTGATTACGAACTGAAGCTCGAGCCGGTGAAAAAGTTTGCCGACGGCTCACTGGCGCTCAAGGGCACTTTTTCCGGCACCCTCACCCAAGACATGAAGGAAACCAAGCTGGATAAACCGGTTCCCGTGAAAGGCACCTTCGATATCCTGCAAGTGAACGGCAACGACGCCGTCGGTAATCTGCTGCGCAGTCAGTAATTCTTATGAACCTCTTATATCCTTTTCTAATTGCTGCTGGGTTTCTCACACTTATCAGTGCCCGCGCCGAGGTCTCGGTTTACTTCATTGCCCCCTCTGCCCAGACGGAGCCGATGACGGATGAAGCTCTTGACGGGATTTTTGAAACCCGTCTCGATACCGCGCTATTCACGCCGCTGCTGCAGGGCGCGATTGCGAACGGAGCGGGACCGAATTTAGGCGTCAGCACTCGCATCGGACGCGTTTTCGTGAACCCCGAAAGCGGGGAGCTGGCGGTGGTCGGCATCGACAGCGGGGTGCGGTTCATCCCAATAGTCGAGCAGGTGGTCGAGGTGCCTGGCTGTAACGAGAATGGGCAGACTTTCATCACCACGGTCATCCGGCCTGCGAATTGGAGACATGAGAAAGAGGCGGATCGCAGCGTCCGAGTTTGGAAGATGGCACCCGGTCATGGATTGCCGGTTCTCGCTTATACCTCGCCGTTTCCGGAGATCGACTTCGGAGCGATATCGGCGATTTCCAATCTACTCGCCTATCCGGGACCCCACACCGCAGCCGGGGTGGACCCGGACTGGGTGCATGATCCGGCGCAGATCATTCGTGGCGGAACCTATCATTTCCAGTCGAGCCGCGTGCTTGTCCCGATTCACGAGAAGATCCTCAGCTTCGCGGAAAACCAAGCCGGCATCAATGTGAAGCCGGATTTCGGCGCCTTCGATGATTTCAGCCCAAGGACTGTCCGTCAGGCAACGGGAGTGGTGGCAAACCCGTTGACAGGTGAGGTTTATTTCCAGACTGCGGAGAACCGATTGGAATTCTATATCCGATCGTTTGAGGAGAGAATTTTTCATCCAGATTGTGGCAATGGCGTGATCATTAATCCGACAGTTTTCCGCCTGCGGGAACGACAGCGCACCACGGTGATCGCGCGCATGGCGGCGGACGGCCGGAATCCCACGCTCTTTGAAATCCCTCCGGGTTCGGAGGGTCCTGGAGTAGAGGTTGCGAATTTCCGGCACACCGGAATCGATCCGTATGCGGGTTGGTTTTTCGCTAGTGATGCGGAAAATGGGCGCATTCTCAAAAAAGCTCTCAACCGCGTGGATAGCAGTTATCTAGCGACCCTTGATCTGACTAAAACAGGACGGTCGGAATTCGACTTCACGGCTCTCCCGGGAAGCTTTCCCGATGTGCTGCGTCTCCATGCCGAGCCGGTTTCTCGCAGGCTCTACTGGTTGGCAGGCGACACCATGTTGCGCTCAATGAAATACGACGGGACCGACGTGACCCACCATCTCCAACTTCCGGCAGGCACGAAGGATTTCGCAATTTTCAATTCAGCGGGGAAACCTGCTACGCCGGACGCGCGACTTGTCAACTTCCGCCTAACTAGTTCGCTTCCTTTCGGTTCCTCCACCAGCAATCAGAGCACTCTTTCCGCCGATGGGCGGATCATCGGAGGGAATTCAGGATCGGGAGATGAAACGGCGGCAGATCCCTCGACAGGCCGCAATCAGGCGACCTTGCAGGCTTTCGGCGGGGAGCCGTTTGGGTTGGGCTTTCCGAAAAAGGGAGCGAGCGATGCCAGCACCTACACCTCCGCCGTGCGTGCGCTTTCCGCCGATGGCAGGGTTGCGCTGCTGGATTCCTTCGTCGCCGGAGCGGGCTCGGCATTCGCCTTATGGGATGCCGCTTCTGGCCACCGCACGGCTGAGGATTCACTGAGTCAATTTCCGGGCGATGCGCGGGCACTGAGCGGAGACGGCTCCGTCGTCGTTGGAGGAAATGCTAACCTACCCGTTCTATGGACGGCACCGGGGGGCACCATGAGCCTTCCCACACCGGTGAACCGGACCGCTTCCGGCGTGGCCACGGCGATCTCCGCGGACGCGCTTGTAATCGCAGGCGAGGCGACCGGAGCGGGCGGCACCGAGGCATTCCGCTGGTCCGCAGCCGGGGGGGTAGTCTCCTTGGGCGACCTGCCGGGTGGGAAATTCTTTAGCACCTCACAGGCCATCAGCCGGGACGGCAAAGTGGTGGTGGGCGAGAGTTACTACAACGAAAAGGGAACCGGGTTCCTAGGAATGACACTCCGCGACGAGTCGCAGCCGTTCTATCATTCGGACGCCACAGGGATGGTCGCGATGGGCATCCTTGATGAGCGGATTGAAGAAGAAAACACTGGCAGCGCGCTCGGTATCTCCGATGGCGGCGTGGTGATCGGCAGGTCCAATGGCAAGGCCTTTATCTGGCATCCGGTCACCGGGATCGTCGATCTCCAACACTTCGTGGAAAGCACCTACGGCATCGATCTCGGTGGAGCGAATTTGATTTCCGCGAATGCGATTTCCGCCGACGGAAAAGTGATCGTCGGTACCGCACGTGACGCCTCGTTTGATACCCATGGCTTCGTGCTGACGCTGCCGAATTTCCCGGCGGATCGGCTTCTTTCACTCAGACAGCTCAGCCTTGAGGTGGATTCAGACGGCGATGGGATGCCCGATCTGGCGGAGGCGATGTTCGGCTCCGATCCATTCAAGGCGGACGCGCCGAGGCAGGCGACGCTCGATTTGCAACACGGCAACCGGCGAGTTTCATTTATCAAGCCTGCGGTCGCGACCGGAGGGCAGGTGCTCTATCAGATCGAAGCGTCTGAGGATCTTGCCGCTTGGTCTGCAGTCGGGCTGACGATCTCCACCGACAATAACCAACTGGTCGAAGTGGAGGACAGTTTGATTTCATCACCCCGTTTTTACCGTGTCAAAGCGCAGCTCGCTGCTGCCGAATAAACCAACCGCCACGATATACTTGGCACTACTAACAGATCCATGATTCCCCGACTTCTTGCCATCTTTTCCGCTACTTCGATTCTGGTAGGCGCTGCGCCTTTCCCGTCGTCACAACTATTCGGTGCGGATGAACTCCGGGAAATGTCATGGGTGGTGGAGAATGCTCCGACTCATCCGGTCGTCCATTCCGTCATGCATGATTTCGGCTCCGGCAGCCTCCGCTACGCAAGAATCTCTCAGAATTTCGCCACGATCAATTTCGAGTATTTCGGTTCTTCGCAGAGTCCACCCGGTTCCAGCCAACCGGAAAGCTATACCAGCATCGCCCGCGGGGAGGATGGTGGACTGGCCGTCGCCTACACTGCCTTCGAGAGCTTGCCGGTGCCCGCCTATCACCTGTACCTTGCGAAAAAACCTGCCGGTGGTGCGTGGAGTATACAGAAACTCCAGGAGTTTGTTAACATTAACAGGATCCAATTGGCATTGAGGAACGATGACATCGACGAGTGGCGGATCGCCTACAGTGATCCGGCACTCGGCGAGATCCGAATTCTTTCCTCGCTAGGGAGCAATCACAAAGTTTGCGACCTGGTGACTCCAGCGCTTGAAGTGGGCTTCGACATCACATACGTGGGGGCAACGGGGCTGATTGCCTTTCATGATTCCATCAGACAGAAGCTGTGCTTCGAATACCTAATCGACTTGGCATCGGGGACGTGGTCTGGAAACCCCGGGGACATAGATTCCGGACCTGGAGTGGGGCTGGACGTGCGGTTCGGGAGGAACAACGCCGCAGGCCAGTTCGGCAACCATTATCTGACCTATCGGGATGGCGGTCGGAATGAAATCAAGATGTCAAAGTTCGAGCTGCGGGACCAAGTCGAAATCTGGACTCCGGAAACGGTGGCCAAGGGGAACGTGCATATTCTGCGCCGCCCTACTATCGCACTCAACACACGAGGAGAACCGATCATCGCGTATTACCGCGAAAGCTGGAATGACCTGAATTTCAAGCAGCGTTTGCAAGGCCGGTGGTATGGCGGGCGTCACGCGGCGGGCACCGGATCCGCGCACGTGCCCTCGCTGGCGATCGTGCCCGATTATGCCGGTGCGTTTTCAGTGTTGGCGGAGAACCTTAGCGACAGTGCCCGCAGCATGATCCGTGTCGGGCCAGTCGAGGACTTCACCGATGCGGACGGTGATGGCGTGCCACTATACTTCGAGCGGGCATTCGCCATGAATTCTGCAGTAATGGATAGTCATCTGCTGCCCAAAATGGACCTGGCGGGCGGAGAGTTGGTTTACGGCGTGCGTAAGGTAAACGGTGGAACTTTTTCCAATGACTCGTCTCAATATCTAACCGCTGACTGGAGAATCTTGATCGAAATATCGGAAGATCTTGAAAACTGGTCGTCGTCCACGAATGCGGTGAAGCGGGTCGATACATTTTCGGTCAATAACTTGCGCGTCTCCACCTACGCGCCGGTGAATCCGCAACAGAAGAAAGCATTCTTCCGCACCCAGGTGGAGAGGCGTTAGAGGGTTGAGGTTTTCCGCAGGCGCTTCAGCAACGAAGCGAGCAGGCGGCCGATAAGAATGCGTTCGTGTCCCGTTACCCGTAAATCATGGTTAATGAGTAAGGTGGTATTGGAAAAATTTACCGACGGCTCACTGATGCTCTAACGCAGGTTTGATATCCTTCATGGAACCCGAGACTTCGCCGTCGGTAATCTTCTGCGCGGGAAATGACTGGTTGTCTGGCGCACCCGATCATCTGCGGTCCACCCGAATGCGGAGGAACTGGCGGGGGTTTTCCTCAAGAGATTTCACACTCCGCCAAGTGGATTGGGAGCCGACTCCAAAAATGCTGAATGATTCGAAGTGTGCTAAATCCGCAGGCTTGATTCTCCACCGCACTAGGTCTTCCGAGGTCTCCACGGTGTAGATGAAATCGCTCGTCAAATGGGGATTTGATGTCGTCGGCGTGCCTCCCGTCTGGCGGAAATAAGTGATCGTCGGATAAGTCATGCCGCCGATTGTCCGTTTGCCCAAGAGCGGCGCGCGGTCGTTTGAGGGAATGTTAGGATCCATGCCAAAGGCGATTTCTAACAGATGAATGAATCCGTCGTTGTCCTCATCGGTGATGTCGTAAGGCCGGATTGCGAGAGGGAAATTGGGTGCGGCAATTAGGTTTGTGGCCATGTGAGGATTGCTATTCCTGTCGAGCGCAAGGCTGGTTCTGAAGACTTTTACAGTTCCTACCAATGAGGTGACCCAGACTCCGTTGGAACGTTTTGAATACGCGAGACTGCCGGTAATCGATGAGCGCCAGCTCACCAGGAAATCCGCTCCATCGGCTCCGACTTGCAGGCAGGGTGAAGCAATGAATCCGTCAAATGAGGTGCCGGGTGGGTAGGGGAGGGTTTCTGTCACCCAGACCGAATTCGGGCTAAAATGGGCGACCTTGACTACTCGCGCTGCCTGATCCGCATAGGCCACGGCCGGGAAAATCCCGGTTGAGCTGCCGGAACTGATTTCCGCAATGGCAGGTGGGAAGTTGAAATCAGTGCTGAAGCCCTCGGCGATGGTGACCGGCACATTCCCTGGATTTACGAAATCCGCCGCGCTTGAAGATTCGTAATGAAACAGGGAAATGGTCCGCCTTTCCACTCCGCTGACGGTGGAGTAGCCATCGAGCGTGAAGAAGAGATCAAGCCTGTCTGCCCGAGCGTTGAGAGCGAGTGAACCGAAAGTGCGGTTGGCGGGTGAAGACCGGATTACCGCATCTTGGATTTCCCAAGCACCACTCGGCAGTCTCCGGTGAATGCGTATCCGCGGATTGGGAAATGGAAGTTCCTCCTGATTGTCGCGGTTGGTGGCGAGGTAGGGAAGATTGGCCTGATCGACAGCAAGATCAAATTTGGAGGTCTCTCCTGAGGTGTTAGGGACTACTAAAACTGGCCCCAGCGTGGCTCCGACTTGCCTTAATTTCAGCTCGGAGAGCCCCCCGGCAGTTCGGCCGCGCCAAGCGATCCATACCATTCCCGGGCCATTCTCCATCTTGACTTCATAAGGTGGAGTGGAATCCATGGTGAACGATCCGATCAACTGCCAGCCGGTGGTGGACTGTCTGGCAATATCAAGATCGTGGAAGCCCCCGGGCCGATTTCGATTCACGGTCATGGCGATCACATGAGCTCCATCTACCGCGATTGCGTTGACCGCAAGTGAGCCTTGGGGCAGTGGGGTGCTGAATTCCCAATCCATCGCGGACGTAGTCAGTGGAAGTAAGCAGCCGGCAGCTGCCAAGATTACGGATGCGGACTTAAAAACGGAGATCATAGCCCTTAATGATTCACCGGCGGCGGGGACGCTTCAATGTGCCGACTGGCACATACTTGCCGCTTCCCGAAGTAAGTGGCTCGAGAAGTGTACATCTACGCAAGGAGGGGCGGAACGCGTCCGCCCATGCGGATGCTAAGTCACTGAGAAGTCCAAAGAGCCTTTCATGGTCAAGTCATCCTCACGGCGCACGCTTTTCTCCGTGCCCTGATTTTGCTCAGCGACGCATTTGAATTTCCGTTTAATTTGAAACTTGGATCGGTGTGTCAGCGCATTAGCTTCTGGCCATGTTCATCGGCGCAATTGAAACCCATTTCACCTCCTTGGATTGGGCCGTCGTGGTAGGCTACATGCTGCTGACCACTTGGATCGGGCATACATTGAGTGGGAAAAACGCGACAATCCGGGACTTTTTCCTCGGCGGGCGCTCGCTTCCGTGGTGGGCGGTGAGTGGATCAATGATCGCCACGGAAATCAGTGCGCTGACATTTATCGGGGTGCCGGGCGGGGTTTATGTCCTTGCCGGGGACTGGACGTATTTGCAATGGGGAATCGGCTCGATCATTGCGCGGTTTGCAGTGGGCTATTGGTTGGTGCCGCTGTATTTCAAAGAAGAAATTTACAGCCCGTATGACTATATGGGGGCGCGGCTGGGGGAGGGGGTGAAGCGCTTGGTGACGGGCTTGTTTTCTCTCGGCGCGATTTTGGGG
>Ga0335395_10000891_pt1 | contig 18908 bp, 23 predicted proteins | sample MAT02_FD_205744 | JGI IMG/M metagenome (GOLD analysis project Ga0335395, IMG submission 205744) | Freshwater microbial communities from Lake Fryxell liftoff mats and glacier meltwater in Antarctica - MAT-02 (spades assembly) (version 2) ...
GTAGCTCTGCTGCTTGTCGCATTATGTCGTCTCGCTCGTCTCCCGCTGGCTCCTCAATTTGGGGAATACTTCCCAGAGTCAACCCTGGAGAATCATCAATAAGCGCGATCGCATTTTCAGCTTGATTATACTCCCGTAAAAGCTGCATTTGCTCCTCATCCAAGTAGAGAGTTTTACCATCGCGTTTAGCTTTCATTCCTAACTTTTTAAGGCGTGCGTAATACTGGGATTTTTCAATACCCAGCAATTCCATCGCCTCTTCCGGTGTCGTGCGCTGATTTTCCGGTGTCATAAAAATCCTATCGGAATATTTCAAAACTTATAATACATATTATATTAACGTTGTCGGAAACAGCAAGAAGTTTTCCGGTATCTGAAACCGGAAAAACTTTGCAACCTTTACTTAGCAAGCATCCGAGAAATTACGGATGATTGCAGAGCCACCGGAAAAGTAAATTACACCTGTGGCAACTTTTGCTCGATCGACCAAATCGCATCTTCTCGCCAGTCGATCGCACAGTGAACCCAATTATCGATTACCTCATCAAACACTTCTTTATCTGCCCAGTAAGCGCCACCGGTGAAAGTGCCACCAAGTACGATCGAAACTAGGCAGACCTTCCACAAGCAGTCTGAGATTAAACGTGCTCGATGTCGGCGGACTTGCACCGGGGACAGGCTGATAGAATTGGCAATCTGTGCGATCGAAATGCTGGGATTTTCCTCTAGTAGTTTTAAAATCGCCTCTCGCTTTTTCTCTCCTTGCTTCCAAGATGGCCAGGGTGTTAATTCGGAAACGTACCTAAAATTGCCGATTTCATCCTTAAGCTTTTGCATGGCAAAAAAGATATAGATGGTTAAATCTTAATTCTATTCATAAGCAAAAAGCAGCAAAAATTAATTTGCTGCTTCCGCTCTGGTTTCCATGCTTTCGAGGTGACCAGAAACTGTTTAGACGCTGCACGCGGGAGATTTCGATAATCCCTCTCTCTCTCCACACCTAATGCAATTTGCAGGGGACGACGGCGTTACTTGATTATACAATTAAAACCCACAGATTCGCTTAGCCGATTCTTCATTAATAATCTTGGCTAAGAATGCAATTTGCTCATCGCTAAAGTCCGAGAGACTGCTGCTGACAGCGAGAATATAATCTTTCAAACAGCTTTCTTTTGCTAATTCAAACCTATCTTGTGCGATAGCAGCCGACCGCGCGGGAACAGAAGTGAACGGTCGATCGTCCACAGTGTTCGGGTCGTAGCGTTCCATCAAAGCGCGATCGGAGTCTCGTAAATCAGGCAGAACCGACTTACCATTACTCAGTCCAACAGCAGCCGCTAATTCTCTCGACTCTTCAGCTACAGAATTAATAGCAGCAGGAACTGGGCGCTTATTAACGCTGCTGTAGTGGTTTTCAATGAAGCTCACAGTTCCGAAAGTCTCGAAAACTTTTTGGAAGCGATCGAACCTGTCCCCGAAGTAAATCAGCACACAGTCGAAGTCAGAGCCCTTAACAGCGATGCCATTGTCATTGAGGAAATTGATCCGGCCTCGCCAGTGACAGATACCGCTGGCACATTTCTTAATCAATTCACCGGTGCCTTGATTGCTGAGAGTACCAGCTTTCAAGAGCATGATTGCCTGAGAACAATCGCCTCTAATAATTGAGTCGCAGCACTTATCAACCCACTCCAGAGGGTTGGAAAATGGTGGATTAATAAACACGGTTTTAGTCCATAGATTTCGAGCCGCTAGTCCGTTGTTGGATGTGTTGTAGTGGACGCGGGCCGGAATGTGATGGCCCGCGTCCGCACACGGATCGCACCAAATCTCACCGCCCAAAGCAGTCAACACTAAGTGAACAATTGGCTGATCGACTGTATTCGGTGTTCTCCAAGAATCTGGATCAGCGGGCGGTGCTGCTGACTTAAGCTGTTTCTTCTCATCGCGTACAGCTTCAAGGGCCCATTTCAAACCGATGGCTGGCAAACTGTCCTGACTTTCCTCTTGAAGAAGCGAAACCAGTTTCGTTTTTGCTTCAACGATGTCCCAGTTCTTCGCAATCGTCATGTAATTCTGGGACGATCGAATGCTGATGCCAGCTTGTTCTAGTTCGTTTTCAAACTCGCCGTATTTACAACGACGCTTGAACTCTTGTAGGCAAATGCCAGTTGCTCGAACGCGGTGCAGCTTCTCGATCGCTAGTCCGAACTCTTTGCGCTCGATGCCACAGATGAGTTGATGCTGTTCTCGCGCGATCGAGAGCAATTCATCCTTATTAAAAGATCCGAGATTCTGCAAGGCTGGCAAGATATTCAATTCTGCGGAGTCCAACACTTGCAACTCTCCAATCAAGGGCGTTTCCAAGTGCTGCGCGTCGATTGCGGTTGGTTCCATCACGAGAGGCGACTCCGAACTGGGGACGGTCGGCAACTGCTGCGTCTGGACTTGCGCCTGGACTTGCGACAGTTTGATCGCCGTTCTCGTCTCCTCTGGATTCGTCCAACCTGTAGGCAGGTTGTAGCCAAGTTCTAGGAATTCCGGGGCTACTACTTCCCCTTCCTGAATCAGCCATAACTGTTGCAATTGAACCTCTAACTTGTTCTGCCCAGGAGGTCGCCCCTTCGTGGTCGAGAGCGCTCCGGGCGATCGCAATAATAATGAGTCGCTCTCGACTCCAGGGCGCTCCAAAGTGGGCTGAGGTGAGACATTGCCATTCGACATCGTACCCGCTTTCGGAAAGCTCTCTGAGGATTCCAGCGAAATATAATTTGTCGCTTCCTGGTCGTTCTGGACAAGTGAGAAGTCCGGCAACGTTTTCAACAACGACAAGTTGAGGTTGGAGTTTGTAGATTGCGGATAGGATGGCGGGGAAACAGTCTCGATCGTCGTTGGCTCCGAGTCGCTTTCCATCAATTGAGAAGGGCTGGCAGGGAGGGCTGGCGGTAATAAGTTGGACGGGTTTGTCGAAATCTTCTCCCCCAAAGTCCAAGACTTTGATATTGCTAAATCTTCTGGCATCGGGGAATCGTTTTCTGAGAATTGCGTTGCTGCACCAGTCATCCCATTCAACGAGTGTGTCGGGGCTGCGTCCCCAGCATTTGATTCCGGCATAAGGGAAACCGGCACCGACTCCGCTGCACAAATCGAGCCAATTCCAACTGCTGATTGCTTCCATACTTCCTCTGACGTGATGTGTTGATATTCTTCTTCTGCCATGCCTTCGAGGCAATTAGACCAATTCAAATAAGCTGCTTTGAATCCTTCTAAGTCACCGGGAAAATCATCGGGTTCCGGCGGTTCGTTGCTATCCCATTCCAACAAATTAAGTTGTCCGTCGGCTTCTGCAAGGTGCAGCACTTCTCCGCAGTCCGCATCGTTGCAGCAATCGTTTTTAACATTGTCGAAAGCATCAACTGGTAATGCTGATTTTTCTTCAGAAGAAGCGAAACGGGTTTCGTTTTTGGCATAAACATAAACCCACAAACCCTGTTTTCCAGCAATGGCTACAGGCTCGATCGCCCGCACATTTTCAAGCTTCCAAGCATATCTGCCGGGTGTCCAATCTCCGCAAGCTCGTTCAGTTTCGGATTGAGATGCGATGAATTCTGAGGTCATGAGAACACAATCAACCACATCGGCATAGGCGACGATCGCGCCCAGAGGTAAGTCCGAGGCGTTCAGACCAAACTTTTCGCAGACTTCCTTATGCAGCTTCATACCAGCATGAATTGCGATCGGGCCGCGGTAATTAGTGCTCCAATCGCGAGTTTCATATTGTTTGGAACTATTAGCAATTAATGATGCCCAAGGTTGATGCAGCGTAATTGCTTGCATGACTACTTCAGAAACGAAACCGGTTTCGCTTTTCATCAATTCTGATTCGAGTACAGCAGTCCCCGGCTCTCCACTATCAATCCCCGTCTCCGCCAAAACTCGATCGCCCGTTTGATTTTCCACGGCGGGGCTTTCAGTGCGATCGATAACTCCATCCAATTCGTCGGTAATTGGTTCACCGTGACTCGATAAATCACTTTTCGATACAGGAGCCGGTCGGTGCGATCGGGAACTGCTAGATGCAGATTTACGGGCTGTGGGTTGGGTAGATTTTGTAGCATTAGATTTCATGGGTTTTATAAGCTGTCTGTGATTGCGTCGATATATCCTTCTGCTTCCGAAATAGCAGCTTCTTCAGATTCGTATTCTTCAGATTCGCCTTTCATTCTTGTAAATGCCCCATTTTTGATAGGCATCTGAATCTCGATTGTCCAGCCGATAACTTTGGATTGCCATCGGTTGGCTGCTAGTCGATCGTCTGTACTCTCGAAAATCTCGCGCAGTCGGTAACGGAAACCTTGGTAGTTACGAAATTTCATTGGTATTAATTCCAAAGTGAGCAGCAGCTTCTTTCCAATCAGCGCCGTAAGCTCTTTTTAAGTTGGCGATCGAGTGGTACTCAATATCTGAAGGAATAGGCTGATTTTCTACAGGTGAAGAATTCTCGGAATATTGACCGTCAAGAATTAATTGAAAGTCGCTAGTCCCGTATTGCTCCTTCAGTGCCACTAAGAATTGCTTGTAAAGCTCTTGATGATTCTTCTTGACCCAAGCTTCAGGAAGTCTGATTGCCGTGGTCGTCAAACTCTCCTTGAAAGATTTGGCTGTCTCTACTCCGAAATTCATGAAGGAATCTAACTCTTCTCCTGAAAGAGTTTTCTGAAAAAATTCCCACTGTTCTCTCTCGGTTTTTCTTGAGAGAGAATCTGAAGAAAAATTTGAAAAAGAATCTGAAGAAGAAGATGAAGAAGAAGATGAGGGCTTCTTGAAACCTTTACTCTGTTTAGTTTGTGGTTTTTCTCCTGTCACGATGAAAGATGGGGAGTCTACGATCGTGGACTGGCTGTCAGAAATCGTGGACTGGCTGTCAGAAATCGTGGACTGGCTGTCAGAAATCGTGGACTGGCTGTCAGAAATCGTGGACAACTCGTCTTCAAACGTAGACTCGTTGCTGTTAGAGGAATTGAGACTTATTGAAAACTTGGTATCTGTTGGGGCTGACCAATTTATTGAACCTTCAGCTTTCAACTTGCTCAGTGCACTGTAGAAAGCTGCTCGGCTAATTCCTAGCTGTTCGCAAATCTCCTTCTGAGTTTCCTTAAGAGTCCAGCCCTTCTTAAGCCGGATTTTGAAGTAGAGATGCAGTAAACCTTTTGCTGTGTGGTCGCCTGTTTGGTATCCTGCGATCGCGTCAGTTAGCGTCATTTCGTAATGTTGTGGCTTTTTTATAGCCCCTTCAAGCCCTTGTTTTGGCATAGTAAACCTATGAATCTGCAAGTGTTTCAGCCGTTTAAAGCTGGTTTCTAGTTGCTTGTGCTAGACTTAAAAAGCTAAGTTTTTTAAGTTCATATACTGATTATACTTTGTTATCAGCATATATGCTTAGCTTCTATTAAAATTTACATAATGTAACATGGAAGAAATATTTGCATTAACAATGAAGCGCTACGGCATACGGGGTAAGGATTTATCAGACTTATCCGGTGTCAGCGTGAATCACATTAGCGAGTTCAAGAATAAGAGGCTGAAAACGGGTGTTACAACAGATTGCTTGCTGAGATTGCTTGACGCAATGGATCAACTTAGTCCAGGGGCTAAGAAATTTTTCTGCGATACGTTGTCTGGGAGCCAATATCAGCAGAAGTTTGCGCTTACTCTGGAGCTTCTAATTGACGCGGCTAGTGAGGAGGAATTGGAAACTGCGATGTTGCAAATAGTCCGTCGGATATTTCCAAAGTCTGAGGAAATCACGGATGCGAACTCTGCCGATGTTCGTGTAAAATCTTCCGCTCTCTACTAATGTTTAGCTAAAGATGGAAATCAGTTTTCTAGATGTGGAAGAATTATCAAGGATGATCGACGGATTAACGGCAGAAGATAAGGAACAATTAGCAAAACAGCTATTTACAAAGCTTTCTGCTGAGGCAAAAGCTCGCGTTATCGGGTTAAATGATTGCGGGCTGACGGTAATTACAGGAAGCTTCGTAAGTCTGAATTCAGATATTGCAATCAACGTGCAGAATTCAAATAGCAGCAACTTGGATGCAGAGGCTATAGTCAAGGCTTTGATTGAATGGAAAAAGTCTAAGCAGTAGCTATGTTCGATCGCACAAACGCAAAAATCCCCGTTACAAACTCGTTGTAACGGGGATTTTGCTGCTGACCTAAAACTTGTAAGGAGTACCACCGATGACAACTTTTACAACGCGCCACGCAGATTGAGCACCGATTTTTCCAGCACGGATAAAGACGAAACTGCCACGCTGGAATCGATCGCCTGTTGGTCTGGTTCCAATAAGCGATCGAACTTCGGAACTTGACAGCAACCAACTAGAAGCGATCGCCCGTTCCAGCGCTGCGTAATGTTGCAGCGGGTCGGCTGCGGGTCTCAATGCAGCTGCAACACGCTCGATAAGTTCGATAAAGTTTTCGCCGTCGTTGCCTGCGAGTTTTGCCGGGGTCGTAGGTTCGATCGAATTTGCGATCGACGCTGGCATAACTTCGGCGTGGCTATTTTCAAAGTCGTTGAGAATGCCGCCAGACTTTAGATGTTCGTTGAGTTCGTCCAACTTGCCCAGTTGTCCGGTGGACAATTTACCGCGCGCTGCGGGTGTAATTTTCAAAGCTGAAATTCTATCATACACAGCTTGACGGCTGTTGAGGCTGTATCGGGTTTGCAGGGATGCGATCGGGGTTAGCTCTTCTGTCATCGTTTTTGTTCTAGTTGTCCACTAGACAATTTTAACTTGTCCAGTCAATAAAAAAACCCCCATTTTTGGAGGCTGAAGAAACGAAACCGGTTTCGTTTTTAGAGTGCTAGGAATTTCTCAATATCCTTTATTAGAGAGTAAGCACAGGCTAGTGTTCCAGTTCGGCGATCGATTAAGCCGAAGGTTTGCCCTTTTCGATTGCGGTAGGCGTGGTGTTCGGATAGGTTGATGAATTCGTAGCCTAAAACGCTAGCCTTTTTTATTAGCTCGTTGACTCTCTTCTCTGAGTAAGTTGGCTTCATGATTCCCTGTAATTTTTTACGAATTCTGTTAGATACTTTTGCCATTTTTGCCAGCGGACGTATTCGGTCAACGGGGAAGCAAATCTGAGTAGCAAGTAGTAAATTTTAATCAAGGCGAAATTGTTCACGACAACTAAGCTTTCGTTGTAGTGATTTTCGATGAGCTCGATCGTTATTGAGTCGATTTTTCCTTCGAGCCAGCGCTCTTCAAGTTGTTCGGAGAGTTCGGGAAATTCGGCTAGATAGGCTTTTTCCCAGATATCGTAAGACTCCCATGCACAACTGCAACACAGCCAGTCGATAACCCACATCCCGTACCAATTCCACTTAATCATGTTGTGTTTCCTAACTAATTGTTGATGCGCGTGTAAGATGCGCGCCCCCTGGGGATTTGTTAGTAAGGCATTTCAGCAGCAGCTAAAGCGGGTTTGCTCTCAGTCAGCGCCTTGATTTCCTCTTTGGAAGAATGATCGAGACAGACCATATCTCGTGTACCTTCGAGGTCGTAGAGATTCGATCGCACTTCAGGATTATTCAATACAGCGGCTGCTTGTTCCAGTGTTGCAAAATCCGTCCGTTCTGCCCAGTTCCAAGTCAAGCCGTAGTAGACACCTTTCTCGCCCGTGTACTTGGTGAAAGTCGGGATGAATAAACCCGTTGCTGGTTCAATACCGCGAGACTGAACAGAGATAACTAGGCGGTTAAAGTCATTGAGGCTGCGAGTTTTGACATAGGTGCACATCGCGACACCTTGAGGCAAGTCTCCGCTCTCGGCAACGAACCAAAGCTGGCCCCAAAGAGTTTGCGAAGTTTTGCCAAGATTGCCAAAGAATTTGCTGAACTTGATAATAGTCATCGTGCACTTGCTGCCGTAGTCTGTGTCGCCGATCGTCCATTGTCCAGTTTGGCAGTTATTACGCACTGCTAGGGGAATTTCTGGAACTAGTAAAGCATCTGCTGGCTTAGCGCCAAATACGGATATCATTGGCATTTGCTGGGTTTTCATGGTTCGGTTGAGTTGAGTTGGTTTGGTTTAGTTTGTTTGGCGCGTTGTGAGGATGCGCGCCCCCCTATCTGACTAATTGGCGAGTGATGAAAAGTCACTCCCGTTAGGTTTTAGAATTCCCCAAAGTCAAGGGTGAATTTCTCAGATTCTTGAATCAACTTTTCAGTCTGCCAGTGCCATCCGCACAGGTAGTCGAAATTCTCAAACTTAGGCTTCATCAAGAAAAGTGCATCACACTTGCCCTGATTGAAGCGCTTTTTAGATGGCGAGATTTGAAGCTCTAGCCATTCTATCTCATACTCAAACTCGTAAATACTCTCGGAGTAGTTGGCTGTTCCAAGGTAGTTGCATTTAGTTTTCATGGTTCGGTAATTAACTAATTGTTGATAGTGCGCGTTGTGAGGATACGCGCCCCCCTATGGATTTACTTATTCAAGAAATATTGAGGGATTTTCGCCTCAAAGTAAGCTTGATTTCTTGTGTATGTAAGCTGTTCGTCTCCTTTCAACTTCTTTTCTTCGTTCATAATCATCTTATCTAAGATGACTGAGTGGTGGTATTTTTCGTTTGGAACTGATTGCAAAATTTCCTTTTTTTCGAGGCAGTAAGCTTTGAAATGTTCGATAAGAGTTTTTAGCTCGGCGTTATTCATTGTTTTTCTCAGTTAGTTGGTTAGTCGCGTGTTGTAAGGATGCGCGCCCCCCTATGGATTGATTAGAATTCGTTGAAATCTGGGTTTTCGGCTCGCCATTTAGCAGTGCTGGCTTTTACTTCCTTTTGTTCGGCTTCGCGTTCTGCGTCGGTTTTGGCTTCTTCAATAGCTACTTGTCGGTAGTATTCGGCATCGTCTTCTTCGGTAGTAGAAGTCTCTGGGTCGTAAGATTTATCTTGGCTGTAAGTCATCATTTGGCTCCTAATTGGTTTGCAGTGCGCGTGTAGGATGCGCGCCCCCCTAGTTACTTACCAACTCTGAGCGGTAAATAAGCAGTCCATAGCATCTTGTTCTTCAGTTAATCTCGCTGCTTCGATCGCCTCTCGTTCCGCCCTCAATCTATCGAGTTCCTCGCCTTCATCGTTCATCGCTTGATTCAGTTGCTTAGCCTCTTCCTCCAACTCGTAGTCTTTCACGATCCATTCAAAGTCGAGTTTGTAATTCTTGATTTGCTGGTTGCCATTGAAGCCCAAATAACTCAAAACTGCGTAGCCGTGAATGCAGAATTTTTGAACGTTGCGAGAATCTTTGCAGCTACACTTGATAAAATCAGGTCGTAAATCGGAGTAGTAAGTATTGCCGTTGGATTCTACTTTGAAGCTGTAAGCATCGCTTCTTTCTATCTTCAAGCTAGTCGATTTCTCTTTATTAAAATTCTCTAAGGCTTGTTGGTAAATATTGTCTTTGATGTATTCGGAGAGTTTGTTAACTCCCAGACTCTTGAGAACTGCATAGCCGTGTTTGCAGACACCGGGCTTTCCTAAAAACTTAACTTGATTTTTGTAATCTTCGCAGGTACAGACGATCGCATCGGGCTTGATTTTGACAACGTACTTAGATTTCTTTTTCTCATTGATGACGGCGAATACATCAGGCATCAAACGATCGACTACCAACTCCTTAGATTGGCTGCGTCTCCAATCTGCGAAATGAAGTAAGAAGTCGAACTTTTTCCAGAACCGTGGGCGTTTTCCCTTGATAATAACAAAGGCGCAATTTGCCCATTTTTCGACTCGAACTACTAAAAATGATGCGATATTCATCATTCTTGCTACTGCTGACTTAGAATAAACGTAATCTTCAGCTTGAATCATGGTAGAATACTCTTAATTAACTAATTGTTGATGGCAGCCTGTTGAAGCAGGCTGTCTTTTTTCTTCCGCTCTTATATTATAGCCGGGTACACTAGGCTATATACTTTATTGTAATATTTCTTTACACTCGATGCCGGGTACACTAGGCTATGATGTGGAGGCAACAATTAGTTAAGAGTAAATATGCCAGCACCTAAAGGAAACACGCAAGGCTCGTCCGCCTGGTATCCATTCCCAGAGGAGCCGAAGATTGCCGTTACTTCTAAGGTTCCCAAGTCCATCGTTCAACGGCTGCAAGAACTGCTGGAACCGGGAGAGAGTAGGAGCGCTTTTGTAGTGGAGGCGATCGAACTTTTAATAAAAATCAGGAGTAAGAAATTTAAATCAATTAAATAAGGAAGCGGCGTTAGTAAAAACTAACGCCGCCTTTTTCTATGCAATATTTCTGAATTGCAAACTATACCTTGCCGATTTCAACTTTGGTACAGAATGTAGAATCCTTGAATCAAACTCAACTACTTCACCGTGGTGCAGTTCGTAGTTTTGTCTATCCCATCGGAACTTTGTCGTCGGGCGGTTGCCGAATAAATCGCCGTCTGCATCAACCAAGTTAATTAAAGTCACCCAACGATCGAAACATTGCTTGTCTAAATGCTCCCCGATAGTGCCGCCGATTTCGTAGCGGTAAAGCAGAATTGAGTCTGCGCTGGGATGGAAGCGATCGCGTAAACCTGCTAAATAGCTGTCGGATTCGATCGCCTGGCGCGATTCTACGTGCGATCGATTGAAATAGAATTCGGCTTCGTAGCCCCACCATCTTTTCTGACGACAGGTTTCTCGCCCTGTAAAAATCTCTGTCTCTAACGGCTGCTGACGACACCAAGTTAGCAGGGTGTCGGCTTCTGAGTTTTCAAAAACTTGGATGGTTTTCATTTTGGATTTGAAGATTATTTGTTTCGAGGGCCGTAAGGCCCGAACGCCGGCAACTGCCGGCAACCGGCCGGAGCGCAGCGACCGGACGGCCAGAAGAAAACAGAACACAGCGATCGCCAACAAACAGACAACACCGGCACCCCCGGAACAAACCGAGAGCACCGGCAAACCGCAGCTAGCAACTAGAAGAGAGAAAGCTGCACGGCACCAACCCAACCAAGAAACCACCAACCACCGCCCAGAGACGAGAACCCCCACGAAGTCGGCGGGGCGGAACCGAACACCAAACACGGCAGCCCAGAGCCCGCAGCAAAAGCCAGCGAGGCCCAGGAGCCAGAGCCAGAGCCACAGAACGCGCGGGAAGAGGAACCGGACGGAACCAAACCAACCGGACAAGCACCAGAGGGGAACGAAACCCACAACGGGGGAGCCGAAACACCAGCAGCCACAACAGCCCGAACAACCGCAACAGAACGAGCCGCGAAGGAACCGCGCCCAGAACCAAAAGCAGAAGCCGCGAACACCGAGGCGGACGGGAAGAAACCACGAAAAGCCGCGTCAACGCCGCGAGCGCAACCGACAAAAACCGCAGAACCCGGCAAAACCGCACGAGCAACCGCAGAACAAACCGCGGGGGGGGCACCACGGGAGCCAGAGAAACCAAACGAGCCAGACGAACGCAACAACGCCACAACCGGGGCGGGCAGGCACCGACGGCGGACAAACACGCGGCGAACAGGCAAACCACGCAACGAACGCCGGGGCAAGCGCAACCAGCGACAGAACACCGGCACCGACACGCCCCAACCGCCGAGACAACGGAACACACGACAGAAAGGCAACCCCAAACCGGACGCAACCGCAGAGGCGAAACCACCGGCAACCGACGGGGACGCAAACACGCAGACACACACCCAGCCGGAGAAGGAACGGCGAGAAGGGCGGACGAAACACAGCCGGAACCCAGACACCGCGGAGGCAAGAGCCGAGACAGCAGCCGGGGCGGGGGCGCAAACCGAAGAGACAGACGAAACACGCATAGAAACCTTAACTATTGTTGATATTTCTATTATAGCACATATAGCCGGGTGTACCAGGCTACACGGGTATTGTAATATTTCGTAATAATCCCAATTTAGGCCTTTCTCTCCTCCTTTTTTTTTCTCTTCTCCCTTCCTCAATCTAGGTTTTTTTGGCCCCAGACAAGCATTGGAGCAACTCTGTCAAGGCAACCCACAGATAACCTTTCAGCGAAGTGCAAAGACTTTGGCCTTGACAGAGCTGCTACGCTTGCCTGTTGGCCAAAAAAACCGGCGCATCCCACAGACCGAAGGCCAAACAAACAAAAACGTAGTAACCGTTTATCTTTCCGGGTTTCTAATGCAGGGCGATCGCCTCTCATCGATCGCCCAAGCTAATTCAAATTCAAATTAATGCAGGGAATAGGCGATCGTCAGTTGAGCAACTTTTATCCAAATCCGTATTAATGCAGGGCGATCGCTTCTCACAGACAATCCAAGCTAATCCAAATCCATATTCAAAGATTTAGTTGTTGACGAGCGATCGAATACATCTATCTAGAAGGAAGAAGGAAGAAGGAAGAAGAATTACTTATTACCTTTTCTCCAATCCCAAGGCTTGATAAAATTAGGAGAAGCCCACACACCCAATTTATACTCAATTGCCGTCTGCTCGGAACTTTTGACAGAATTCCAGCTAGGGCAATTGTTTTTGTATTGGTCGTAAGCAAAAGCCATGCCAGAGTTAACCATTCGAGATTGCAAAAGTCCACCTTTTGTCCAAACTTCAGCAACGCTTCTACCGAATCGATCAGTATCAACTATCCTAATTTTGACTTTGCCGTTGGCTTCATTGATATACGATCGAAGCGTATCTCGTGATTCTTGTCCTAATTGTTGCTTGAGTTCTGGTGCATCAATGCAAGCAAACCTAATCTTGAGCACTGCACCGGCGCGCGATCGAACTCGCATTGTGTCGCCGTCGTGTACAGAATTTGTTACAACATCGTATTCTGGCAAGTCTGCTGCTGCGTCTGCGTCTGGACTTCCATCGGGAACTTGGATCGACATCTGATTATTCCCTCCAAGAAGCGAAACGGGTTTCGTTTCTGGGTTGTAACCGTACCATCCAATCGCTCCAATAATTAGCAGAGGTAAGGTATTGACAAGTTTCGACAAGTTCATGTAAAATCTTTCACCTTCAAAACAGGATTTGAAACATGAAAAGAATTTTATCAGCTTTAGCGTTGGCTGCAATGGCAGTTAGTTCGATCGCACCTGCTGTATTCGCAAATTTTGCAGTTCCGCACAAATGGACAGATGCAGCAGCAAGTAAGACTTACGTTTATATTCCTGTTCAAACTCCCGCTGTTGCAGTAGCTGGATTCACAGCGCCTAAAGCTCCAAGTACACGAGTTCTCACTTTGAATAATTGCGGTTGGGGTTCATTCACCAAATCTGCAACCTCTCCGCCAACGTTAGTTACTGGTGCAGATTGGGCTGGGAGAACTACTGGCACCGCTCCGACTTGTGTAAAAGACGCGGCACCAGCTTTGACTTACACATCTAATAACGCGGGTGTTGTAGGAACGATTGTTGATGCTGGAACCAAAATTTGGATTAAGGGTGGAACTACTGTTGGCGCGGCAACAATTGGAATAACTACTTCCGGCGCGATTACAACCAAAGCTAATGCTTGTGGATTTGTTCGAGTTACCACGTCAGTGGCTCGTCCTATGACTGCTTTTCAAATTGGAGTGACTAATTACACGCTTGCTGCTATTCCAACTGTAACAGCACCGATGATTTGCAGAAAGGTTGGCATAACTTCGCAAACTTACGTCCCAGCGCCGTAAATGAAAAAAGCAATCGCAGTGTTGATGGCAATTGCTGCGATCGTATTTCCTCAAAGTGCGATCGCGCAATATAACACCCCTCATAAATGGAACGATGCCTTCGGCGTTCTTCGTGTTTACTTTCCCGGTGTTGCTAATACGACTGTTGATATTTTGTCCCCGGTTAGTAAAACTTCCACATTTCCTGTTAGTATCTGCGGTCAGCTTTCTTTGCGTCAAAGTTCTACTAGGAGGATAATCTCTTTTTCTGTATCTTCGACTGGTGTTAACATTCCAAATTTTGGGCATAACAACAACTCTTTTTCTCCTCCTGTTTGTCATTGGAGCGAGGTTTATAATACTTGGGTGTTTAATGATAATCTTGTGCCTGTTCAATCTGGCGTAAATGCTCCTAACGGTTATGTCAGCTCTATTAACGGCACTAATCAAGTTTTCATTAAAGTTATGCCAGCTTTTACTTGGGTTTCGTCTGTTCAGGCTACGGTTGATTACGAAAGCACAATTAAAGGTAGGGTTAACTCTTGTGGGTTTGGCGTTATTAGAGTCACTGCAACTCGTCCAATGGCTACGTTTAAGATAGGGGCTGTTAATTACACGCTAGCGGCGCTGCCGTCTGTGGCCAATCCCCAAATTTGTCGCACCGTGGGTAATAGTAAAATTAGATATTTACCTTTTTGAGGGAGAAAGAATGAAAAAGCAATCGATCGCACTTGCATTGATAAGTGCGATCGTCTCAACTGGGGCGATCGCACCTTTAGCACAATCTCAAACCGTTACAAAAGATGCAGATAATAATGTATCAATTTCTGGATTAGCGCCTAATGCTTTTGGAAAAGTTTCTTATGGAAATTTACCGCTTCAAAAAACTTTCATTCCTAATTCTTGCGGGGTAATTACAGTAAGATCTACATCCAAAGAACCGTTCATTTTCTTTTCATATTCAGGCTCTGCGACGATTAATTGGAATGAGCTGCCTTTAATTGGCGGTAGACCTCTTTGTAAGTTGGGTGTACCCAATCCTGAGATTCCTTGGGGTACATTGGGTGCTCGATCGTCTTCAGATCCAGATCAGCCAAGAATATCTTACATCCGCAGTACCGCACCTTTGTTAATTACTAGCCAAAATAATTTTAAAGAGAGATTAGTTAAGGCTAACGCTTGTGGAATAATTTCTTTAAGAAGTACCGCAGCTTGGCCGTTTTCAGGATTGGGTACTTTTTATTACGATCTTTCTGGAAGTTCCCCTTCAAATGATTTTACTCTAGCTACTCTGACTACCAAACCCAGACCAATTTGCTACAAAGGTCGATTGTATATTCCTATGTAAGCATTCATTCTTCACTCAAATTAGCCAGCACCAACAGCTTAATCTTTTCTAATTGCGATCGCATCTGGGCCCACTCTCTAAGCACAGATGCTTTTTGTTTGTCCAAACTTGACTGTTGCCCAAGATAAGCGACTGTTGACGATTGGCCAAACCGATAACCAACTTTATACAATTGAAACCTCTGCATCTCGCGCCTGGATATCGCTTGCTGAATTTGAAACTCGCGCGATCGAACGTCAAATTCCAACACCGCAAATTGCACAGCATCACGAGTTTTAATTGCAATCTCTTCCTTAGACCGACGCAATTCTTCAGTCTTAATCCGTAAATCTGCAATGGCGATCGATGCTGCTTTCTGTTCTTGATTTCCGCCAGTGAATCGACGCAATAATGGGATGCCAATTACTGAGGCTAACTCATTAAGAAAGCCAACTGGGCGAGTAAATAGTCCAAAGAGATTACTAAGGATTCCTCCGCCTGATTGGGTTTGAGTCACTTGTCCAGTTTGTCCAGTAGATTGTACAGCACCTTGTCTAGCTGTTAGTAAATATTGCAAGGCTGGCTCAAATACAGCCAGATTAATTGATTGCTTATTAGTTGATGTCGCCTCGTCAATCTTGGTTTCGATCGCAGTAACTGATTCTTCAATCTTCTTAATAATCGGAGAATTAGAAACAGCGAGTGATTGTAATTGGCTAACGCACGTTGTCGTTGTCTCCAAACAAGGCAACGGGGAAATCATAGACTTCCACATATCAACATTAATCTGAGTCTGAATCAGCTTGTCAATATCCGCTAAGTCGGGGGGAGTTAACGGATTGGTAGTTTTGGGTGCGATCGCATCAGCGCCTCCGCCATCTTCGGCTGGTTCAGCATCTTCCGCCGGTTCAGCATCTTCTGCCGGCTCCTTTTCCTCCGGTTCTTCACCCTCAGAATCAGAATTAGTTGGGGGCGGTGTCGGTGGTTTTGTTTGAGTCGATCGAATTGTTGGAAGAACTGGCACTCGCAGGGATTGAGCCGTCGCCGATGGGGATAATAATACTGAGCTCAATATTAAGCTTGTTATCAGTTTGACCGAGAAATCTAACACGTCTAACTGTCCCGTTGTACGGGCTGCGAATAGTGGATAGTTTACTAATATTATCATCAATTCCTGATAGCTGCAATTTAGTTTGAGTAGTTCGATAATCCCTTTCCCTCAACTCTTTCTCGTAATCCGCAGACTGCCTCTGAAAAGCTATTAGATTCTCTGCAACCTGGCGCTGATAGAAGCTTTGAGCCGTGTTAGCTTCCTCAATCCTTCTGGCTGCATCCAGCGAGTGCTGATACTCTTTCTGCTGCCTTTCCTGTCTGGCAGTCAACAGCTTACCTTCAGTCAGGCTAACTTCGATCGCAGCGTCTTTAACCTTGGCTTTCAATTGTGCAACAGCCGCCAATTCATGCTCGATAATAGCTGGGTCAATACCTTCAACTCCTTTAATAAAATCAATCTCTCTATTCTTTAAATCGAGTTCAGCAGTCGCTCGATCGACTTCCTTCTTAGCCTTCTCAATCGCAGCATCAAACTGTTGATATGAAACATCACCCAAGCTAGACAAAGCAGGTACAGGCTTAGGTTTCAGAGGTTCAAGAGGTCTCTGAGGTTCGGTGATGAGTTGCTTTTTAAGTCGATCGACAGCTAACATTAACTCTGTTTTTCGCTGCAACAATCGATTGCGCTCATCTTCCTGGTCAGCAATAACTTGACCTTCTGACACAGCACTACCTTGTTTAACCTTCAAGTCATCGGGCTTATCCACAGCCAGAGTAATTTTGTGCAGTCTGAATTTAGGCAAATCTGGTGCAGCAATAATCTCAGAAGCCATTGCTTTATTATTCCCAAGAAGCGAAACGGGTTTCGTTTCTTGGCAAGCCGTCAGAAGTAGCAAGGGAATTATCAATAAATATTTCATAACTTCGGTGAGGGAGTAATGATTTTTAATTCAAGATTGCCACTCCCAAATTGCAACCCCAATTTATTAATAATCCGACTCAGTGGGCAGTGATTTAAAGTTAAGTTGTTGCCTGTAAGTTTCGCTACTTCAAGCTGACCGGGTTTAGGCGCGATCGATACTTCCTCCGGTGAGTCGATCGTCAGTTGTCCACTAATTAGAATCAAAGCGTTTGGGTGTGCAGAAGCAACCGCGAGTAACTTAGTCTGCACTTCTTCTTCTGCAAAAGATAGAGCTAAAACTTGTTGCTGTCCTGGCTGTCCTAATTCTGTTGTTAGTTTCCTAGCATCAATCTGTCCCGTTATTCCAGTCTGATAAATGCCCGATCGATTCATTAGTACAAACTCATTACCAGCTTGAGACGCGATAAAGTATTTACCGCTAGCATCAGATGAATTAGAAGTAAAGACTCCTTCAACGATCGCAAATACTTGATTGCTGCTAGCTTTTTGCTGGTAAGTGTCAACGATGCCACTACGTAAACCCAAAGATTCAGAGGTAAATCGTCCAAGTCCGCCGCCGTCAATCAAAGCAAAATTAATCACGACGGCTGCGACCGCGCCAACCAAAACCCAATATTCTGAAGGTGAGCCAGTCGTAAGTCGTCGCCGTGGGTTTAGTCCAAATACGCACCACAACGGCGATGGCCATAGTAATTGAACGCCTTGCTTAGTGCAAGTGTCAGAGAAACACGCAGCGAGATGTCCGATCGGAAGTGCTGCAAGAACTTTTGCATCAATCTGATATTTCCACCAAAGTGCGATCGAAATCACACCGAGAAATATTGTAAACAACAGGCTGTGTGTGACGCTGCGGTGAGGATAGCGCTTTTCAATCCAGCGAGAGATGGGCCAGAGGATTTGTCCGATCGAACTGGTAGAAGTATCAATGTCAGGAATTTGTGAAGCTGCGATCGCAACTGCCATCACAATCGGATCGCTAGTTTGTAGACTAAATCCGACAACGGCAGCGCTAATTGCAGCATGAGTTAGGGCCATCACTAGCTGCCTACCTTTCGACGCGGGCCGCTAATTCTTCCCAGAGATTTCAGGCCCATCCCCAATAACATACAAATTCCTCCTATCAAATACAGTGAACGGTTCCCAGTACCCATTCCGATAAATCTCAGCATTCCAAAACCAAGAAACATTGCCATGACTAGAGGTTGGATATCCAGATACTGGTTGTGAGAAATTTTGCCAATTAAACCTAACTTTTCCTGTCTGATAATCTTACGTGCAGCCGATGAATTCCTGCCAGCGTAAGACTGAAGTTGGGAAAATCGGGCCGCAGATATATTGAGTCCGATCGAACTTGCCTCACATTCCATCGCTTCACGAACAGTTCGATCGTCTGGCAAACTCAACTCAATCTCAACCATATCAAGAAAGATATCTCGATTAGGATTAGTCAGAGAAAAACAGCACATTCTACAGCTTAAATCCTCAAGCCAGAACCTAATACCAGTTGACAGTCGCCTTGCTTCAGGCAAAATCAGCAGCGCATCGGCTGGAATATTTGCAGCAATCTCCTCCTTAAGTTCATCTAAAGTCATCTGCTTCTCTCCAATTTCCTCCCTGTCAGCGTTGAGTTTAGGCATCGTTGTATCTATATCAAAAGCGTTTGCCAAAGCTTTAAAAAAGTTCTTGCCGGAACCTTTGTAAATAGCTTTAGCAATACTGAAGCTGTCCCTTAACTCGAACTCGATCGCATTAGCAGCATCATCCAAACTACCGCCAAATTCTCCGAGCACAATGCAGGAATTGCCAGACTTGAGTGCTTCACAAATCTTTGCTATTTCTGGTGCGATCGATACTCTTGAAGCATAGATTGGGCGATCGTCGCTGCTGACTTTTTTATATTCGGATTAGCTGCTGTCCGCGTTGCAGCAAGCGTCTCTC
>Ga0335395_10000897_pt1 | contig 18839 bp, 11 predicted proteins | sample MAT02_FD_205744 | JGI IMG/M metagenome (GOLD analysis project Ga0335395, IMG submission 205744) | Freshwater microbial communities from Lake Fryxell liftoff mats and glacier meltwater in Antarctica - MAT-02 (spades assembly) (version 2) ...
AGGGGATCGTGATACGTCCGACTCGTCGATCGCAGGGAACGGGGAAAGCCCATGAGCGTCACATCCTGGCCTTAGCCGTCCTAATACCCCCATTAAAGCCCAACGCCAGCCTAGCTGGGGGCTTCAAGCGGCGGGGCAGTTACCAGGGTTGTTGCCAATCGTGGCGTTAAGAGGCGTTAGCCATCATCGATTTTTCGGTGAGCACCTGCACTGCCGCTTGAAATTGGCGATCGCCCACGGTGCCCAACTGTCGCCGGGTCAGGGGTTCCGTCGCCACCACCACATCCGGCTCAATGCCTTGCTTGTTGATATCGTGATGATTGGGGGTTTCGTAGCGGGCAATGGTAACCGCTAGCCCAGACCCATCCGATAGGTTGAAGAGAGACTGGATCAACCCTTTCCCAAAGGTGCGATCGCCCACCAGTTGCGCCCGGCCATTGTCTTGCAACGCTCCGGCCAAAATCTCGCTGGCACTGGCCGTTCCCGGATTCACCAAAACCACCAGAGGGTCATGGGTGAGCGCTGGCTCATTGGCATAAAAGCTATCTTGAATGCCCTCTCGGTTAACGGTGTAAACAATAGTGGTATCGTCTAGCCACAAACGGGCAATATCAACCCCCGCTTGCAGCAACCCACCGGGGTTATTCCGCAAGTCGAGAATGTAGGACGCTGCCCCCTGGGTTTCAAGGGCAGCAATGGCGTGGGCGACCTCGGCAGTGGCATTGGCGTTGAACTGACTGAGGCGAATATAGCCAATCTTGAGGTCAGCTTCGGTGCGCAACTCAGCCATCACAGGGTTGAGGGTGATCCGATCGCGCTTGAGTTGGATTTCTTCTGGGGGCGTTTCTTCGCGGGCGATCGTCAACACAACAATACTGCCGACCGGGCCACGCATTCGCTCAGCGGCTTCATCTAGCGTCAAATCTAAAGCAGGCATCCCGTTAATTTTGAGAATGCGATCGTTAGGTTGGATGCCAGCCTGCTCAGCCGGAGAGCCTTCGATCGGCGCAATCACCCGCAACTCGCCAGTCTCAATATCTTGGGTAATTTGCAAGCCCACCCCATTCAGTTCACCCGAGGTGCTCGTTTGCAAACTCCGATATTGGTCGGGCTTCAGCAATCGCGTGTAAGGGTCTTCTAAGGACGCCAACATTTTTTGAATGGCATCATAGGTTTGATCGCGGTCATCTAACCGCTGCTTCAATGCCCGCTGCCGCACTAACCACCAGTTTTGGTGATTAAAACTACCATCGACATAGGAACGATCGACCAATCGCCACACTTCACTCAATAACTTCTGCTCTGCTGTAAAGGCATAGGCGGGGTTCGCCCCCAAGCCCATGCTCAGCCCCAAGACAACAACAGACAGCAGCAGTAACGCAGATCGAAGAAGCCACTTTTTCATATGCCGATTTTAAATGATTTTGCGGGATCATTGCCAACCCCAACTTGACACCTACTCAATCAATACCCAGTGCTCAATGGATTAAGCCTTCTAGTGTAGTCGGGTTTAATTATTTTTTAAAATTAGCTTAAGCAATTGGGCAAGCTGTGCCTAGCGTTGTTTTACGGATTTTTTCTAACCGCAAGCCAACTTCCTAACCGCAAGCCAACTTCCTAACCGCAAGCCAACTTCAGCGAGACGGTTACCCCTGGTTGGAGAAGGCCGAGGTAGCTGTTGGCTAGAATGCCCTCTAGACAAGGATAAATCTCTCTCTTGCGCTAGGGCTAAACGGCTCATAGGGGCGATCGCCCCCTCCCCTGCAGACTACCGCAGATACCCAGGCAAACCCTGAAAGTGCAGGAGATTACCCCGGCATCGAGGCCAGCGGCTCCTAAAAATGAGAGCGCCTCGTTTGGCAAGGGTGCCCAGACACGGACAACGGGCAAAAAGCAGCCCAGAAAGCCTGAATAAGCGCCTGCAGCATTATGAAAACCAGGTTAGACTATGTTACATTCGTTAGATATAGCAATACTTTCGTCCCCACTCTGGCTTCATGTTTACAAAACAAGTAACCGACTCAAAAGCCTATCAGTGGTTTGAGGAGCGCCTCGAAATTCAGGCGATCGCTGATGACATCAGCACCAAGTATGTTCCTCCCCACGTCAATATCTTCTACTGCCTTGGCGGCATCACCCTCACGTGCTTCGTCATCCAGTTTGCGACCGGGTTTGCAATGACCTTTTATTACAGACCCACCGTCACCGAAGCTTTTGCATCTGTCCAATACCTCATGACAGACGTAAACTTTGGCTGGTTGATTCGCTCCATCCACCGCTGGTCTGCCAGCATGATGGTGTTGATGATGATCCTCCATGTTTTCCGGGTTTATTTGACAGGTGGCTTCAAAAAGCCCCGCGAACTAACCTGGGTAACGGGCGTAATCTTGGCCGTTATTACCGTCGCCTTCGGGGTGACGGGTTATTCGCTCCCTTGGGATCAAGTTGGATACTGGGCCGTTAAGATTGTATCGGGCATCCCAGAGTCGCTTCCTGTAGTTGGTTCCCTCATGGTTGAACTGATTCGGGGTGGCTCTAGTGTTGGCCAATCGACCTTGACCCGGTTCTACAGCCTCCACACCTTTGTATTGCCTTGGTTCATTGCCGTATTCATGCTGGCTCACTTCCTCATGATTCGGAAGCAGGGTATTTCTGGCCCGTTGTAAGACGTTATCTAATTTCGATAACTATTTCGATAGCAGACGGAGGGGCTTGGGCGATCGCCATTCTACCCTCCATCTCACTTCATATTCATTCCTCAACAGGAGAACATTTGAGACATGGCTACGCTCAAAAAGCCAGACTTGAGTGATCCCGCCCTTCGCGAGAAGCTGAAGAAGGGAATGGGACATAACTATTACGGGGAGCCAGCTTGGCCCAATGACCTGCTGTATATCTTTCCCGTTGTAATTTTCGGCAGCATTGCCTGTGTAGTTTGCCTTGCAGTTCTAGATCCGGCAATGATTGGTGAACCCGCCAACCCATTTGCAACTCCCCTAGAAATTTTGCCCGAATGGTATCTATACCCAGCTTTCCAAATTCTGCGAGTGATTCCTAACAAGCTTTTAGGAATTTCCTTGCAAACCGCGATTCCATTGGGTCTGACGATAATTCCATTCATTGAGGGTGTGAATAAGTTTCAGAATCCGTTCCGTCGCCCAGTGGCCACCGGTGTTTTCTTGTTTGGAACGGCTGTTACCCTTTGGTTAGGAATCGGCGCAACACTACCCATCGACAAGTCTCTGACATTAGGTTTGTTCTAAACCTCTATGGCTTATTAGCTTGTTTGGTAGCGCTTGTTTTGAATAAAAGATAGTTTATAGAGTTCTATAGGCTGCTTTATTTGAAACAGGCGCTACACTATTTTTGAGAAAATTTTAGGGGCGATATTACTGTCAGGTGTTTAAGCGAACTCATCTCACAGTCCGGAGCGAAATTTCAGTCTTGGAAAAAGTCCAAGACTGGTTTCGGCAATTTTGTCTCCCTAATCTTTCCCAAGATTTTTGGCTAAAACAGCAACTTGATCCATTGCACCTCGTGCTAACGGAAGGCGTATCCAATGCCGTTCGCCACGCCCATCAAGAACTCCCCGCCGACACAGAAATTGATATTGATTTAGCACTCTGGGAAGACCGCATGGAGATCCGGGTTTGGGATCATGGCGAACCCTTTGACCCCAGCAGTATTGAAGAACCAGAGCTAGGCGTGCCTCGGTTAGGCGGATACGGATGGTTTTTGATGCGGCGGCTTTCGGATCAGGTATCCTACGAACGTTGGCAAGATGGACGAAATTGTCTCGTCATTGTCAAAAATGCAGACTCAGGGATCTCGCCAGTGCCTACCCACCAACAGTCTGGCTCCGAGGTTTCTGGGGCTGACCGCAGGTTTTGATCAGAATGCCACCATCCGTAACTTGTTTTATGGGACGGTGAAGTGTGGAAATCTTTCCAAGCCGCACCTCCGCCAAGAGTTTATCCTGGTATTATGCACCTCACGACTGGGAGCGAGAGCCTGAACGGTATGAACGCCCCATTCCAAGTCATCGTTGATACAGATTGTAGGAATCCTGAACGGAATCCTAGGAGATAGGAGAAAACCATGAGACAAGGCAATATACCGGGTATCACCTTTGGCCTCTCTGGCTTCGGAGGTTGGCTGGTGTTCTTTGGGATCATTTGGCTATTGGGTTCCGTCGGTCTTGGCTGGTTAGTGAAGTCAGTGGTTGTGTTGGTGCTGTTTTTGGCGATCGCCCCCATCATTGCCATTATTGGATTCCGCTGGTGGTTACGCCGTAACTTAGTTGAAAGCCAATGCCCCGTATGTGCTTATCAAAGTGCGGGCTTGAATGGCACCCAGCTCCGCTGCCCAAGCTGCAACGAACCCTTAAAGGTAGAGAAAGGAGACTTTGTGCGGCTGACCCCTCCCGGCACGGTGGATGTGCAAGCGGTAGAGGTACAAGCTCAAGTCGTAGAAGATTAGGCAACACCTATCACAGCGATCCCATCTCACTAAATCTCTAAAAAAGCCACCCAGCGTTGGGTGGCTTTTTTAAAAATTCTATTTTGATTCTAAGGAACGGTAGTCTGAGCCTAGAGGCTCTACTGCTGGAGCACCAAAAGCCGAACAGCATGAGCCGCACCAGATGTTGGCTCTCCCACATGAACGGTGTAATTACCCTGTTCCCAAACACCAGAGACTTCAATCAGCCCTTGGGAAAAGCTATCTGCACGGGCACATTGGTTACGGCCACCGGGGCCTTGGATGAAGAGGGTAGGGGTGGCGCTGCTGCTGTCGCTCTGAACGCGGATCCGCAGTCCTGTAAAGGACTCTGTGACTTGAATGGTTTGGCTAAATGAACCAATGAAGCCACAGGAACTAGATTGAGCACCGCCAGAATTACCGCGTACTGACACCTCAGAGGAGAGGGGCGTCCTAACTTGAGCCGTAGCAGCGGTAGCTAAGGCAAGTACCATCGCGGCGACTAGGGTGGGCAGCCCAGCCCATTTGATTTGATGACTCCGTTTCATGGTCATGGCCTCTTATTAATGTATCCTGAGATACGCTCTTTGAATTTATATCTGAATCCTAACGTCCCTCCATGGACGGGCGCTGATTCCTATGACAGTTCCTAGAGCGTCTGTAAGCATCCGGATTGAAAGCACCCGGCTAGGAGAAGGTCAGCCATTGATTCAGATATGAATTCAGACATATATGGAAAAAGGCATGATTGAACCAAGCCCCTAGGTCAATTATTTTAGGGTAACTGACTCTCAAGATTTAGCCCATGCGTTCAGCCAAATTGAGCCAGTATTCGGTGGCTGTATCAATCGTGTGGCTGAGGGTTGATAATTGTTCGGTGAGCGTTTGGAGTTGTTTGAAATCATTCGGCGGATTTTCGTAGAGTAGGGTTTCTAGTTCCGTTTTTTCCTGCTCCATTTGGGGAATTTTGGTAGCAAGTTCTTCATAGTCGCGCTTTTCCTTGAACGAGAGTTTGCTTGCTTTCTGAGTTGTAGGTGGGGTAGGGGCGATCGCCCCTTTCTCCCGCTTCACTTTGTCAGTCTTTTCGGCCTTTTCGGCCTTTTCAGCAGCCTTCGTTTCCTTCTCGGCAGTTTTTTCGCCCGCTTGCTTAGCGTCTAGGTACATCGAATAATTGCCAGAATATTTGCGAATCTGACCCTCTGCTTCGAAGGCAAAAATTGTATCGACCGTGCGATCGAGGAAATAGCGATCGTGGGATACCACAATGACACAGCCGTTAAAATCCTCTAAATAATCTTCTAGTACCGCCAGGGTTTGGACATCTAAATCATTCGTTGGCTCATCCAAAATCAACACGTTAGGGGCACTCATCAACACCCGCAGTAAGAAGAGTCGCCGCTTTTCACCCCCTGATAGTTTGCTGATGGGGGCATATTGCTGAATGGGCGGAAAGAGAAACCGCTCTAACATTTGAGACGCGGTAATGATGCTACCGTCATTTGTTTTGACTAACTCTGCAATGCTTTTGAGATAATCAATCACCCGATCATTTTCATTCAGATTGACATCATCAGAATGTTGATCAAAATAGCCAATATGGATGGTCGTGCCCAGATCAACCGTGCCAGAATCTGGCTCAATACGTCCGGTAATCAGATCCATTAATGTAGATTTTCCGACTCCATTGCCGCCAATAATACCCACCCGATCATCGGGGTTGAAGAGATAGTTGAAATCTTGAATGAGGGTGCGATCGCCATACCCTTTACACAAATGTTCTAGGGCAATCACCTTTTTGCCAATGCGCCGCCCCACCGTGGAAATCTCCACCTTGCCGTGGGTTTGCTTAAACTCCTGATTTTGCATATCGTGGATGCGATCGATGCGGGCTTTTTGCTTGGTGCTGCGGGCTTTAGGGCCTCGTTTCAGCCATTCCAATTCTCGCCGCAAAACCCCCGCATGTTTGCGCTGGCTATTGACTGCTACCTCTTCAGCCGCCGCTTTCTTTTCGAGATAATAGGCATAGTTGCCAGAGTAGCCGTAGAGATCACCTCGATCGATTTCGAGGATGCGATTGGTGACGCGATCGAGAAAATAGCGATCGTGGGTAATCAGCAAGAGCGCCCCCCGAAAGCGGTTGAGGTAGCTTTGCAACCACTCCACCGACAGCGCATCTAAATGGTTGGTTGGCTCATCCATTAACAGCAGGTCGGGGTCAGAAAGTAGGGCAGTGGCGATCGCAATTCGCTTGCGGTATCCCCCCGACAAATCCCCCACCCGCGCCTCAAAGTCATCAATCCCTAACTGGGTTAACACCGTTTTGGCGTTGGTTTCTAGTTCCCACGCGCCCAAGGTATCAATCTTTTGCGCCACCGTGGAAAGCTGCGCCATGAGAATATCGGCCTGGTCAGGATGGTGCGCCAGTCGATGGGAGAGGTCTTCATATTCCCGAATCAGCGCCATCTGCTCGCCACTGTCGGCAAACACCTGCTCTAAAACGGTATGGTCATCTTCTAGCTCTGGCTGCTGGGGCAGGTACACAATTTTAGCGCCAGCGTTGCTCCACACCTCGCCCTCATCCGCAGGCTCTAGCCCCGCAATCATTTTGAGCAAGGTCGATTTCCCAGAACCGTTGGTGCCAATCAGCCCAACCTTATCCCCTTCCTCTAGGCTAAAGGTGGCATCGCGCAAAATTTCTTTGATGCCGAAGTCTTTTTTGAGCGATCGCACAGAATAAAGCGTCATAAAAACCAAGAGTGGAAAGAGCCGCCAACTTCTTAGTTTAACGCCCCAGCGTAATGAGACCGATGGAGCAGAATGGTGAATCAAGATTCTGGCTGAAAGCGGATGCTTGAAGGTGGGTGCCTGAAGGTGGATGAACAGACTCCGTATCTAAATGCTCCCTGGGCGGTGCTGTATAGCCGTATGATTTTGTAAAAGGTTGAATGCGTTTTCAGGGTTTCCACCTAGCTTCCAACGCAAGGTTCATCCCCTGATTTGGCAACGCCCGATCCCGGCTGTAGACATTTCTACCGACCCTCTATCCAAAGTGAGGGTTTCGCGTCAGAATAGATGGACTTCCCCTATCCCTGTGGTTATGAGCGTTCCTCGCCTGCACCCCGACACTATTGATGATGTAAAGCAGCGGGCCGACATCGTGGATGTGGTGTCGGAGCATGTGGTGTTGCGGAAGCAGGGCAAAGACTTTGTGGGGCTGTGCCCATTCCACGATGATAAGTCACCCAGCTTTAGCGTCAGCCCTTCCAAGCAATTTTACTATTGCTTTTCCTGCGGGGCAGGGGGCAACGCCATCAAGTTTTTGATGGAGCTGAACAAGCAATCGTTTGGGGATGTGGTGCTGGAGTTGGCGCGGCGGTATCAGGTGCCGCTGAAGACCCTAGAGCCAGAGCAGCGGCAGGAGCTGCAGCGCAAGCTCTCGCTGCGCGAACAGCTTTACGAGATTTTGGCCGTCACTGCCCAGTTTTATCAACACGCCCTGCGGCAACCCCAGGGGGAAGCGGCGCTGACCTATTTAATAGACAAGCGGCAGCTCCAGCCCGAAACAATTCAAGAATTTCAGTTGGGTCATGCTCCGGCAGGGTGGCAAACCCTGTATGGCTATTTGGTGGATCAAAAGCGCTACCCGGTAGAGCTAGTGGAAAAGGCAGGGTTAATTATTTCGCGTCAAGGCGGTGGGGGTTATTACGATCGGTTCCGCGATCGCCTTATGATCCCTATTCACGATCTCCAAAGCCGGGTGATTGGGTTTGGTGGGCGCAGCTTGGGCGATGAGCAGCCCAAGTATCTCAATTCCCCCGAAACAGAATTATTTGACAAAGGCCATACGCTCTATGGCCTAGACAAGGCGCGGGGGGCGATCGCCAAGCAAGACCGCGCCGTGGTGGTAGAAGGCTACTTCGATGTCATCGCCCTCCATGCCGCTGGCATCACCCATGCCGTGGCCTCGTTAGGCACCGCCCTCAGCTTGGCTCAGGTCAAGCAACTGCTGCGCTACACCGAATCGAAGCAAGTGGTGTTTAACTTTGATGCCGATGCGGCGGGGCAAAAGGCCGCAGATCGGGCGATCGGGGAGTTGGCCAATCTGGCCTACAAGGGCGAAGTGCAACTGCGAATTCTCAACACCCCAGAGGGCAAAGACCCCGACGAGTTTCTCCGGCAGCAATCGGCGGCGGCTTACCTCGCCCTCTTAGATAAGGCTCCCCTATGGCTAGATTGGCAGATCCAAACCCTCTTGGCCGAGAAAGATCTGAACCAGCCCGATCAGTTTCAGCAAGGGATTGGGGCGATCGCCCAACTCCTGGGTGACCTGCCCAACGCCTCCCTCCGCACCCACTACATTCACCGCTGCGCCGAATGGCTGAGCCGAGGCAACGCCCGCCTAGCAGTGCAACTCGAAACCGACCTCCGCACCCAGGTGCGCGGCCAACGCTGGCATGGGAAATCCCAGAAGTGGCAAACCCCGGGCGATCGCACCCTGCTCGAAGAATCGGAAGCCCAACTGCTGCGGCTCTATCTGCATTACTCCAGCGCCCGTTCTCAAATCCAAGCGGCTCTAGATGTTGCCGACATCGGGTTTAGCATTAGCCACCATCGCTTTTTGTGGCAACAGGTGCGCACCTTGGAGCAAGCATCTCCAGAGCCAGAGGCCGCTGCCACCCTGCTCAGCCGGATGCAAGATCGCTGCCTCGACCACCCCGATCACCTCAAACAGGTGATGCCCCTGTTCCAACTCGACGAAAAAACCAAGCGCGATCTGCTCCGCGCGCCCCTCGTTATTCGCACCGCACTTGCGTGCATGGAACGGGTGATGTGCGAAAAACGTCGCCGCCATTTCCTAGACCTGTGGAAACAAACCGATCTGACCATTGACCCGGCTCAATGTAGCTATCTCCAACAGCAGGTGTATCGCGAAAACCAGCGCATCGACGAACTCGATCGCCTCCAGCGCCAGATCACCTTCGCCGACCTAGCCCAAGTTCCGTGGGTGGGCGAATTCTATCAAGCCCTCGAAGAACCCAGTTCTTAATGGCTCTTGTCGCGGCGGGGATAGTCAATCCCTAAACGCGCCACCCAGCCTGATGGACTGGCCTGATGAGCTGGGTATGCGCAGAAAATTAGCGAATTTTCTCGCTAATGGCCACTGCCGAGGATGAACAGGCCAATCATGGTGACGCTGTTCCAAAGGCTATGGAGCAAGATGGGGGCGAGGAGGTTGCGCGATCGCCAATACACAAAGCCCAGCATCGAACCCAGCACCGTTAGCGGCAAGACCTCTGACAGGCTGAGGTGGGCGATCGCAAACACCAAACTACTGAGGGCGATCGCCCCAGCGGCAGGCATGTAGCGCGTCAGAGACGGTAGCAAAAAGCCTCGAAACAGCGTTTCTTCAAAAATCGGAGCCGCCACCGCTGCGGTAAACAAAAACAGCCCCAGAGCCACCGGATCATTTTCTTCTAACACAATTTGCAGCAGCGGATTACTGCCCCCCTGCCCTTGCCAAAGCTGCTGATTCAGCAACGAAACCCCCAGCATCAGGGGCAGTGCCGTGAGGTAGCCGCCAATTCCCCAGAGCAAAAATGAGGCCACCGGGCGATAGCGAAACCATGGAGCCGCTAGCGGTCGGTAAGGGCGCACCGAAAAGAACAACACCAGCAGCCCCGCCGTTGCCATTAGTAAGTAGTAGATCAGGGTGTAGATCGCACGGGAGCGGCTGCTGCCGCCTACTAAAAATGCAGAGCCGAGGGTGCCCAACACAAAGGGCACCACAATTTGCCCCATGAAGAAAAAGCCAACAATTAACACCTGCCAGATAATTTCCCAATCCCATGGGGTTTCCCAGGGTGCATCCGTCGCTAGGGTGAGCAGGGCTTCTTTGCCACGCATTACCCGCTGGGCAAGCAGAAAAATAATGAAGCCGATGCCAGTAACCGCCGCAATACCGGGCAAAATGCCAATCACCGTGAGTTTGAGCAGGGTGCGTTGGGCGATCGCCCCTTGCTGAGCCTGCAACGCTTCGAGGGCAGTGGTTTCCCCGGTCACGGTATACCACCGCTGCAGCGCTGCCCCTTCAAACCAGCCATCTAACCCTGCCCGTAGTTGCGCCTCCCCATCTGCCCCTAGGCGGGGCGGATCAAGCCACAGCCCTTGCAAGAGGGTAGCCGTTTGCACCACGCCAGGGTTAACAAGAATCGTACCTCCAGGGGTTGCCAGTGGCTCGTCTGCCAACAGTTGCGCCCATGTGGTCTGGGCTGCTGCCACATCCCCCTGTTCGGCTTGCAACAGCCCAATTTGGAGATCGAGTTGTTGGATCAACTGCTGTTGTTGTTGAATCAAGATCGCCAATTCGGGGTTAGGAGCCACCGCCGCCGCAGAGGTCGCCGCAGAGGCCGCAGAGGTTTGGAAGGTTGCCAAATCCGTAGTCGCCGTTTTGCGGACAGCTTCATACTGCTCCAGTGCGGTCTTCAGCGGATCTTGCCCCACAATGGCTTGCCGCACCTGGGCTTGCAAAGCCGACGGGTCTATATCCGTTGGCTCGGCGGTGGCCGTGAGCACCAAATTGGTTTGATAAAGCTGTAAACGGTTGGTGATCTGGGGTTTGCCCAGGCTACCCAGGAGAGAGCTGCCCACCAACAGGACAACTACTAAGGTGAGGATACTTAAAACCAATCGCTTCACTGTCATGCTGCCTTGTCAACCCTCACATTCCGCTACCACCGTTCTTCCTGGCATTATCGCATCCTGACCCACCCAGCGGGGTAAAATGCTTCTGGCAAGGGCGAGGGATGCCTCCCCACGGGGGACGGGCGATCGCCCCCAATGCCCCAAACCCATCGTTTGGTCTTAGCCTCGCAATGCAGTACTCACCCCGCAGTACTCAGATCCTGGGTTAAGACCGTGGGTTAAAAAACAGGTTAAAACCTTGGGCTAAAAAACGGGTTAAACCAAGTCCACGTTGAGAACTGTAGTTTTAGCCCTCACCCCCAACCCCTCTCCCAAAGGGCGAGGGGAGCCGGAAAGGCTTTCAAAGTCCCTCTCCCTAGGGAGAGGGATTTAGGGTGAGGGAAAACTCTGAGTTTCAAGTTAGACGAGGTTTAAGAGCATCGTTCAAGACCTGGTTCAAGATCCGTTCAAGACCCGTTCAAGACTCGTTCAAGACTCGTTCAAGACCATGATTGAACGTATTCATAGGCATTATTTGCAGCAGATAGGGAGGACAAGGCTCTGGCTACTCGCGTTATATTGGTGCGTCACGGCATCAGCACCTACAATCTTCAGCGTCGGGTGCAGGGGCACTGCGACGACTCATTCCTTTCAGAGCTAGGGCAAGAGGGCGCTCGGCAGGCGGGGCAGGTGCTCCAAGGCGTGTCCTTTGCGGCCACCTACAGCAGCCCCCTCCAACGCGCCAAAGAAACCGCAGCGCTGATCCACACGCAGTTAGAGACGCCTCCCACGACCCTACAATTTACCGATCTGCTAAAAGAAATCAATTTGGCAGAATGGGAAGGGCTGTTGTTTAGCGATGTGGAGAAGCACTTTCCGGAGGGCTATCGGGTGTGGCGCGATCGCCCCCACGAACTCACCATGAAACGCGCCACCGCCACTGGGGTTGAGGTCTACAACCCTGTGCTTGACCTGCGGGCACAGGCTGAGCAGTTTTGGCACGAGGTGCTCCCCCACCATGCCGGAGAAACCATCTTGGTGGTTGCCCATAGCGGCATTAATCGCTGCCTGATTAGTGTTGCGGCTGGCGTTCCCCCCGATCACTACAACGCTCTGCATCAGACCAATTGCGGCATCAGCATCCTCAATTTTTCGGGCAGTTTGGGCGACCCTATACAACTAGAATCGGTCAACCTCACCGCCCACCTGGGTGAACCGTTGCCGAACCTCCGCCCGGGGCACCAAGGCCCCCGGCTGTTGTTGGTTCGCCACGGCGAAACGAATTGGAACCGCGACAAACGCTTTCAGGGGCAAATTGATGTGCCACTGAATGATCAAGGGCGATCGCAGGCCGCCAAAGCAGCTCAATTTCTCCAGGCTGTCACCCTTGACCGAGCCGTCACCAGCCCCATGTTGCGCCCTAAAGAAACCGCCGAAGTGATTGTGAAGGAGCATCCCCACATCACCCTAGAGCTAGACGAGCGCCTGCGGGAAATTAGCCACGGCCTCTGGGAAGGCAAGCTAGAAGAAGAAATTGCTGTGGATTATGGCCACGAGCTAGAGCAGTGGAAGGTCGCCCCCGAAACGGTGCAAATGCCAGAAGGGGAGAACTTGCAGCAAGTCTGGGATCGGGCGATCGCCGCCTGGAACGACATTGTGGCCTCGGCTCCGGGCGATCGCCCCACCACGATCTTGGTCGTCGCCCATGATGCCGTCAACAAGGCCATCCTCTGCTACTTAGCAGGCTTGGGGCCAGAGGCCTTCTGGACGTTTAAGCAAGGTAATGGCGGCGTCACCGTGGTTGATTACCCCCGAGGATCTGGCCAACCACATATACTTCAGGCCATCAACATCACCACCCACTTTGGCGCAGGGGTGTTTGATCAAACCGCCGCCGGGGCGCTTTAAGCCGCAGAATCGCGCCTGTTTCCAGGCAGATTTCTGCCAACGGATGGGAGATTCAAACCAGAATCTCCCATCCTAAAATCTAAAACTCTATAGATTGGCAACCGTTCTGATCAGCTATGGGAATGATACAGGGGTGGGGAGGCGCACCGACCCATGACCGCTATAACGCCACATGGGGAGGCTGAGGTGTGGGTTGAATGCCCTGAAATAGGCGAGTGGGGTTTTGGAGCAAGGCCACTACCTCGTCAGCGGGCATGGGGCGGCTAAAGAAAAAGCCCTGGGCCATGTCACACCCCAAGGAGTTGAGCCAGTCTAACTGTTCTTGGGTTTCGACTCCTTCGGCCAAGGTATGAAGGTTCAGCCCACGACCGAGAGCCAAAATGGTGCGGGCGATCGCCGCATCGCTGGGGTCGTGCCAGGCTTCGCGGACGAAGGACTGATCGATTTTGAGGGTGTTCAGTGGAAAATGCTTGATGGCATGGAGCGACGAGTAGCCCGTGCCAAAATCATCAATGGCCACCTGGATGCCAATGTCTTGGAGTTGCCGCAGGGTCGTGATGGTGAACGGAATATCATGCATGACCGCACTTTCGGTAATTTCTACCTCCAAAAAACGCGGATCTAGTCCCGTTTCTTCCAAGATCTGCAAAATCACATTCACGAGGCGCGGCTGCTGAAACTGCTTGGCGGAAAGGTTAACCGCCATCCGTAACGGAGCTAACCCCATGGCCTGCCATGCCTGGTTTTGGCGACACGCTTCCCGCAACACCCATTCTCCAATGCGGTTAATCAGCCCCGTTTCTTCGGCCAACGGAATAAACTGCCCCGGCGAAATAAAGCCACGCTCAGGATGTTGCCACCGCAAAAGTGCTTCCACCCCAATCATTGTCCGGGTTCGGAGGTCAATTTGGGGTTGGTAATAGAGTAGCAATTCATGACGGCGCAGGGCTTTGTGCAGATCACTTTCTAGAGATAGGTGCTCGCGGGTGCGATGGTTCGTTTCTTCGTAGTAAATCTGAAAGTTGTTTTTGCCCTGGTATTTGGCCTGATACATCGCGGTATCGGCATGTTTGAGCAGGGTTTCTACATCTTGGCCGTCGTAGGGAGCCAGGGCCAAGCCCAAGCTGGCGGTAATGTAGAACTCTTGATCTGCCACCCAAAAGGGCTGGCTCAGATGATCCAAAATATGTTTGGCGACACAGCTGATGTCCTCCGCCGACGAGAGATGCGGCAATAGTAAGGTAAATTCGTCGCCCCCCCAACGGGCGATCGCATCTCCCTTGCGCAAACACTGCCGCAAGCGCTCGGCCACCTGCTGCAACAGGGCATCGCCAATGGCATGACCCAGGGTGTCGTTAATAGTTTTGAAGCGATCGAGATCTAAAAACGCCACCCCGACCATCGCATCATGATGCTGGGCATCTGCGAGCGCCAAGACCAGTTGCTCAGCAAACAGCAACCGATTGGGCAATGCTGTAAGGGCATCATGGGAAGCTTGGTAGCGAATCAGGGCTTCTACGCGGCGCTGCATGACCGCCATATAGAGATGCATCCCAATAGATTGAGCCAATTGTATGTCGTGGCTTGTCCACAACACAGCTTGCTCACGGCGCACCTCTAGCCATGCGTCAAACGACAGTTGGGGTAGGCGCTGACGGGTATCAGGGTCTAGTTTCCCCGCCCACTTGATTTCGTGATCAAAGCCATTGCGAAACACGCACAAGTAACCCATAAACTGCCCCTGAAAGTCGAGGGGCACCAACAATATCGAGCGGATAGGGGATGTGGCAAATCCTGCATAGAGGGTCTGCCCATCTGGAATCTCTTGGATCTGCTGCAAGGTGAGGCTGCGGGTCTGGCTGCTCAATAAGCCATGGGATGAACCGCTCGCCGAACCGCTCGCCGAACCGTTGAATGAACTGTTGGATGAATTCTTCGATGAACTGTTGGATGAATTCTTCGATGACGGGGTATCGGATTGAAAGGGCGACGGCTCTAAGGTTGGCAGAGATCTGCGATCGAGAGCCGGATCGGTAGCTTGAGCACCACCCATCGCCGTCGGTTGGGGCACTATTGGCGGCGGCAGGAAGGGCGATGTGTCGTTGTGCCAAGAGGCGATCGCCCGAGTCAAGCCAGCGGTTTCCATCCCGTCAGCCTGAAAATTGAGCAACTGCCGCCAAGCCGGGTCTTCTTCCAAAGCCGGATGCTGGGATTGCTGGCCACAAACATACAATTGAGCCGCCGTCTCCATCGGCTCAGATACCAAATAAAGCCGCCCTCCAGACCCACCCAGTGACTCCACAGCGGCTTCGAGGACTAATTGCCGAGATCGCTGAGGCGGGAGCGGGCAGTGCAATAAGCGACTAATATTATTGACTGCCGCTTCCTGAAAACTGCGTTGTCGGGTTTGAGCCAGCAGATCTGATTGGGCGATCGCAATTGAAATTTGATCCACCAGCAATTGCACAATTTGCAACTCTGGCTCCGAAAAATGGTGGGGCTTACTGTGATGCGAGGCCAACAACCCCCACAATTTTTGCTGGTGCAAAATCGGAAAGACCGCCGACGCTTTGACCCCCATGGCCTTGAGATATTCTAAATGACAGGCATGGGCTGGGCTATATCGAATATCTCGTTCCTCCCCCTCCTCGCCCTGGGTGCGTCCATCCTCCACCCGATGCACCGCCTTGCGCTGCGCCACCACATCCGTAACCACCCGCTGCCGCGCCTGCACAAATAAATCACGCGCCGTGGAAGGAATATCCGTTGCCGGAAAATACAAATGCAGCAGAGAGGGTAGGCGATGGTGAGCAATGGCTTCTGCCACCACCTGCCCCGATCCATCGGGTTCAAATCGATAAATATTGACCCGATCAATCCCCAGAAATTGTCGAATTTCTGTAGTCGCCGTCGCCAAAATTTCTGGCAATTCGAGAGATTGACGAATCCGGCTCGCGATGTTGTGGAGTAAATTCTCACGATTGGAGGATAGGTGAGACAAGATCGTTACAGGGGTTAAAGGGATTGAACCAAACGAAATCTAAAAAGTGACTAGATAGCAGCTCACGTCTCAAAGAAATAAACGGCCTCATTAATCAACGGGCTTCAAGACCTGAGCCTTCCCCCTCTCAGCCAAATTGTGATGGCAAGTCGGCAAAGCACGGCTGATTAGAAATCAGGAGGACAGGCTAGGGGCACCCCCAAAGCAACTCCAAAACGAGAACTCCCTAAGCAGCAGCAGTCAATAACTATGCATTCAGGAACCGTGGAGTCAGGCCAGCTCAGAGGGGTGATGGAACATTGCCAATTCAGTATATATACTGACTAGGGTGAGTAAAAAAGTGCATCAAAAGACCCGATCTACTTAGCGGTGAGGATAGCCCAGCCCAGCATCTATAGCCTGTGGAGAATCAGAAAAATCTAGGAGAGAGCATTGCGTAGGTAGTCTCTCGAATTAGCACCCTGCTTATTTCAGAGTACCCAGGAAAAATTAAAGAGTTAAGGTTTGGTAACCCTGAACACAAGAAAGTTAATTCTTTCCCTTAAAAGAAAGTCTAGGTCAAGGCGGCTTTAGGGCAATCGAGGCAGGATAGGGACGTTGTTGGAGAGGCTCTCTCCAACCGTTCACACAAGCTAAACCCGCCACACCCATACCCGATCAAACGTGTGATCCCCTTGGTGGGGCTTTTTAGGATTTAATCCCTCAATATCACCCTGCCGCTCTTAAGAAACGACAACTTAGTGATCTATAATCTTAAGAAGCAGCGTGGGGTAACGATATAACGGCTCTAAACGTAGCTTACGAGTGCGGGCATAGTTTAGTGGCAAAACCTTAGCCTTCCAAGCTAATGATCGCGGTTCGATTCCGCGTGCCCGCTTCCTTAAAGGAAACCTCCCAGATCTAGGGTCTCGGAGGTTTTTTGCATTCTTAAAACCTCTGGCTTCAGGAACCCAAAACTGAGGTAAAGGTTGGGACTATCTCAGGCACTTTGGGTGTAATGAGGGGGTAAAAACACGTCGGTATCAGGCATGAACCCATACTTGACGTTGCCATGAAAGCTTGGAAGACCGGAATTTTAGGAAACTGTCACCTTAGAACCAGGGCAGGGTGATGTTGGCTGGCTGGATTACAGAATCGGTGCTGCCTGACGGTCATGGCGAGGCCGTATTGAGGGACAATTCTGTAGGGCTTTATTGCCCTGCCGTTTCGTCGATGGATTTTGTATGGTCGCCTTGCCCTCACCCCACATTCCCCCTTGCGCTTGGACTCGCCCCATCGGGTTGGGTTGGGAGAAGCCCTACACCGTGCGTTATGCCAGCAACTTAGACGATGGCCCCTTCCATGGGATGCCGCTGGGGGGCTTTGGGGCAGGATGTGTGGGGCGATCGCACCAAGGCGACTTTAACCTCTGGCATATTGACGGCGGAGAGCATGTTTTTCAAACAATTCCCGGTTGCCAGTTTAGTGTGTTTGAGCAAAGCAGCGACGAACCCCGCGCCTATGCCCTCAGCACCGAACCCGCCCCCGATGGCACCCTCTCCGCCTGGAATGGCTACCCCGCCGCCTCAGAGGCTGGGGGTCTTGAAGGAACCCGTCCCCTAGACGCCTACCATGCGCTGTATCCGCGCAGTTGGTTTGAGTATCGGCAGCAGTTTCGGGCACACTTGACCTGCGAACAGTTTTCGCCCATCCTGCCTCACAATTACCAAGAAACCAGCTATCCGGTGGCGGTTTTCGCCTGGACGGCGCACAATCCGACCGATGCCCCCCTCACCCTGAGCATCATGCTCTCTTGGCAAAACCTGGTGGGCTGGTTTCGCAATACGGTGGCGGTGCCGGAGGTGGTGGTGCGGGATGATGGCAGCCCCGTCTATGATTACCAACCGCCCTTGGGAGACAGTGTTGGAAATTTTGCAGAATGGGTACAGGATGGCAACTTGATGGGCTGCGTCATGGGGCGCAAGCGGCGGGCAGGGGCACCCCAAGAAGGGGAGGGGGAATGGGCGATCGCCACCCACAATCTTCCTGGCACTGAGTTTTTCTATCACACCCGTTGGAACCCCGCTGGGGATGGCGCAGACCTGTGGCAGACCTTTGCCACTAATGGTTCATTGGCCAATCACCATGACCCCACCCCCGCCACGGAAGGGGAGCAAGTGGGCAGTGCGATCGCCCTCCGCTTTACCCTGGCAGCGGGCGAAACCCGGCAGATCCCGTTTGTGTTGAGCTGGGATTTTCCGGTCACAGAGTTTGCCCAGGGCATTCGAGCGTTTCGCCGCTATACTGACTTTTTTGATCGGGAAGGAATTAATAGTTGGGCGATCGCCCAACAAGCCCTGCTCTACTGGCAAGACTGGCAGCAACAGATCCAAGCCTGGCAACAGCCCATCCTCGATCGCACCGATCTCTCCGATGCCATTAAGATGGCGCTGTTTAACGAACTCTACGACCTCACCGATGGAGCCACCCTTTGGAGCGCCGCCAGCCCCGCCGACCCCATCGGCCAGTTTGCCGTAGTAGAGTGTCTCGACTACCGCTGGTACGAAAGCCTCGATGTGCGGCTCTATGGCTCCTTTGGGCTACTGCGCCTGTTCCCAGAACTCGAAAAAGCAGTGATGCGCGCCTTTGCCCGCGCCATCCCTGCCGAAGATCTGCGCCTTCGCAAAATTGGCTACTACTTCACCCAAGGGCAAACAAGCCCCGACGTGCCCCGCAAACTCGCCAACGCCACCCCCCACGACCTCGGTGCCCCCAACGAACATCCGTGGGA
>Ga0335395_10000898_pt1 | contig 18834 bp, 18 predicted proteins | sample MAT02_FD_205744 | JGI IMG/M metagenome (GOLD analysis project Ga0335395, IMG submission 205744) | Freshwater microbial communities from Lake Fryxell liftoff mats and glacier meltwater in Antarctica - MAT-02 (spades assembly) (version 2) ...
TCGTACTTCCTTACGTAGCGCTTTCCTCGAAAAGAGATCGGACGTACGGTTGAAACCGCGCCTACACAGCCTACACAGAGAAGACCGGGCGGTTTCAACCGCCGTCTGATCTGCGATCAAATTTTGGCAAAATCCACTCAACCGCCGCCGCTAAATTTTCTGCAACGAAATCCGGTTTAGTATGGTGTTGATATTGACCACTCAACACACTTTCACCGTAACCAGTCTGCACCAAAATACCAGTACAACCAGCATTGTGAGCCATATCAACATCAGTGGCTTTATCCCCCACCATAAAACTATTTCGCAAAGCTAAATCGTGTTCCCAAGCCGCAGCTACCAACATCCCGGTATTCGGTTTGCGCCAAGTTGTATACTTTGTAAATTCTGGGTTAGTTCCGCCTTCTGCTTCGCTTAAATAAGGACAATAATAAACAGCATCTAATTTTGCTCCGGCTTCATCTTCTAATAGCTGACTGAGGCGTTCGTGCAGTGCTTCTACGTGGCTAATGGGATAATAATTCCTTGCCGGGCCTGATTGGTTAGAAACCAGACAGCAAAATATTTGTTTGTCATTTAATTTGCGTACAGCTTGGGCTACTCCGGGGATTAAATGCAAATCTTCTACTTTGTGAATGTAGCCTGCTTCGATATTTAACACGCCATCTCTGTCTAGAAATACTGCTCGTTTCATGGTTGTACTATATTTGATATAACTCGGCGATTGAAATCGCTTCTACACAAACAAAGTCCGCCTGCGCGGACTGAATAGAAGAAATGCAAATCTAGGTAAACTCGTCATTCTAAAAGAGATTGTTTTTCCAGCCATTCGCGGAAGCTGGCATGATAGAAACTATAGCAAATTTCGTATCCAATTTCTTGCTGATTTAAGAACTCGATCCAATTATCTAACGCTTTTTCAACCTCGTATTCATCCTCATCAATTAAATTGGATATCGCACTTACAGACAAACCTGCTGTTGACTCTACCAAAAGATTCAACACAGACAATTCAACTGCCGATAAACCATCACCTTTCATCCGCAACCAGTGGTTTTGATAATACGCTGCTAAACCGGGAGGAAGTTCAGACAAAAGTGAGGACTCTCCCAGATTAGCATCGGGTTGTGAATTCTCGGTAATGGCAGGTAACATCTGACTGAGATACATGAAATTGTTTTCGCCCAGAGTTGCGAGTTGTTGGGCCAATTCCGGTGCGGTTGATAGGTATTGCTGAATGTAGTTAAGGGCATCTTCCAGATTTTGTGCGGGATAATCCCTTAAATCTAGGAGTTGAGAGGGCGCTTCAATTAACAAACCGGATTTTTCTCGCAAAAACGGGCGGCGGGCGAGGATAAAATAAGTGCGATCGCCCAAATATCTCGGCAGATAGAACAGATTGGTACTGGGAGGTTGACTCGTGCGGGCGATCGCGTCTACAGTATCAATCACAATTACCAACCGTTGCTGCGGATCTAGTCGATCGCTAATTTTCTGAAGCAACAAAGACAAAAACCAATTCCCATCATTGGAGTCGAGATTTTGAAGTTGAGTTTTTAACTTGACAATTTCGGCTGTTTCCCCATTGGCAAGTAGGTATTTGTCAATGAGTTGAGTGCAGACAGAAGCGAGAAAATCGTGCGATCGATTTTTGCCCTCAACTCCAGCATTGTAATAGATACTGCGAGGATGGGCGGTGACATATTGGGCGAGGATGGAACTTTTGCCGCAGCCGGGAGTGCCGACAATTGTGAAATAACCGCGGCTGTGGGAGGCTAGAAAGTCGGAAATGGCAGAAAAAACAAACTTGCGCCCTGCAAAATTCTCGGTTTTTTCTCGCAGGAGTTGCTGAAATTCTTTTGGGTAAGAATCGGTAGAGATGGGAGTTGCCAGAGGTGAGGAATTCATGTTAGTGCCTCCACCCCTTCTAGCCGCAGGAAATATACGAGCCCGGATTCGTCGCCTGCTACAATTGTGACTCCATCGGGGGCGATCGCGCAAGACGTTATCGCACTTTCACCCGTGAAACTGGCAATGACACTTTCACTCGACAAGTCCCAGACTTTTATGGTCTTGTCCGATGAACCAGAAATCACCCGCTTGCCATCAGCAGTGACAGCTACTGCTTTTACTGCGTTTCTGTGACCATTGAGAGGAAACAGTTCCTTTCGAGTTGTTAAATCCCAGACTTTAAGGGTGTTGTCCGATGAACCAGAAATCGCCCATTTGCCATCAGCAGTGACAGCAACTGCATTTACCGAGCGGCTGTGACCATTGAGAGTAAACTCTTCCTTTCCAGTTGTTAAATCCCAGACTTTGAGGGTTTTGTCTAGTGAACCAGAAATCGCCCTTTTGCCATCAGCAGTGATGGCTACTGTATTTACCGAGTCGCTGTGACCATTGAGAGTAAACAGTTCCTTTCGAGTTGTTAAATCCCAGACTTTGACGATGTTGTCTAGTGAACCAGAAATCGCCCGCTTGCCATCAGCAGTGATGGCTACTGTATTTACTGAGTAGCTGTGGCCTTTGAGAGTAAACAGTTCATTTCGAGTTGTTAAATCCCAGACTTTGACGATGTTGTCTAGTGAACCAGAAATCGCCCGCTTGCCATCAGCAGTGATGGCTACTGCATTTACCAAGTCGCTGCGACCATTATTGATGAGAGTCCACAGTCCTTTTAAATTTATTAACCTTTTCCAATGAAAAGTTAACAATCCCCTCTTCTCCTTTGCAGTTGTTAAATTCCAGACTTTAAAGGTGTTGTCCAATGAAGCAGAAATAACCTGCTTCCCATCAGCAGTGACGGCTACTGCATTTACCGAGTCGCTGTGACCATTGAGAGAAAACAGTTCCTTTCCAGTTGTTAAATCCCAAACTTTGAGGGTATTGTCATCAGAACCAGAAATCGCCCGCTTCCCATCAGCAGTAACGGCTACTGCATTTACCGAGTCGCTGTGACCATTGAGAGAAAACAGTTCCTTTCCAGTTGTTAAATCCCAAACTTTGAGGGTATTGTCATCAGAACCAGAAATCGCCCGCTTCCCATCAGCAGTAACGGCTACTGCATTTACCGAGTCGCTGTGACCATTGAGAGAAAACAGTTCCTTTCCAGTTGTTAAATCCCAGACTTTGAGGGTATTGTCATCAGAACCAGAAATCGCCCGCTTCCCATCAGCAGTGACGGCTACTGCATTTACCGAGTACCTGTGACCAATGAAAGAAAACAGTTCCTTTCCAGTTGTTAAATCCCAGAGTTTTAGGCTTTTATCCCATGAACCAGAAATCGCCAACTTCCCATCAGCACTGATGGCTACTGCATATACAGAGTTTCTATGACCAATGAGATGAAATAGTTCCTTTCCAGTTGTTAAATCCCAGAGTTTTAGGCTTTTATCCCATGAACCAGAAATCGCCAACTTCCCATCAGCACTGATGGCTACTGCATATACAGAGTTTCTATGACCAATGAGATGAAACAGTTCCTTTTCAGTTGTTAAATCCCAGACTTTGACGGTGTTGTCCAATGAAGCAGAAATAACCTGCTTCCCATCAGCAGTGATGGCTACTGCATTTACCGAGTACCTGTGACCAATGAGAGAAAACAGTTCCTTTCCAGTTGTTAAATCCCAGACTTTGAGGGTATTGTCATCAGAACCAGAAATCGCCCGCTTCCCATCAGCAGTGACTGCTACTGCATTTACCGAGTCGCTGTGACCTTCGAGGGTGCGTAGCAATCCCCTGCGAGGGGGAGTTAAACAGGGTATCAAAGGACGTAACAAAGGTGCTGATTTCCACTGCTTTACTACCTCTGACATTGCCTGAATTGCCGAAATGTTAAAGTGCAGCAAGCGCCCTAACAATTGCCCTGCTAGTTGCGTCTTATCTCGATCCAAAATATCGGCTGACATCCACAGTGCCGCTTGCATCAAGTTCAGGGCTTTCGCTTTTTCAGGATTGTACTCTGGGTAAGTTACTACTTCTGAATCATCAACCAAATTGAAATCATCAATAAGTGACTGCAACCCAAATTCAGGATGCTGAATCTTTGCCATCAGGAAGTTGAAATCTGTCAATATTTGATAATATTTTTCTATATTTCCATAGCTGACATAATTGAGTGGCAAGCCCAGATAAGCACGTTGACAGTAAAGTTTTTCGCCCGCGAACTTGTCAACAAATTCTCCCATCTTACGCCATCCTCTTTTCTAAATACTCAGCAATCCGTTGATTTACTTCCTTAAAAATCTTCCGCTTTGAATCCATCTCCCGTTTACCTTTCAGAAAGTCAAAGAAACTAGCATGATAGATGGTGTAGCAGGTGTCTCCGTCTACATTCTGCTTTTTCAAATACTCCACCCACTCATCTAAAACCGCTTCTACATCACATTCATCCACCTTGGCAATTCCAGCAATCATCTCGCAGGGAATCGCCGTTTTAATTTCTAGTAAAATATACAAGACAATCTCCATCAATTGTCCAGGCTTAGCTTCCAGCCCCATCCGCACCCAATGGTTTTGATAATACTGTTGCAGCCCGTCGGGCAATTGCTTTAAATTCAAGTCATTGTAATCACCCTTAGCAATCGCTGGCAAAACATACCGCAAATACATAAAATTGTTTTCGCTTTTGTTTGCGAGTTCTTCGACAAATTTTGCATCTGCAATGCTGCGCTCTTGAATCCACTTTTTTAATCCATTTTTATAGTCACAATCGGCATTTATAACAAACTGAATATACTCTTTAATATCATCGTGATTAAAATTAACATACTGGTCATCTCTCAAATCTAACTCTTTTACCGGAACTCCCGGAGATACAGATAGACGCTTTTTACCGAGGTGATAAGGTCGCCTCGTCAGCAAGAAATAAACGCCATTTGGCAGAGTTGTAGGTAAATGTAAAAGATTTTTACCCGGTTCTTGTTCGACTTCATCTAGGGCATCAACTGCAATTACCAAACGTTCGCCAACAGTGAGTTTTCCCGCCACCCTTGCCAGTAAAGTCGGTAAATCGGCATCTGCTGAATTTGGCAATTGATAGCGGTCAATTAATTGCTGGCGAATGCTCTTCAAAAACAATTCCGGTCTGTTACGGCCTTCGACCAGAATATTGAAATAGCAGGGAGATTGATGTTCCGAGACGTATTTGGCAACGATCGAACTTTTGCCCATTCCCGCATCCCCGATAATTGTAAAATAACCGTGAGAATTTGCGGTGATAAATTGCTTAAAATTATCAAAAACAAATTGGCGGCCGCAAAATGTCCGAATTTTTTCTTCTATAAGTGATTCAAACTCTGGTGGCAGCGAATTTTGGGGAAACCAATCTTTTGGGTCAACAATATCTGCGGGTTCTATTCCTAATGCTTCAGCTATCTTAGTGACTTGCCATCTTTCTACGCCATTAGGACAGTCTTTTGTACCGAGTAAGCGCTTAATTGTGTCCTCGGAAACATTAGCTTTTGTCGCTAGTTTTGCTATCGTCAATCCAGCTTCTTGGTATGATTCTCTGAGCTTGATTTTTCCAGTTGCACTCGATTGAACTTTATCGGATTCGCGCATAGTAGCTTTTTAGGTATGGTTGTTAGTTTTTTAAGTTTAATCAAGTAGATACAAGTCTGAGAGTTCGATCATCCCATAGTCCGCCAGGGGTTGAAACCCCTGTCTCATAGCGAAAGTCGTCTGAAGACGACTAAGAATTATTATTATTTTAGTCGGTTTTCAACCGACTTTTGCTATTAGCCAGGGAATTAATTCCCTGGCGGACTTCGGGACAGCGCATTAATTCCCTGGCGGATTTCGAGAGAATGAAACAGCCCTAGTAATTAGGGGCAATTGAGATTTCAAGATGCTTCATGGCTAAGTTCGATCGCACTTAAATTCTATATTTACAAAAATTACGCACTCCGAGGCTTAGAAACCGGGTTTTTTCCCGAATCTACGGGCGAAAACGAAGTATTGTCGTAAAAACCCGGTTTCTGAACCCATGCGTAAATCCTAATTTAATTACTTGTTTCTGACTAGGGCAGATAGGTTGTAATCTCCTGCCCTATCTGCCCCACATTTTAGGGCAGAACACAAATTAAAACTCGCCCTATCTGCCCTTGAGTCTCCCTTTTTGCTCCAGTATTCTAGTTATAGAAACACTATTTAGAAGAGTAAATCGTTATGAACCACAATATTAATCGTGCCTTCAGATCCTTGCCAGCCGTGATTCTCCTCGTAGGCGTAGGACTTCTATATTCTCATAAAATATCGGTGGATGAATTCACTGCTTCCGCCAAGGCATTGATAGGTTTTAGCAGAATTGAGTATGCTCAATCTAAGGAAAAGAAGAAGGTATTGCAGCAGGAGAGCGATCGACGAAAAGAAAGCTAAATCTAGGCATTGTAGGGACACGGCACTGCCGTGTCCTCTAATTTTTTAGCCGCCCCAAACTTTCTTTAAAACATCTTGAGGAGAGATGTCCGCCATCTTCCCAGTAGGAGATTTAATGCCCAAAAATCGATCGCTCTTTGGCAGCAATTTCGCCGGATCTGTTGGGCCGAACAACGCAATTGTATAAGTTTGAACCGCCACAGCTAAGTGCATCGGCGCACTGTCAGTACACATCATCAAATTAGCCGCAGCAATTGTCGCAGCCAATTTGCCCACATCATCCGGCGATGTCACTTTCACCTTCGGACACAACTTGATTAGTTCTGTCACAAAACCAGCATCTTCTGGCCCTTTAACAATCACAACTGGTAAATTTGGCTGGCGCTGCTGACAGTCTTCTATGATTTTTTGCCAATTGCCGATCGGGTAAATTTTGTCAATACCTTTAGACAGAGCTAACTGACTAGAACCGCCGTGAATTAAAATGTAACCACTTTCTTTAATTCCTAACCGCTGCTGTTCCGTTTCCGCCCACTGAATGTCCTGTTTTGGTACATTAATTGCTACTGGTGGACAAGCATTATTAATGTCAAAGCCTTGCAGCAAATCGTGGTACATTTCGGCGGCGTACTGTTCAGTTTTTAGCGGTACGGGATTGGTGAGAAATAAAGTATTGTTGCTTCCCACATAGCCAACTCTTTTGGGAATACCTGTCAGCCATAGCAGAAGTCCTACACTCCACCGCTGGCCGAGGGAAATCACTGCTTCGTATTCGCGATCGCGAATTACACCCAGCAAATTGCCCCAATCCGCCATCGAGTTGCGGTCTTTGAAGTTGTAGGTTAAGACTTCTTTAACAGACTTACAGACTCGGTAAGCACCTTTTGCCCTCGGTTCGACGATCACATCAATTTGAGCATCGGGATAAGACTGCTTGAGGTCATCAAGAGTCGGGAAAAATAAAATTTGGTCGCCAATCCCGCCAGGGACAAGTGCTAGTATTCGCATCATAAACGATCGGGCTATTAGTGTTCGAGGTAGCTCTCTGCGATCGGCTCTCAACTATCAGCTTATAGTATTTCTAGACTTTAAAAGCCACTGGCTGATAGCTAAACAACTGATTGAAGAGTACAGGACGCTCTTATTATATATAAGTAGTTGGATTAAAAACGGTTAGTAAATGCACTTATTAATTCCTGCCGCGGGTTCGGGGCGACGGATGGGGAGTCAGCGGAACAAACTGCTGCTGACTTTGCTGGGAAAACCTTTGCTGAGTTGGACTTTGGCCGCGGCTGAGGCTTCCGAGCACATTACCTGGATTGGGATCATCGGCCAGCAGTCAGATTTTCCTGATTTTGAAGCAATTCTGAGCGATTTATCTTTGACTAAGCCTGTGAAACTGATTCAAGGAGGCGCAACTAGGCAAGAGTCAGTTTACAACGGTTTGCAGAGTCTGCCTGCTGAGAGCGATCGAGTGTTGATACACGACGGCGCTCGATGTTTGGCAACTGCTGAATTGTTCGATCGGGCCGCCGACGCACTTTTGAGCTGTCCAGGCTTGATTGTCGCCGTCCCGGTCAAGGATACGATTAAGGTGGTAGATGAGCATCGGATTGTGCGAGAAACACCGGAAAGGCGCAATTTGTGGGCCGCCCAGACTCCCCAAGGATTTGAAGTAAAGTTACTAAAGCAGTGTCACGCCCAAGGGCGAGAGAAGGGTTGGGAAGTTACTGATGATGCCGCTTTGTTTGAAAAATGCGGTTTACCAGTACGAATTGTCGAGGGAGAAGAGACTAATTTGAAAGTGACAACTCCCGTTGATTTAGCACTAGCTGAATTTATTTTGCGGCAGAGAAGAGATCAGAGCAAATAAAATTTGTTGACTATTTTTAGAAACGGGCAAGATGCCCGTTCCACAATCAATAATTTATTAATTGTGGAATAGGCATCTTGCTTATTCAATAATAATTTGTAAATTGTGGAACAGGCATCTTGCCTGTTCAATAATAATTTGTAAATTGTGGAACAGGCATCTTGCCTGTTCAATAATAATTTGTAAATTGTGGAACAGGCATCTTGCCTGTTCAATAATAATTTGTAAATTGTGGAACAGGCATCTTGCCTGTTTCTTATGTTATCATAATAATATCATATCTGGAAGTAAATATATGATTTCTATTGCACCGATCGCACCACCATTACTCATAGGCGAAAAGCGAGTAGTGTTGAGAAATATTACTTGGGATGGTTATCAACAACTGTTGAAGATTTTGGGCGATAACCGAGCGGCTACATTGATATTCGATCGAGGGACTTTAGAAATTACCGTGCCTTTAGAAGAACACGAATTTTCGGCACGCTTAATCGAGCTTTTGATTCGGATTTTGGTGGTAGAACTAGGTTTGAAGATTAAAACAATGGGTTCGACAACCCTCGATCGATCGGATCTAAATCGCGGTGCAGAACCAGACAATGCCTATTATATCCAAAATCAGCCCCTCGTAGCCGGTCGTACAGTAGATTTAGCAACAGATCCAGCGCCCGATTTAGTAGTAGAAGTAGATATCACTCATACTGATATTGACAAGCCTGCTCTCTATGCCAGTATGGGAGTATCAGAGTTCTGGAGGTATAATGGTAGAGAATGGCGGATTTATCAGCTCGAAAACTCTGAGTATTTGGAAGTATCTGTCAGCCCCACTTTTCCGATTCTACCCAAAGAAAAGCTGTACGAATTTTTGGCAGCAGCGCAGTTAGATGAGGTAGAAGCAGAGGTGAATTTCCGCAACTGGGTGAGAGAAATGATCAAATCTAATTAGCGAATCTATTGCAAATTTGATGTTTCATATAGGAACAGGCAAGATGCCAGTTCCACAAGAAAATTCACTCTTTGTGGAATGGGCATCTTGCCCGTTCTTGAGAATGGTGCAATATATTAGTTAAAGCGGACTTTTAGTTCTGACTTGCTCATAAAGCTCTTCCATCACTTCAATAAACGAGTTATTGCGCTGCCAGAAAGCAGGAAAATCGCCTTGTTTTTTGACGGGAATACCAGCAACTAATGGTTTTGTTAGGGGTTCCATTGTTTGAGGCAAACGCTTGGTTCCTTGCCAAAAATCCTGCAAGCGATCAACAGGCTGGGCCGCAACTGTGATAGGTCGAGTGTAATAAGATTCGGCTGGCTTGAGTGAACCTTGGGACAGTTGCAACTCTGCTGAAAGTGCCTTACCCAAAGGAGATTTGGCGAGTTCTTTGTATAAATCTTCTCGTGACAGTCCCCGCAATTCAAAGAGTAGAAATGGATCGCGATCGAGTTCGGCGGCTACCCGATAATAGACTCCAGCAATGTGTTTGCAGGGATTGCCATAATCTGGGCAAGAACACTGGGCATTAAAATCTTTCTCCCCGTGAGGTAGCAGATGTAAACCCAGGGTTGTAAAAGAATCTTCAATATTGCTAGGAATTTCGTTCAGCAGCAGTCTGGAAATCAAACTAGCTCTAGAAGCAATTAATGCGATCGCAGCGGCCCATTTAGCGGCGCTAATCGGCTGAAACTCGATCGTGGTTATGTAAAGCGGTTCTTTGTAAACTCCAAAATAGGCATTGATAGAACCTCTAACTCTAGCAAGGACGATGCCATCTTTAATCCCAAAGGAAGTGATTTTGCCGTTGTTGACGTAAGCTCTACCCCGACTTAAACGACCATCATCAGAGATATTGTCCAATGCTTGAATAAATTCTTGACCCCACCAGGTGCGACTAAACTTGCTCATACTATTACTCCATAATGGCGCTTTGATTTAAAACAATTAATTTCTTAAATGCTTCGTTATCCAATTCTGTTAACCACGATTCATCTGCGCCAACAATCGCTCCTGCTAGCTTCTTTTTGTCTTCCAGCATTTCATCAATGCGCTCTTCTAAGGTTCCCATAGCCACAAATTTGTGGACGAAAACATTGCGCTGTTGACCAATCCGAAATGCGCGATCCGTTGCTTGATCTTCGACTGCGGGATTCCACCAGCGATCGAAGTGAAACACATGGTTAGCTTTGGTTAATGTAATTCCTACGCCTCCTGCTTTGAGGGACAAAACAAATATTGAAGGCTCTGTCTCGGGGTCTTGAAAATCGACGATCATCTGCTCTCGTTTCTGGCGAGATGTACTACCGGATAGATAGTATGTTTTGTAGTGACAGACTTGGCGCAAATACTTTTCTAGAGCTTGACCTAGTTCAGTAAATTGGGTAAAGATCAATAAACTTTCTCCTTCATCTAATACTTCCTCTACCATTTCGCTCAGACGGGTGAGTTTGTGCGATCGCTCTGGCGTAAATTCACTGCCATCCTGCAAGAACTGCATCGGATGATTGCAGATTTGTTTCAGCTTGGTGAGCGTCGCCAATATCAATCCTTTGCGCTGGATACCCTCCAATTCATTGATTTTTGTTTCAACATCTTTGACTACTGCTTGATAGAGAGATGCTTGTTCTTTAGTTAGATTGCAAAACAGCTTTTGTTCAACTTTATCTGGTAAGTCTTTGATGATGGATTTATCCGTTTTAACTCGACGTAAAATAAACGGCTCTACTAGCTTTTTGAGGGTTGCAGATTGACGGATATCGTTGTTTTTTTGAATCGGTAATTCAAAGTTACGCCGAAATTGGGTTTGATTACCGAGATAGCCGGGATTGAGGAAGTTAAAGATTGACCATAAATCTAACAGACGGTTTTCGATCGGCGTTCCTGTCACCGCTAACCGATGGGGCGCATTCAGTTTGAGAATTGCTTTAGTTAGAGCCGCTTTCGGATTTTTTATGTTCTGCGCTTCATCCAGCACGATGCGATGCCACTTAATTTCACCTAGCAGCTTGGCATCGAGTCTGGCCAAAGCAAAGGATGTGATTAACAAATCATTTTCCCGACAGGTTTGCTTAAATGCTTTGCTTTCTTTGGCTCGTTGCGTGCCGTGATGGATTGTTGCCTGCAATTGCGGTGCGAATTTCTGAATTTCATGATACCAGTTGCCGACTACGGATGTAGGCGCAATGAGTAAGGTTGGCGGGATGTTTTTTATCCCGGCTTTTTGTGCTAATTCTCGTTCCTGAAGCAGTCTAGCAATCACTTGAATTGTTTTGCCCAAACCCATGTCATCGGCAAGGCAACCGTTCAATCCTAGCTGTTCCAGATATTGCAACCAGGAGACTCCCCGCTTTTGATATTCGCGCAGATTACCCTGCAAATGTTCGGGATTGTCGATCGCCTGAAGTTGACTTTTATCACCGAGTTTGTTCAGCATTTCGGCTAAGCTACTGTTGCGATCGACTTCCAATTCCAAATCTTCATTGTCCTCCGTTGTCAGCTTGAGAAAGTCCAACAGGCTCAATTCTGGATTGTCTTGCTGGTGAGTTTTCCAGAAATCCAGCATTTGCCGCATCTTATCCTGATCTAATTCCAACCATTGCCCTCGGAACTGTACCAGCGGGGTTTTGGCACTCACCAGTTGGTTCCATTCCCCTTCGTTGACTGGTTCACCGCCGATCGCCAAATCATACTGATACTCTACCAGTCGATCGAACGAAAAATATTGCTTGCTTTTATCTTCGCCCACAGAGAGGGATTTGCCCTTGGCTTTGAGCCGGACTTTTGCCCGTTTTCTGCCTTGGGGAGTGTACCATGCCGGTACAACCACCTTGTAGCCTGCGTTTTCCAACACCCATGCAGACTCTTTGAGAAACCCAAATGCCGACTCCAGATTCAGCCCAATGCCGATCGGCTGATCAGTTTCCAGTCCCGGCCACAGGGTAGGATAAATTCGAGCAGCGTAGCCCAAATTCATCAGCAACTGTTGCTCAAATCCTTCTCCCATCTGCTTCTGGACTTGTTTTTGTTCAGGGGCACGCATCCGCCAATAGTCTTGTAGTGATAAACGCAGCGACGGATCTGCCTTGGGCGCAACCTGAAACTGAAGTTCCCAAAGAGCTTCTGACTCGGCTGGATCTTGTAACTTAAAGTAGAGATGGAACGATTGCTCTGATTGAGTGCGATCGATGCGATCGTGCCATCCCTGCCATTGCTTAAACTGTTCCATGCTAGTTTTTGCAACTTTGCCACTACCATGCAAACAGTCAGAAAGGAGAGAATCAGCAATGTTCTTTTCAAAGAGTTGAGTCGTCGGCAGATGAGTCAGAATATTGACCAGCAAAGACTCCGAAAAGTGTCGTAATAGAGTTGTGCGATCGTAAAATTCTGGGGTTTCTCGTGGCTGATTCACCCCCGCCACACAAACCAACGGCATATATTCCACATATTGCTGAATAGTTGTTTCGTACTCTTCCCCAATGAACTCCCAGCCCGGATATATTTCAATTTTGCTAGCAGATGATTTCGCTTCAGCGGCCGCGATTATTGCTTTGGCTTTGGCTACCCGTTGAGTGTTGGTTGTAGTTGTAGTTTTGGCTTGTCGTCCCTTCGTTTTCGTTGAAGAAACAACAGTCTCCTCGGTTGATTTCGCCGACTTACCTTTGGCTTCAGAAACTTTCGCAGCAACTAATTCACGATAAGTGAGAGCGGGAATATACTGGTCTTTGAAAATGATTCGTTTGAGTGCTTGAGTGTAGTGAAACCAAAATAGTAAATCTGCTCCAAGTTGAATTTCTGCGAGGTTGTGCAGCGCCATAAAATGCAGGTCATCGATCAGGCTGACAACGTTATTAACAAAACCGCCTATTTTGTCTGAAGTGACAGTCCGGTAGCAATCAATCTGCCAATATTGAAACTCGAATGATTCGGGTAATTCTTCCTCCAGATAACGAGATAGCTCCAGGGAAGGTAAGGGTTGATTGTCAACGGTTGGCAACAAAAAATACTGGGGCGAAATCAAGTCTTCTATCTGGCGAGGAAGTGGTGGTTTAATTCCTAGCTCTGTGCTCAACAGCGTCGCCAAATCCGCCGCAGCACTTTGTCGGGGATGACGCTGGGTAGGTTTACGAAACTGCTTTTGTTCGATCGTTTCAACCCACAGGTAGAATGCTCCCTGCTGGATAAATTCTTCTCCTGGCTGGGGAATCCAAGTTCCGTGAAGGATTTTCATAAAAAGTCACTGAAACGGCTGCACCTGCTTTTGAGTTTATCAGAAGTTTTGACAGATGCGATCGCATTCGGGAGTTAGAATAAGTTATTCTTTCCCAGGCAGATCCGGGGAACCAGTAAAAAATAATACAATCCGAGGTTGAAAACAATGCAATATAGCGGTAGATGGCGGATCGCAGAGATGGCAATGTGGGATAGTGATTACTTGGACATGGAAGTTGAAGCATATATCGAGATTGAGCCTAACGGTTCAGGAGAATTTCAATTTGGTTTAGTATCAGGTCAAATTGACGGCGGAGTGATAAAAGATGGAAAGAATCGGCGATTTGAGTTTACCTGGGATGGTAATGATGAAAACGATCCTGCATCTGGTAGCGGTTGGCTAAAATTAACAGATAAAAACTCGATAAATGGCGAAATCGAATTCCATCAAGGCGATCGATCTAGTCTTGTGGCTGAGCGCATAAGTTAATGGGCGATCGCGATTGCAACCATGCCCTTCTTTACTCATATAGAAGTTTGCGTGCGAAAAGTGCTTGAGCAAATACGATTTTCCAAGATTTTTGCTAAATTAGTAAAATCCCAGCCATCCAAAAGAGTACCGCGCCAACCCGTCAAATAGTGATTATCCAAGCTAAACAAGTTCAGTAGGAGCAAACCAACCATGATCGCCGCAAAAGAAAACTTTCCTCAACTTACCCCAGCAGAATACTTCACCTGGGAAGAAAAGCAGTTAGAAAAGCATGAATATATCGACAGTGAAGTCTACGCCATGAGTGGCGGCAGCGTCAATCATGGTCGCATTGCCATCAGACTTACTGCCATGTTCGATAATCATTTAGAAAATAGTGGTTGCATAACGGGTAATTCTGATATCAAGATTAACATCGTTGAAAGCAGTAACTATACTTACCCTGATGCGAGCGTCACCTGTGACGATCGCGATAAAACCACAACCCAATACATTACCTACCCCTGCCTAATCGTTGAAGTTCTCTCTCCCAGCACTGAGGCATACGATCGCGGTGGTAAATTTAGAATGTACCGCAACAACCCTGTCTTACAAGATTACCTATTGGTTAGTTCCACCAGTATCGAAATGGATTTGTATCACAAAAATGATGCTGGTGAATGGCTGATCATTAACTACAAAGAAGGCGATACCATAGAACTAAAGAGTATCAATCTCAGTTTTGCGATCGAGCAAGTCTATCGCGGCCTCGACCTTACACCAGAACCTGAAGAAGAGTCTATTAACCAGTCATGAAGGGTTGATCGGAAACTCGCCCTCATTCTCAACCTCTGCACGACTTTTAACTAAATCTAAAAATGCAAACACGGCCGGAATTAACAACCCATCCCTTAAAACAGCCACCCCAATTATCCTTTCAAAATCTGCTGGTAAACTGCAAACTTTCACTTTAGCAGGTATCGGTTCCGCTGCCAAACGTGGCAAAATTGCTGTACCCAAACCTTGTAGCACCATACTCACAATAGTTGAATCTTCGCTGAGTTCGTAAGCGATATTTATGGGCAACTCTGAAGTTGCCAAATATTTGCGAAGTGGTATCGAACAAGCTGTTTCTGGCGGCTGCAAAATCAGAGGATAAGCCGCTAATTCTTCCCAGGTAATCTTAGTATTTAGTAATTTCGCTGTTGGTGGCAGTAAAACAATATATTTATCCCGTAAAATTTCCCTCGTTTCAAATTCATCGGAGATGGGAAGAGAGACAAAACCGATATCTGCTTTGCCCGATCGCAAAGCCTCTTCCACAGCCTGGGTATAATACACTTCGGTAATGCTAACGGCTATTTTGGGAAAGCGATCGCGAAATTGAGCAATAATACCCGGTAGGATATGAGTTGCGACACTGCGAAACGTGACTATCCGTACTTGGCCTCCCTGCAAACCTTTCTCTAAATCGGCTTCTTTGACCATCATTTCCAAGGCGCGGGCTATTTGATGTCCGTGAATCAATACCCTTTCCCCCACGGGCGTGAGTTGAGCACCGTGTCGCCCGCGATGGAACAGTTGCACTCCCAATTCTGTTTCTAAAGAGGCGATGGCGTGGCTGACTGCTGATTGTGACAGTTCCATTTGCAAAGCCGCTTCGCTAAAGTTGGCACAGTCTGCTACTGCTATCAAAGCCTGAATCTGAGAGAGTTTCAGCCGCCGTGTGTTGATTTCGTTCATTACCTTTTCGCCTAGAATTTCAATCTATCGATTTTATTCATACAATCTATGCAAGCAATGCTTTGATTGTCAATGCCCGGAGAGTTAAGGTTAATTCATCAGGTAAAAGATGAACTTTTACAAGGATTTCACGCCAACAGCAGCGTGTTATAACTGCTATGAAAATATTGCAGTGTTTAAGCTTTTGGTTGTGATTTTATTGTGGAAGTTTTGTAGGAATTACAAGTTGAAGGTGTTGGCTATGTCTACTTTTAAAAATCGGATCGATACCCGGAATATTAAATTTGTTTTGATGGCAAATCGAGCTAAAATCGACCAAAAACAGCAAGGGCGATCAATTTTTTCAGCTATTAATCAAAGTTGGCAGTTTTTCCTCTCCTTCGCGGCTGGCGGAGACGAACTGAAAATTTGGCAGACATCCGATCGCAATGGTAACACTTACTGGCATGGTTGCGATCGGGCTACAGGTCGCTCTACCTTTGTGGCGACGGATGATGAAATGCGTGCTTGGATTGATCGGCGTTATTGCCAATAGACAACTCCTAAAAAGCAGATTTTGAACAGGCTTTCCTGCTTGTTCCACAAGAATTATGGGAAATGTCTAATAGTTCTAATTTTTTATTCCGAGGAGATACTATGCTTCAAAGATACTCTGAGTTAGCAGCGCCCGTTAGCGGAGCCCGCCCCTACGGGGGCTACGCCAACGAAGAGGATCGCATAATCGTCATGAAAAACGAGGTGTACAGGTTGCCTCAAACTCATCGAGAAGTTCAAGTTTTGTCAGGAATTGCTTGGATCACACTTGACAAACAGGACATCATCTTGCAAAGCGCTGAAAAAGCATCGCTTCCACTCAGCAAAAACTGGGCTGTCATCTCCGCTCTCAACAATATGCCGCTGATTCTAGCAGTCTGGCAAGACAAAAGCCCAGCCAGAACCTAGTAATTAACAAAAATTCGGCAGGAACACCCCAAAAAGCTCTATCTTAATAGTTATCACTTGGCTATTGGAGGACTCGATCGGTGTACTGCCGCTCTTACCGCTTCAGCTATCTCGCAGCTATAAGTATTGTGTTATCGCCCGCACTCAGCTTGCTGGCAATCTCAGACGCTCACGCATTTGCCCAAATTATAGATGCTACGCTGACTCAAGCGATCGATCGCGCTCAAGCAACAAACCCCAAAACGCAAGCTGACAAACTCTTGGAAACAGGAGTAAAACAGCACCGCGAGGGTTTGTTTCGAGAAGCCATCCAAACTTTTGAGCAAGTTTTGGCAATTCGCAAGCAACTAGGCGACCAAGCCGGAATCGGCGAAACCCTCAACAATATGGGGGAAGCTTATGCCGAAATGGGTTTGAGGCCGAAAGCTTTGGAAGTTTTGCGCCAAGCTTTAGTCATTCACCGAGAAATCAGCGGAGGGCGTCGTATCGCGCGCACTCTCAATCTCATCGGTTTCGTTAACCGGATTGGGGATAAGTTTGACGAAGCGATGAAACTGCACCAAGAAGCTTTGGAACTAGCTAAAACTGCCGATGACCAAATTGAAATAGCGGAATCTTTTCACAACATCGCGGCTGTGTACGCGGAACAGGCAAATTATGCCAAGGCGATCGAATTTTACCAGCAAGCGCGGACGATTCGCACTCAAGAGAGCGATCGGCGCGATTTAGGCCGTACTCTCAATAACATGGGCGGCGTATATTACAACATCGGCGACTTTAACAGAGCGATGGAATTTTACCACCAAGCTTTAGCAATTCGCCGGGAAATTGGAGACAGGGCTGGGGTTGGCCGCCTCCTCAACAATATGGCACTTACTTCTCGCAAACAGGGCAAAGATACTCAAGCGCTAATCTATTTTCAGCAAGCAATACCGATGTTGGAAGCAATTGGCGACAAGACAAGTATCGGACGCTTGCTCAACAATATGGGTTCGATTTATGAAAGTCTCCGTCAATATCCTAAAGCTCTCGAATCCTACGACAGAGCTTTGAAAATGGCTCGCGAAAGTGGTGACAAAGCTGGAGAAACTACGGCGATGGAGGGGATTAAGCGATTGTCGTCGGGGCAGATTGTGCCGCAATAATGGCAGTTATGCCGATCGACTTTGGCGACAATTTGGCAATAATCTGTCAGTTTTTGCATCCTGTGTTGCTAAAAATAAGAGTAAAAAATCTTCAGGGGCGTTAGAATTGGATTGGGTACAAAGTGGCGGCTGCAATCGGTGGAGTGATGGAGCGGATTTCAGAGTGATGTCCGTTAAAAAAAGAAGGCAATTGTAGGCAAGTTCCAAATCCTGATGGCATCAGTCAATCCCAATTGTTCAATTTAAAATGGTAAGCTGTTTTGCAGTTAAATTGTGTGTCAAAAATCAATCAGACTCTTGTGGGATGGGCGTCCCGCCCGTCCCGAATATGCAATTTAAATAAGCAACAGCTTATCATTTGGTATGATTGCCTAGATGTAACATTAATCAGCCAGTGCCTCGCAACGATATTGACCGTATCAGAGAGAAAATTCGCCTCCGCCAGTACGATATGTCAGCCCACGCAATGGAAGAAATGGCTGAGGATTTGCTGACCATCTTGGATGTGGAAGAGGCGGTTCTGAACGGTCAGATTATCCGGGTTGAAAAAGACGACCCCAGAGGTACAAAATATGTAGTAGTGGGGACTGCACTGGATAGACAAACACCTGTTGGAGTGGTTGGACGTTTAGCTAGTAACGGACGTTATCTAATCATCACGGTTTATGAAGTCACTGAACTTGAGGCCTAATCCTATGTATCGATACAGATGTGAGTATTGCGAAGGAACCGTTCAACCCCGCACTGTCAAGCGCGAGGCATTCAAACATAAAAATGGATTTGTAATTCTTGAAGATGTGACTATCGGTGTTTGCGATAACTGCGGCAATCGATACTATTGTGCCGATATTCTTCATGCGGTTCATGCCGTTGCAACTGGAGCGAGATTGCCTGAAAGAACCGAACAAATTCCGGTTAGTCATCTAGAATCAGCATAAAGGGCGGCACAACTTTTATCCACCAAAGTTATTTAAACGCCTCCTTTTGCCCTCTCCACCTTTGAACCGTGCAAAGCAAAAACCGGAGTCAGAGCAGATTTGCCCTTGAGAGAAACAGCTCCCAAAGCCTCGCAATCGAAGTTTAG
>Ga0335395_10000900_pt1 | contig 18780 bp, 15 predicted proteins | sample MAT02_FD_205744 | JGI IMG/M metagenome (GOLD analysis project Ga0335395, IMG submission 205744) | Freshwater microbial communities from Lake Fryxell liftoff mats and glacier meltwater in Antarctica - MAT-02 (spades assembly) (version 2) ...
GAAAGATCAGGCCGTGATCGTCTGGGAGGACGAGGCAACTCTCGGCGATGCTATCGATGCGGTGGGCCTCGCGGGTGCGCTCATTGAAGACGAGGTAGCGCCAAGTTTTTTCCTGATAGGGGAGGACCTTGAGCAAGATGAGATTGCCGACGATGGCGTAGTGGATCTCCGCATCATCGAGCGTCTGGTCTTGGTGATCGACGGGTTCGCTGAAGATTCCCCGGCCAGTCTCGGTATTGTTTTCAACTTTGACGGTGAGGTCGCCGCCAGTGGTCTCAAGAAAGACGCGGTCCTCAATGCTGATGTGGGGGTGCTGGCCAGCGCGGGCCATTTCGCGAGTGGCGCGCTTCCAGATGAACTCCTGGGGTGCGGGGAAAACGTATTCGTGATCGCTGCGGTTTCCTAAATACTTGAGGGTGCCGTTTTCATCATCGACGAGCCATTTGAAGGTCTTGACCTCGTCGGTGCGCTGGCCGACTTGGAAGCCCATGTAGAGATGGGGACCGATGCGGTGGAACTTGAGAAAGGTGGCGTTTTTATAGAAATTAAATAGGTATGAAAAATCGGCGATGAACTGCGAGTCATCTAGTAGTTGCTGTCTATTGGGGTGGAAACTATGGTCTTGTGTTTCATAATCGACGACGGCGAAAACGTCCTCGACGCGCATGGAAGTGCGGAGGCCAAGGTGGACATTGTAGCCGAAGAGAAAGCGCTGCGGGCCGATGGTGACCATGTCCCGTGGGACGCAGTTGTTATCGGTGGTGAGGCGGGAGGTGGCGAGCAGCGCGGTATCGATACTGCCGAACTGCGCTTTGCGGTCGTCATTGAGGAGCTCGAGGCGGCCTTGGAGATCGCTGCCATGCTGGCTGAGGCGCTGGCGAATGACCTCGTAGGCACCTGCTTCCAACTGGGGCGCGGGATGGGCGGCGGGATCGGGCATGGGTGGACTATTTTTTGGCAAGTAAGCTGGTTACGGTTTTGTCAGTCAGTCCAAAGCGGCTGGCGGCACCGATCATGCCGGTGAGTTTATTCAAGGTGGCGGAATCAGGATTGAGGCCGATGAGCTTACCGAAGAGGGCTGCCAGAGTGAGGTTTTTCGTGTCCTCTGCGGTGAGGCCGAATTGATCGACGAGGTTATTTAACTGCGCCTTGAAGTAGTCGGGATCGCTGTTGAAGAAGGTTTCCTTAACGTCAGTAAGGGTGCGACTGCCTTCGACGAGGCGGTCCACGGCGCGGGCGTTGCCGATGGCATTGGTGATCTTGTCGAAGAATTGAGTTTCGCCGCCAACGATTTCGATTTTGGCGGATTTCATCGCCTCGCCGAGCACGCCGGCTTGTGCGGCGGCGATGTCTTTCTGGATGTGAATTTCCGCCAGGGCGATGGCTTTGTCTTTCTCCAGGGTGAGCTTGAATTCTTCATGCTCGCGGCCGGCGTTTTCCAACAATTTCATGGCTTGCGCCTTTTTGGTGATGCCATCGGCCTCGGCGGCGAGCTTGAGTTGAGTAATTTCCGCATCGACGGTGCCTTGCTTGTGAGAGGCTTCTGCCTTGGCGATGAGGACTTGGGCCTCGCCGAGTCCGATGGCGGCGGAGGTGGCGGTTTTCCCTTCGGCGATGGAGACTTCTGCGGCGGCGTCTTTGATGGCGGACTCCTGATGGGCATCTGCGAGGGTGAGGATTTCTTGGGCGCGGAGCTCGGCGGATTGCTTGGAGGCTTCGGCGGCTTTGACGGCGGTGTAGGCAGCTTGGTCCGAGGCGAGGCGGGCGGCTTCCTGTTCAGCCTCGGCTTGTTTGATTTTTTGGATGAGTTGTTCCTGGGCGTTCTTTTCCGCATTGGTGAGCGCGACTTGTTTTTCGCGGTCGGCAGTGGCGAAGGCCTCGGTGTCTTTGATTTTTTGCTGCTCGATGACTACGGTTTTTTCAAGCATGACGCGGTCCTTGATGACCTCTTGGATGTTCTTTTTCTCAACTTCGATGGCCTTTTCCTTTTCGATGCTTTTGAGGCTGGTCTGGCGCTCGCGGTCGATGACTTCCAAATCGCGATCGCGGGTGACGCGTTCGAGTTCAACGGCGTCGGTGCGCTCTTTGTTGCGCAGTGCGACGATGACCTGGCGGTCCTTGTTCTCGGTGGCGATGGCGATTTCCTCGTTGGCGGCGATATTGGCGCGCTCGGATTTGAGGCGTTCCTCGGCTTGGACTTTCGCGGTCTCTGCTTCTTCGCGGGCGATCACGCTTTGCACGTCGCGTTTTTGCTTGGCCTCGGTTTCGGCGAGTTGGCGCTCGAGTTCGAGGATGGCCTCGCGGGCTTGCACGTCTTGTTGTTTGATGACCTTTTCTTTGTCGCGCTGGATGTTGTTAGACATCTTGGCTTGGGTGGCGGTGAGCTCGGTGATTTTTTTGATCCCCTCGGCGTCGAGGATGTTATCGGGATCGAGATTTTCGAGTTGGGTTTGCTCGAGGAAGTCGATGGCGCAATCATCGAGGGCGAAGCCATTGAGATCGGTGCCGATGACCTTGAGGATCTCGCTTTTGAAGGTGTCCCGCTCGTTGTAGAGTTGGACGAAATCGAAGCGCTTACCGACGGTTTTGAGGGCTTCTGAGAATTTGGCATCGAAGAGGGTGCGGATCATGTCCACGTTTGAAGCGCGGGCGCAGCCAACGGATTGAGCGACGCGGAGCACATCTTCCGGAGTTTTATTCACGCGGACAAAGAACGCGACTTTGATATCGGCGCGGATGTTGTCTTGGCAGATGAGGCCTTCTGTGGCCTTGCGCTCAATTTCAATCCGTTTGACGGAAATATCCATGTATTCCGCTTGGTGGGCGACGGGAATGACGATCACGCCATTGAAGGAAACGTTAGTGCCGCCGATGCCGTTTCTGACAATGGCTTGGCCTTGCTGGACCTTGCGATAGAAGCGTGAAAAAAGTATCAGCACTCCGATAAAGATGCCGATGACAATAATGCCGACGAGGATGCCACCTTCGAGGAGGAGTGCTAGGGGTAGGGATGGGATCATAAAATAGTGGGTAGAGCGGGTGCGATGTAATAGAAATTGTGATCAGGGCCAGCAGCAATTACAGTGACAGAAGTGCCTTTCACGAGCGGGGGAGCGCCGGGCTGGGTGCGGACGTTGATGAGCAAGGGAGCGCCTTTCCCGATGATTTCGACTTGGCCGTAAGTTTCATCTGCCTCCATGGAGGTGACGGTGCCGATGCGGTCCAGAACCAGTTCACCTTCGGGATCGCTCTCGGCCATGGACATGTAAAGTTTCGCAATCGGGATGGTGACGATCTTGGTGATGATGGCGCTGACGATGAAATTGGGGACAAGCAGGAGCACGGCGCGGCTAATACTGGCACTCGGATTCCACGTTTGGTTGAGCACCAAGGAGATAAACCACATGAATAGGATGATGAAACTTGCCCAGACCACGATGGGGACCTTGGTGATGCCGAGTGAGCGGCCGGTGGAAATCCATAGGCTGCCGCCAGAAGTAGCGTGCGTGAGGTCGGTGGCTCCATGACCATCGACGAATGCGTCTGGAGCGTCAATTTCCAAATTACACACGCCTGAGATGACCATGAGCCAATACAAAACGACTAGCCCGAGGGCGAGTGTTAGGAGGATTTGGTGGTGGCTGATGGATGCCTGAAGAAGTTCAAACACGAGGATGATCAAGATTGTGATTGATGTGCACAGAATCAGATTTTGTGCTAGGTGACTATCACAAAATTCCGAGGAGGGCGGTGGCTGCAAAGTAAGAGAGATTTTTAGTAAAGTTGTCTTAAGCTCTTACAGCCTGACATTTGAAATCAACCCACTGCGCCACCAAGATCTGTTGCGAAACTGGCAGTGGGGCAAGGTCTGGAGTGCTGGGCTGTCTCACGAAAACACTGGCCCGCACAATAGTAATCAACGGCACGGTTGCGGGCGGTATCGGGGTAGGCGGCGCTGATGGTGACGAGGATGTCCGTATCGCAAGAGCTAGATTGAAAGCTCTTGAAGAGTGAATGGACGGTTTAGCATCATTCGTTCGAGGAAATGGGTTTGGAGCACTTAAATCGACCTTCAGAAAAGATGATATAAAAAAGGCAGCGCGGAGTGACCCGCGCTGCCTAAGCAACAACTAATATGAAACGTATCAGTAGTAGAACTTAATGCCGAAGTCGAGCTGCTTGGCAAATCCGTCGCTACTGCTATCTCCCGAAATCACCCAGTCACCGCCCACTGATGCGAAAATAGCCATGTTTGAGCGCATGAAATACTTCACACCTGCGTCCAAGCCAACGGTGCCGCTATCGTCACCTTGTTCTGGCCGGGAATAGCCTACGCCTGCACGGACGAATGGAACCCACTGAGTGCCTGTTAGGAAATTGTATTCCCCAAAGACTCCCGCGCGGTAATCCTTGTTGCTATCAACTCCAGTGATGCCGGCCTGAATTCCGACGAGCCAATTCGCAGTGAGGAAACGACCGTAGCTAACATCGAAATTGTAAGCCGTGCTATCTTCCCAGTTAAGCTGACCACTGAGACTCAGTTCCTGCACCCCTGCGGCGAGCATTGGGAGTCTGTCGTCAACAGTCCCACTGCCGGTCATGTCGGTGGTGGTCATCATACCGTCTTTTCCTGAGGTAGTAGCAGCAAATGCCGCACTACTCGAAACAAGACCGGCAAGAGCAATTGCTCCAAGCGTGGTAATTTTTGTATATTTATTCTTCATATTATTTTTGGTGTCCTGCAAGACGGACTTATGAAACATGAATTATAAAAGTAAGTCTATGGGGTGTTCTCCCCATTGACAAGGTTTGCTATTTCGGAACTTGGGTTTTTTCGGATTAAGGGTGTTCATAGCTTTCAATCTGGATAAGGAGCTAAATTTTTGTAAATTCAGCACTTTGATATGGAGAATCTTGTGGAATTCACCCATTTGAATGATTGCACCATGCAGGAAGAAAATCACCCAGAACTTGAGTTTTGTCTTAATTCAAAAGTCTCAAAAACGTGATAACACCAAATTGGCAATATTTAGACTCAAGATGGACTACTCTAAGTTGAGTTTGCCGCTGATAAATTCAACGAGTCTTTCATCGCTCATTTTATTTGAAGTGCAGTCTCTCGCCACCGTGTTTTTGAATTGGGGAGTTTCAGCGAGATAATGGATGAATTGTTCCTGCGCGGTGCCGGTGCCGGTTACATGGACTTCTTCGGCGTTCTGCATGTGGCTGGTGATTTCCTTAAAAAATTTGGCTTGCAGGGTTCTCTGGTGATTCTGCGCGGCATTCTCGTTGGTATTGGCGTCCGCCCCAGGGTTGCTGGCGTGGCCTAATACGGAGAATTTATCAGCAGTTGCATTAGCATAACCAATGATGGTGGCATGATGCGTGTCCATCCAGATCCCAAACTGCTTTTTATTTTTCAATGACATCCGGCTACTTGCCCCTGCATTGGGCCAATAGCAAATGTTCTTTTGGAGCCTTCAAGGGATTCTAACTATCAGGTATGATGCCTTTGCTCAGTGCGGCTAAGAAAGATCAGGAGAAAGATGCGGCTTATGTGGCATTTTGCGCCAATCTGGCCGGGCGGGAGAATCTTCCCACCAAGAAATGCGCCGCTATGGTGGCTACCAAGATCAAAAGCATCACCAAGCCCCAGACCACCCACATCAGAGGAATTAGCCAGCTCACCATGCCACCTAGCGCCGGGCCGCTCTGACCAAGCCAGCCAAGCACCTCCACCCATGCGGCCTGCATTTCCTGCACCCAAGTCGGATCGACGAAGAGGCTAAGCCAAGCTGGCATCGGCCACTGGCCCACATTACTAATTACGGTGCCCGCTTGGTCCGAGGCTACAGTAGTCGCCAACCAACCGGTGAGCTGGCTAAACACCATCACTGTTCCAGTCCACAGAACTGCGATTATAGTAAAAGTGATCCAAAGTGCTATTTTCATGATGTGATTGTGTGGCAATAATTGCCCTAACTTTTCGTAACTTGATCGGTGGTTGAAACGTTGGCAATTGGAAGAATCTGCGGAAATTCTAATGATGATTTACTCTGGAAATATCAAAGACCTTGTCCGCGAGAATGTGATAGAGCGTATAGGACATATAAAACCTATTGGTTTCCTAAACTAAGACTTTCTTCGGGCTAAGAGGATGCAGTGCCTTGATCGTTTGGACCGCTCATGAGGTTTGGAAGCGAACTCCTCCACGGCGAAACCGGCCTTGATCAAACATTTTTTGAACTTCGGGGCCGGTTCTGATAGCCAGTAGGCAATATATCCCTGCGGCGTAATTACTTGACGGAGTTTTTCTAGGAATCCTGGCGAATAGAGTCTGGCATTCCCGGAGGTGATCAGATCGTCCGGTGTGTTGTCGATATCAAGGAGCAAGGCGTCGTAAGACCCTGGCCTTTTGCTTGAGACGATATCGAAAAGATCTCCTTGGATGATGGAGGTCCGGGGATCCTCCAATAGTGGTCCGTTAAATTCCACTAGATGAGTCCGGTTCCATTCGATTAGTGGCGGCATCAATTCCGCGACGTCAACGGTGGCTGGACTGCCTACCAGTTCGAGAGTTCTTTTAAGGGTGAATCCCAGTCCTAGGCCTCCGATTAAAACCTTGGGATGCGGGGGGCGCGTTGGACTTCCATCAAGCAAGAGTTGGCAGCCGAGATCTGCGAGCTGCTGTTCTGAAAAGGTCATCGCTGTACTCATCAGCTCGTTGCCATTATACTTGAGGTAAATTTTACCATCGTGGGTATGGAGCGAGTAGTGAGTGCCATCAGGCATCTTGGATTCGGCAATTTTGAGGTAAGGTTTCATGCGGGAAATTTGGACGGGGCATTGTTCAACGTTTACAAGGAAGAATACGATAGGTCTTATAGGACATATAGGACCTATCTCTGGCTTAGCTACGACGTTTCTTTTGCTGGTCTCGGTAGTCCAGGCGGGCTTTGAATATGGCTTATTCTATTGCGGCATCACGTATATCTCCGCTTTGAATTTGGCGGAAGTTACTGTTGTTCGGGTCCAAAGTTTTCACATTCAGATTTTGAACGGTTTGCATTTTAGTCTCATCACTAAAATTCAGCGATAGGAGTCTTTGCGGTGCCGAATTCTGTTGATGCGAACAATACGAACTTCCTCGGCGATTTCATAAATAACTCGGTAATTTCCGACTCGGATTCGCCAATCACTGTCGGAACCAACGAGCTTCCGGCAACCGGCTGGACGGGGATCTTCAGCGAGTGGTCGCATGGCAGCAGCCAATTTTGGACGTTTTTCGGGAGAGATTCGTTTCAGATCTTTTACCGCAGAGCGTTCGATGATGACTTGAAACATCGGCGTTAGACTTCGAGTTCCGCCAGCACCTCACTTAGTTTGCGGAAAGATTGCGGCTTTTTCCGCGCTTCCTTGAGCCATGCGATGTCATCAGCATCTTCCAATCGTTCGAGCATCTCCTGATATATCGCAATCGGCAGAATGACCGAGACGGGCTTGCCATTGCGAGTGATGATTTCCGGTTGGGGACTTTTAGTTTTCATGACGTTTATTGATCATCGTTAAGCTGGCACGTAAACTTCCGCACCAGCCTCTGCGAACTCCTTGCTCTTCTCTTCCATGCCTTTTTCAAGGGCTTCGTCTTCGGAGATGCCTTGTTGGGCGGCGTATTGGCGGACGTCTTCGCTGATTTTCATCGAGCAGAAGTGGGGGCCACACATGGAGCAGAAGTGGGCGGTTTTGGCACCGTCTTGGGGGAGCGTTTCATCGTGATAGAGACGGGCGGTGATGGGATCTAGGCCGAGGTTGAACTGGTCTTCCCAGCGGAATTCGAAGCGGGCTTTGGAAATGGCGTTGTCGCGGTACTGGGCACCGGGGTGGCCTTTGGCGAGGTCTGCGGCGTGGGCGGCGAGTTTGTAGGTGATGACGCCGACTTTGACGTCTTCTTTGTTGGGCAAGCCGAGGTGTTCCTTGGGGGTGACGTAGCAGAGCATGGCGCAGCCATACCAGCCGATCATGGCGGCACCGATGCCGCTGGTGATGTGGTCGTAGCCGGGGGCGATATCGGTGGTCAATGGGCCGAGGGTGTAGAAGGGAGCTTCGTGGCACCATTCGAGTTGCTTTGCCATATTTTCCTCGATCATGTGCATGGGGACGTGGCCGGGGCCTTCGTTCATGACTTGGCAGCCTTTGGCCCAAGCGCGTTGGGTGAGTTCGCCTTGGACTTCGAGCTCGCCGAACTGGGCTTTGTCGTTGGCATCTGCGATGGAGCCGGGGCGGAGGCCATCGCCGATGGAGAAGGAGACATCGTAGGCGGCACAGATGTCGCAAATCTCATCCCAATGGGTGTAGAGAAAATTTTCCTTATGATGGGAGAGGCACCATTTGGCCATGATGGAGCCGCCGCGGGAGACGATGCCAGTCATGCGGCTGGCAGTCATGGGGACGAAGCGGAGAAGCACTCCGGCGTGGATGGTAAAGTAATCGACGCCTTGCTCGGCTTGCTCGATGAGGGTGTCCCGGTAGAGTTCCCAGGTGAGGTCCTCGGCCTTGCCGTTGACTTTCTCGAGGGCTTGATAGATCGGGACGGTGCCGATGGGGACGGGGGAATTCCGTAAAATCCACTCGCGGGTGGCGTGGATGTTTTTGCCGGTGGAAAGGTCCATCACGGTATCGGCACCCCATTTGGTGGACCAACGCATTTTTTCGACTTCCTCTTCAATGGACGAGGCAACGGCGGAGTTGCCGATGTTGGCGTTGATTTTCACGAGGAAATTGCGGCCGATGATCATGGGTTCGCACTCCGGGTGATTGACATTGAGGGGGATGATGGCGCGGCCGGCGGCGACTTCGCTGCGGACAAATTCGGGCGTGATCTCGGCAGGGATGCGTTGGGGGAAGCGCTGGAAGATGCTGGGGGTGTAAGGATTGCCGATTGGCGATTGCGGATTTTCGATTGAAGACTGGTGGGAGCCGTTGTGTTGCTTGGCTAGATCGTTGCGGACGATGTCGTCCTTTAGATCTGAGATTTTAGATTTTAGATTTGAAATTTTCAGGTTTTCGCGGATGGCGATGAATTCCATCTCGGAGGTGATGATGCCTTGGCGGGCGTAGTGGAGCTGGGTGACGGGGGCGGAAGTGGCGCGGAGGGGTTGGCGGCGCTCGGCGGTGAGACCGGGGAATTCGATGAATTTGTTGGCACGCTCGGATTGGGATGCGTATTCGGCGTGTTTCTCGGTGAGGTAGCCGTTGTCTTGGGGTTGGACGGGGCGGCCATCGTAGGCCTCGACATCGCCGCGTGAGAGGATCCACTGGCGGCGGAGGGCGGGGAGGCCTTGGTCGGAAGTGCCAGTGAAGGCGGGATCGCCCCAAGGGCCGGAGCAATCATAGACGCGGACGGGGGCGTTTTTCTCGATGCGGCCGTTGTAAGATTTCGTATCGGAGAGGGAGATCTCGCGCATGGGGACGCGGATGTGGGGGTGGAGTGTGCCCTCGATGTAAACGCGGTTGGAGGCGGGGAGTTGGGCGCGGGAGGCGTCGTGAGTGTCGGATGCGGGAGTGCCGGTGGTTTCGTCGGTGGAGATCATTTTTTGAAGAGGTTGAGAGTTGATGGTTGAGAGTTGAGAGTTGAGAGTTGGAAGAATTTTGTATAAAAAAAGCCGTGCGGGTGAGGCACGGCCGGGGGAAGTGAAACGCTTGGTTTCGCTCGACTTCCTACGGCGGCATGACCCGCGTCAGGTTCGGAGGGTCTTTTCCGCGCGGTGGAAAATCTCGGCTTCGCGATCGTGAAGCACCCCTGTCGTATTGGTGAATTATGGCGAGCGATGGCGGGGATGCCAAGTAGGAAATTCCACTTGGGAATTTCTTATAAATCTTGCTCGATGGCTTTGAGGGTGAGGAAGAGTTCTTGCCAGCGCTTGAGGCGGGGCTCGACGGCTACTTTTTCACGAACGAGGTGCGAGCGGACGGGGCCGAGAGAGGTGAGGTAGTCTTGGAAGACGATGCGGAGGGCGTCTTCGTAATCGGTGCGCAGGGTGCTGGCGAAACTTCCGCAAGTGTCTAAGAGGCGCTTTCTGAAGTCCTCAGTGATGGTCTTGCGGGTAAAGAACGCGGCGAAAATTCCGCCGGCGAGGAATAGGAGAGCAAGGCCACAGAGGATGTATGGGATCCAAGGCAAGCCGAGACCACCGCAGGTGGCTCCTGCGGTGAGCAGGGCGAGGGTCATGACGGTGAAGGACTTGAGGGCGACGTTGCGGCGGCGGAGTTCTTTGTCGAGCTGGTTGCGGACTTTGAGATTGCCGATGCCTTGGCGGGCGGCGCGGCCGAGGCGCTGGACGAAGCGTTGTTTGGCGGCAGCGAGGGTTGCGTCCAACGGGGCGGGGCCTCCCATGTCCACAGAGGTGGTTTCCTTGACGCGGAGGGTGAGCTCGTCCCAGTGGGCGCGGCAAAAATGCACGACCTCGTTGCCGTCTTTCTCCGCGACGGCCTCGACGGCAGCTTGGAGGCGGCCGATGAAGATGGATTCCATTTCGTGGCCGGTGCGATCGCCGATGAAGAGTCGGAAAAACGAGGGGAAGGCTCCTAGCTTGGATGAGAGTTTTTTAGAAACCCAGATGGCTTCGGTCTCGAAGACTTCTGCGACTCCAGCGAGGTGGCTGGGAAGGCGGGTGACGAAGCGCTCGCGGATTTCATCAATCTCGCGCTCGACGGATTCGAGGAAGCGGCTTTGGAGATTGAGCTCGCGGGTTTGATCCTCGATGCGATCTTCCACAGCGCGGAGGGCGGAGGCGGCTTGGTTGCGCCATGTGTCCAAGGTTTGCTTGCGGGAAGGGGACTCGCAGACGCTTTTTGAGATAAAACTTTCCAGGGCGAGGAAGCCACTTTTTTTCAGGAGATCTCCGGAAAATGGGTTGCCCCGCTTTGCCTCGTGGGCGAGCTTTCCAGAAACCGCGAAGATGGGTGGGACTCTGCCGATGCGCTTCATCGAGAGGTCTGCCATGTGGCCGAGAATCACTTGGATATCGATGGGCTCACGTTGGTCCGCTTGTTGGATAATGAAGACCACGCGGCTCATGCACTCGGCTGGCAGGCGCGAGATGAGATCCCATGTGGCGGCTCCCCATGGATTGGTGACGGGGAAGACGAACAGGATCAGATCTGCGGTGGGGAGAAATTTTTCAGTGATGTCTTGGTGGCCTTTAACGATGGAATTGGTGCCGGGTGTATCGATGAGGTTGAAGTCTTTGAGGAAATCGATGGGCCGGTAGCGCTCTTCTAGCATCGGCGTGATTTCCACGTCTTTGGCAACTTTTGCGTATCGGTACCAGAGTACACGGGCAGTCTCCGGGAGGATGTTTACACGGCAGAGATCACGACCAAAGAGGCCGTTGATGAGAGAGGATTTACCGGCATTGACCTCGCCGCAGACGACGAAGAGGAAGGGCGTGCCGAGGCCTTTTTCCATCTCATCGAAGGGCAGGCGATCCGCCAACTCCGTCTGGGTGATCTTCGCGAGCTCAGCGATGCCATGCATGACATCCGCAAGACGTCCACGCGTCGCGAAGTAACGCTCGCCGAACCTAATTTCGCTCACGGTGGTTTGGTAGAAAATGCTGACCGATCAGGGATTAGCGGATGCTTGGGCAGCAGTGCTCTCTATCTTCATGGCGAGCAATTGCGAGACGGTTACGAATTTGAATCCGCGGCGGAGTAGGCCGTCAAGAGTGGCGGGCATGGCATCCACTGTTTGCGAATGTAAATCGTGAGCGAGGACGATGCCACCGGCTGAGGTTCCTGCGAGAATCCGTGAGGTGACTACGCTGGGGCCGGGGCGTCTCCAGTCGAGCGGATCTACGGACCAGAGAATCGTAGGGTAGCCGAACTCGGAGTGGACGAGCTCGCGCTGACGCTGGAGCAGGCCACCGTAGGGCGGGCGCATGGTGCGAGGCTGGACTCCTGAGGCGCGCGCTATGGCATCTCTACAACGGCTCATTTCGGAGCGGACTTCAGTGTCGCTGAGCTTGGTCATCAGACGATGGGTGTGGCTGTGATTGCCGATTTCATGGCCTTCCGCCACGGTGCGCCGGACGATTTGTGGGTAGAGGTCCACACTGCGACCGATGACGTAGAAGGTGGCCTTAATATTGCGGGCTCGGAGCATATCGAGCAGGCGCGGGGTGTTTTGCGGATGTGGCCCATCGTCGTAAGTGATGGCGATGAATTTGCCCGCAACTGGCACGCGGGTGAAGGTGATGCCTGCGTTTTTAGAGAAATTCGAACTAAGCGCTTGATCGGGATTGCGCGGCCTTGGCCCTTGGACGGAGGGAGTGCGGTAATTTTGGTTTGCCGTGGTTTTGATTGCTGCTGCGGCGGCTGGGGTGGCGGGCCTTGGCTTGAGTGGCTCGGCAGCGGCACAACTGGTCAGGGTGGTGGCAGCGAGAAGAAATCCGCGGCGTGAAAGCTTTGAAATTCCGTCGCACTTAGGATTCTCCTCGGCGAGCGAGGCGTTGAGGATTTTATAACCGAGAGAATTGACGGGATGATCCATAAGGGTGTGAAGAAGTAAGGTTGAAAACAGGTGCCGCGAAGAGACTAGCCGTTGAATGACAAGTGTCACGCCTCGTTTTTACTAAGCGAGGTGCCTTGGTTTAAAGCGTGGACAGGGATTTTTCCGATAGGGGGAAATTGGTAGGATTGTTGGAGTGTCTCGCCGAGGTAGGCTTTCGCCATCGCGACTGCTGTGGATAGAGAATGACCGAGGGCAAGCGCTGCGGTGGTGGCGGCGGAGAGGGTGCAGCCGGTGCCATGGGAGCCGGGGAGGGGGATGCGCGCTGCAGAGAAGCGATGGATTTCCCCGGCATCGCAAAGGAGATCTACACATTCATCGCCCTTTAGGTGTCCGCCTTTGAGTAAAACAGCGGTGCCGAAGCGCGCTGAGAGTCGGCGTGCGGCGCTATCGAGTGCGGCTTCGTCCGGGATGGACTCGCCTAGGAGGACTTCGGCTTCAGGCAAATTTGGCGTGATCAGGCGGGCGAGCGGTAACAGGTGAGTTTGATAAAGTTTGATCGCCTCAGGCTCTAACAGCGAGGCGCCGGTGGAGGCGATCATTACTGGATCGATGACCAGCGGTATGCCCGGAGCTTGTGCGAGGAGGGTTGCCACCGCCCTCACATGGGCGGCGGAAAATAGCATGCCGGTTTTGATTGCCGCGATGGGAAATGACTCCAGCAGTAGTGAAATTTGATCCTCCAAAACATCGATAGGGATGGGATGCACGGCCCTCACGATGTTTGCCGTTTCCGAAACGACACAAGTCACCGCGGTGAGACCGTGGATACCGAAGTGTTGGAAGGTTTTCAAATCCGCCTGAATGCCCGCGCCTGACGAACAATCTGAACCCGCGATGGTTAAGGCGGCTGGAGGGCAACTTTGCATGACAGACAGCTAGCTCTTTCATCTGCGGAGAGCCAATCGAATTTTCCTCCTTGGTTGCGAACGTTGCCTTGCGGAAATAACAAACTGCGGGCATTCTTCTGCATCATGCAGCCCGTTACTGAAAAATTGCGAAATTTCCTTCAATATGTGGCGCTCAAATTGATCGACGATCCTACTCAGGCGCAACTTAAGGTGGCGGAGCTTGGCCCCAAGCGGGTGCGTTTCAAGCTCGTGCTTGGCAAGCAAGATGTTGCGATGCTGATCGGGCGCAATGGTTTCACGGCTTCCGCCATCCGCAGCGTGTTGAAGGCGGCGGCTGATCGAGAAGGCGTGCAAGTGACTTTGCAGATTCACTCTCACGAAGAGGAGGCGGAATTATTGGCAAGGGGCGAGGGCCACTGAATCCCGCGTGGCGAGGCATCCGGGGCAATTTTGCACGAAGTGGCCTGGCTCGATTTCATCGAGTGGTGGCTGCCTGTCTGTGATACAAAGCTCCGATTTACCCAACTGGTTGCGCTCGCGGAATGAGCAGCCCGCTGGCAGCCGACTCAGATCCGGCGGCAAGCCGGAGATGGTGTAAAGCGGCTCACCCTTGGCATGGCTCGCTGGGATGGACTTGAGTAGCGAGCGGGTGTAGGCGTGAAGTGGGTTGCGGAAAAGCTCCTGCTTGGAGGCGCTCTCGATGATCCTGCCGGCATACATCACGTTCACATGATCGCAGACTTCCGAGACTACGGAAAGATCATGGGTAATGAGAATGATGGCCGTGCCGAGCTTTTTCTGGCGCTCGCGGATGAGGTCCAGCACTTGTTTCTGCACCGTCACGTCCAGCGCCGTCGTCGGCTCATCACAAATTAATAATTCGGGCCGGGTGATCAACGCCATCGCGATCATCACCCGCTGCCGCATGCCCCCGGAAAACTCGTGGGGATACGAGTGGATTCGGCTGGCCGCATCGGGGATGCCGACTTCTGTTAGCGCATCGATGGCCAGATGAAGTGCCTTTTTGCCGTGAATATTTTCATGAATCGCTAGCGGCTCAGTGATTTGCGCGCTCACTTTCATGAATGGATTGAGCGAGGTCATCGGATCTTGGAAAATCATCGAGACTCGCTTGCCACGGATTTTGCGCAGCTCCCTGGGCGTGGCCTTGAGCAGATCGAAGCCACCAAACAACGCCTCACCTCGATGAATCCGGCCGGGTGGCTGCGGGATCAGGCCTAACAAGGAATAACAGGTTACCGATTTCCCAGAGCCGGACTCCCCCACGATTCCCAAGGTTTCCCCTGCCTCGATTTTAAAAGAAACGTCCTCCACCGCATGCACCACTCCATTGCGAGTGTGGAAGCGGGTGGTGAGATGGCGGACGTCGAGGAGCGGCATGGGGACTCAGAGAGATTGGTGAAAAATAGCGAGAGTGCAAGCCGCCACATCCATTCATATTTTTAAAGCAGTTCCTAATTGCGCTTACTCCCTCCAGCCACCCAGGCACGTGGGTCATCCGGCCAAGGGTGGCGCGGGTAGCGGCCTGCGACTTCTTTTCTCATCTGCGCATAGCCAGAGGCCCAGAAGCCTTTCAAATCTTTAGTCATCTGCCATGGTTTTTGACCGGGAGTTAATATATGCACTAGCAGAAAAATTCTGCCACTCGCGATCATCGGGGTTTCCCAAATTCCAAACAGGTGGGAAACCCGCAGGGAAATGAACGGATCTCGATCAAATGAGTAAGTGACTTTCGCCGATTGACCATTGGGTAGTTGGACGCGCTCCGGGCAGTAGGAATCGAGCGCGGCAGCTTGGCTTGGATTGAGCCACTCGCGCAGCACCCGCCAGACATTCACCTCCTTGATTTCCTTATAACTCACCGCGCCATGGCAGATCTGAGCGATGGCATCCGCGCGATTTTCTTCAGACCATCCCGGCATCTCCAGCTCGGGCATCCATTTGCCTAACAGGGCGAGCCGCGCCGTCCATTGAGTCACGGAATCGTCCCAATTTTTCAAAATTAATTCACCTGTGAGCACTCGTTCCGCTAGGATCTCAGCGGCTTGATCGAGGTTCACGCTTTGGTCGGTTTCCTTCGCCTCCAGCACCAGATCACGGAAGCGCGTTTCCTTGCGAGCCACTACCCGGCGGCGGGTTTCATCATAGCTCGCGCCATCGGAATGATGGAGGTCTTCGGGAAATAAATCACTCAGCCATGCAGGATCGATGGCCGTCGCACGGCGCAAATGCACCACGATTTCCCGCGCCTCCACCTCGGTGATTTCTGCTGCCACGAAGGCTGCCGAATTTCTGACACATGAATCTTCATCCAGCTTGCCCTTGCGGTTTCCCACCAATTTACAAGCCAGTGTGCCTTGGCTCATCCGCATCGCAAGCTGATCACTGAAGGTCGCTAACATGGCTCTTCCTACCGCTTCTCCATGAGATTTGAAATCCACCTCCCCACACTCCCAGCCGAAGCGCCGCGCCAATGACAGCAGCCGATCAAACCCCTGGGCCGTCTCCCGCGCACTGCGAGCCATGATGCCAAGCGCATCGCAGCGCCGTGGATCGTAGCCCATCGCCGCCGCAGATTCGAAGGCCCGCCACTCACCTGCAAAGTCACACTCATCGTCCGCGAAGATGAAATCCTTACGACCAGTCGCCCCGCGCTTGTTGGTGAAGATTCCTTCGCCCTGCACCGCGGCGGCGATGAAGGCAGTCTCCGCCACGCAGCCTTGCTCGTGCCCTGCGAGCATCAGCCGGGAAAATCGTGGCTCCAAAGGCAGCGACGCCATTTTCCATCCTTCGTCAGTAAGTGATTTTGATAGATCCAGCGCTCCCAAATCGTGCAACAGGCGCTCGGCACGGCTGAGCGCTTCCTCCGTCGGCGCATCGAACCAGCGGAATCCCCGGATCTCGGAAACCCCTGCCGCTTTCAGTAGCAAGACCGCTTCAGCTAGATCCACCCGCCGCACTTCTGGAGTCTCAAACTCAGCCCGCCTGCCATGTTCAGTCTCACTCCAAAGCCGGAATGCCCGGCCCGCTGCCGTCCGTCCGGCGCGGCCCGCCCGTTGCTCGGACGCCGCTCGTGAAATTTTCCGAATCAGCAGAGAATTGATCCCACGTCTCGGATCATACGATGCCGCCCGCGCAATCCCGGAGTCGATCACTGTCCGCACGCCATTGATCGTGAGGGAAGTTTCCGCCACGTTGGTGGAAACGATGATTTTCGGGCGCTTCCCCGGAGCGATCGCCGCTTCTTGCGCGGCAGGAGGGAGGGCGCTGTATAGCGGGAAAATATCCCAATCCTTGGCAAACGCACCGTTTTCCAACAACTCGATGGTCCGGCGAATCTCATGGGTTCCTGGCAAGAACATCAGAATATTTCCCGCGTCTGGCATCGCCATCGCCTCACGGCAGACCGCCACCATTTTTTCCCAAATTGGTGTCTCCCGTGGTGGCCCGCCACGCCGATCATTCGGCGAGGGTCGGTCCGCCCGATAGAAAATTTCCACCGGATAGGTCCGCCCGCCAGCCTGCAAGGTCACAGCCGGTGCGAGATAATCCGCCAGCCCCGCCGTCTCTAAGGTGGCAGACATTACCACCACCCGCAGCTCCGGGCGGCTGCTTTCTTGAAGCTCCAAACACCGCGCCAATGCGATATCCACCGCCAGCCGCCGCTCATGGAACTCATCAAAAACCACCGCTCCCACGCCCGCCAAACATGGATCATCCTGCAGCCAGCGTTGGAAAACTCCGTCTGTTAGATAAATGATCCGAGTATCTGCCCGGTATTTGGTATCGTAGCGCACCGCATAGCCCACTTCGTGCCCCACCGCAGAGTTCCGCTGCTTCGCCACCCATCCCGCAAGCAGGCGGGCGGCCATCCGCCGTGGCTCGATCACCAGGATTCTTCCTGAAATCCCACCATCCGCGAGGATCCCCGGCACCGAGGTGGATTTCCCCGATCCCGTCGGAGCCTTGAGCAGGACCCGCGCGCAATTATCATCCGCCATCGCAGCTCGTAACTCATCGGAAATTTCAAAAATAGGTAAGGGCACGCCGGAAAAATAGGCGCTAAATCCGAAGCTTGGCGATCTTGGAATATGGGCAAACGTATTTCAATCTTGAGAACTTCTTCGAAGTGAGCCAATGGCGATGGTATGTCAGAAACCATCTCCCTCGACCTCGATAGCGATGGCACCACCCTCGAAAACCAATCCACCTACACCTAATCACCTGCCGACGGCAGAATCGCCACCATCAGTGGCGGCGGTTTGCAACCGCCAAGCCCAGCCAACACCTTCACCTACGGCTACCAAGCAAACTCCTCCAACCTCATAAAATCCCTCACTGCCCCCGTCCAAACCGTCACCAACACCTGGGAACCCACTCGCGATGTCCTCTCCAACAAAGAAAATAAAGCTGGCAGCACCATCGTTTCCAATTACGCTTACCTCGTGAATTCCATTGGCCAGCGCACCGCCCTTACCCAGACGGGAAGCGCCTTCGCCGCCGCCCGTTCCGTCGCCTGGGGCTACGACACTTTAGGCCAAGTCACCACTGCCGATTCCACGATCCCCAGCCTAGACCGTGCCTACCGATTCGACACCATCGGCAACCGACTCAAATCCACCGAAAGCCTTACCCTCCTCACCGCAAACAACTATGTCGTCAACAATCTCAACCAATATACTTCCATCCAAGGGAGCGAGGGCGTCTCGCCCGCCTATGACTTCGACGGCAATGCAACAAGCTACCCACTCCCCGCCGCCCCCGCCAGCAACAGCACCCTCACTTGGGATGCCGAAAATCGCCTCATCTCCACCACCGTCGGAACCTCCACAACCACCTATCAATACGACTCTCAATCCCGCCGTATCGCAAGGAGCGTGGGCGTCTCGCCCACATCTTCCTCCATCATCTATCTCTACGACACCTGGAACCCCATCGCCGAGTATTCCTATTCTTCTTCCTCTCAACTCCCAACCACCAACCCTCAACTCCAAAAAACTTACCTCTGGGGCACCGACCTCTCCGGCACGCTCCAAGGCGCCGGCGGAGCCGGCGGACTTCTTTCAACCTCTCTTGTTTCTGGATCTCTTGTTTCTGGATTCTACCCTCTTTACGACGGCAACGGAAACGTCAGCGAATCCCTTGATACTACTGGAACCGTCGCCGCCCACTACGAATACGATCCCTTTGGCCGCACTACCGTCGCCACCGGTCCCAGAGCCCTGATCCTTATACACTTCGTGCGCCGCGTTGATTGGCATTGGACTAAAATTTTACTTCTACATCCACGCCGGGCGTCACGACCCAATTTCGGGCCGCTTCGCCGGACCAACGTCTTTG
>Ga0335395_10000901_pt1 | contig 18777 bp, 18 predicted proteins | sample MAT02_FD_205744 | JGI IMG/M metagenome (GOLD analysis project Ga0335395, IMG submission 205744) | Freshwater microbial communities from Lake Fryxell liftoff mats and glacier meltwater in Antarctica - MAT-02 (spades assembly) (version 2) ...
AGGAAGATTGGGGCAGCAGTTGGAAGCAGCACTGGCACCCTCAAGAAGTGGGCGATCGCTTTTTAATTAATCCCGCATGGCTGCCCCCGCCGACTGATACCGATCGCCTCATTTTGCGTTTAGATCCGGGTGTGGCCTTTGGTACCGGTGCTCACGCCACTACTCAACTTTGTCTGGAGTCGCTGGAAATGCGCCTCGGTTTTGACGACAAAGAATATGTAGTTGCTGATATCGGCTGCGGATCGGGTATTTTGTCGATCGGCGCGGTGTTGTTGGGCGCTACAAAAGTTTATGCTTTGGATACTGATCCTTTGGCAGTGCGATCGACCATTAGCAACAGACAACTCAACCGCGTTAATTCTCACCAGTTGGTTGCAGAGCTCGGCAGTATCGATCGTCTCATAGAAATGATCGACGGCCCGATCGACGGTTTGATGTGCAATATTTTAGCAGAAGTAATCATAGATTTGATACCCCAATTCACCGCCATTTGCAAGCCGACAACTTGGGCAGTTCTCAGCGGCATTTTGCTCGACCAAGCTAAACCAATTGCGGACACTCTCGAACAGCACGGCTGGATTGTAGCGACTCTGTGGAAGCGGCAAGATTGGTGCTGTTTCAATATTCGGCGGAGTTAAGAATAGGTAATTGGGAATTGGGAATTGGGAATTGGTAATTGGTAATTGGTAATTGGTAATTGGTAGGGTGCGTCAGCTACCCGAATTCCATCCACAAGCAATCAGATATTGACTGACGCACCTTACTGTTAAAGGAACTGTAATGTGTTGAACATTTAGATATGTCCCAACCTCTTTCATAATAGTTCTGCTAAAATTAACTAATATTTCCTATAGGAAAAAACAGTGGTGGACGAAAAAGAGTCAACGAGAATCTACGACCTGCGAGAATTACGGAGACAGTATATAGCTGGAGAGAGAAATTTTTCGGGTTTCGATCTGAAAAATTTTCATCTCTCCGAGTTTTTCCTGGTTGATATCAACTTGAGCGGTGCTAATCTGGAAGACGCTAGTTTGGGGGGGGCTAATTTAATTAATTCTAACTTGAGCCATGCTAACTTAGAAAGAGTATGGCTGGATCAATCCTTACTGATTAAGGCAAAATTGAGCAATGCCAATCTCAGGAATGCTAAATTGGTTAATGTTGACTTGACTGGTGCCGACTTAACAGGTGCCGACTTGACGGGTGCCGACTTGACGGGTGCTGTGCTGATTGACACTAATTTGACTGATGCCAATTTGACTGATATTAAAACAACAGAGCAGACTATTTTTCATCAAGTGACTATGCCTGACGGCAGGATTCAAAACGATTTAAACAGAACGTTGTCTGCTGAAGAATTGCTCCGGCGCTATGGCGAGGGCGAGCGAAATTTTCAGGATAAAATATTGCATCATGTTGATTTGAGCGGTGCTGACTTGCGTGATATTGACCTGAGTCGTTCTCGCTTAAGCTATGTCAACTTTAGTTGTGCTTGTTTGGAAAATGTTGGCTTGGGAATGGCTATATTTTCTGATTTCAGAAATGCTCGATTTAGTCGGGATGAAGATTGGTTGGGTGTCGATTTTTATTATTGCGATTTGAGAGAGGCTAATTTATCAGGAGTTGACATGAGTAATTCTCTCTTCATAGGCAGCAACTTCCTAGGAGCTAAAAATTGTCTTTCTGGTGGTATTCAAGGAGACTTATTCTTTTACCAGACTACTTGGACAGATGGAGAATTTATCCAGGGTCCAACGAGTGCTACTTACCACTGGCGTGGTGAGATTAGGGAGGGTGAATTTTAAATTTGAAGAAGTAGCCGCAGCGGATACATCTATTTCAAAAAACAGGACTTACGCAGAGCATTGAGGAAATTGTCATGTTGAACATTTAGATATGTCCCCAACCTATTTCATAATATTTATTCTAAGATTAACTAATATTCTCTATGGTAAAAAACAGTGATGGACGACAAACACTCAACTAGAATCTACGAGCAGAAAGAATTAGAGAGACGGTATATGGCTGGAGAGAGAAATTTTACCAGTATAGACATGAAAAATTTTAATCTCTTCAATTTTTTCCTGGTGGATATCAACCTGAGCAGTGCTAATCTCGAAGGCGCTTATTTGGCGGGGGCTAATTTAATTAATTCTAACTTGAGCCATGCTAACTTAGAAAGAGTATCGCTGAAGCAATCCCTACTGATTAAGGCAAAATTGAGCAATACCAATCTCAGGAATGCTACTTTGGTTAATGTTGACTTGAGAGGTGCCGACTTGACGGGTGCCGACTTGACGGGTGCTGACTTGACGGGTGCTGTGCTGATTGACACTAACTTGAGTCATGCCAATTTGACTGATATTAAAACAACAGAGCAGACTATTTTTCATCAAGTGACTATGCCTGACTGCAGGATTCAAAACGATTTAAACAAAGCGTTGTCTGCTGAAAAATTGCTCCGGCGCTATGCCGAGGGCGAGCGCAATTTTCAGGATAGAATATTGCATCGTGTTGATTTGAGTGGGGCTAACTTGCGCGATATTGACCTGAGTCGTTCTCGCTTAAGCTATGTCAACTTTAGTGGTGCTTGTTTGGAAAATGTTGGCTTGGGATTCGCTATATTTTCCGATTTCAGAAATGCTCGATTTAGTCGGGATGAAGATTGGTTGGGTGTCTATTTTTTTTATTGCGATTTGAGAGAGGCTGATTTATCAGGAGTTGACATGAGTAATTCTCTCTTCATAGGAAGTAACTTTCTAGGAGCTAAAAATTGTATTGCGGGTACCGAAGGAGACCTGTTTTTTTACGATACTACTTGGACAGATGGAGAATTTATCCCTGGTCTAATCAGTGATATTGAACACTGGTCCGGAGAGTTTATAGACTGTTGTGAATTTTAAATTTGAAGAAGTAGCGGCAGGGGATACATCTATTTCAAAAACAACAGGATTTACGCAGCATTCAGGAAACATTAATCAGCAAAATCCAATTTAGCTGACCTGAAAATGGTACGTCAGAGATTGCTTTCTTTCAGAATGCCACTACTCAAGTTAGCTTCACTGAAATCAGCCTCACTCAAGTTTACGCCTCTTAGTTCGGCATCTTCTAGGTTAACCCGACGAAAATCTCTTTCACCCGCTGCGTACCTTTTGAGCAGTTCTTCTGCGTTCATAACTTGCCTCTTTAATCACTTTCCAATGATAAAGTAAAAGTGACAGTGCTATTATGAAAGTATAAACAATTTGCATCATAAAGCTATGAATGCTCAAGAAATACTCAAAAGATACGCCAATGGACAGCGAGATTTTCGGAGTTTCGAGTTAGAGGGTATTGATTTGAGCGGAGCTGATTTGTCGGGAATCGATCTAACTTGTGCTAACTTGCGTAGAGCTAACTTTAGTCGAGGGAATTTGAGCAAAGCTTGCTTAGGAGATTGCAGTCTACATGAAGTCCAATTAGAAGGGGCTAACCTAATGCTTGCCACTATGTATGGTGTTTCTTCTAGTGATGCTAATTGGAGAGGAGTAAATTTGGATGGTGCTAGTTTGGAAGAGGCTTATTTCACCTTTGTTGATTTAGAAGGAGCTACTCTGAGAGAGGCTGATTTGAGTGATGCCAGATTTGACAATTGCAACTTGAAAAACGTTAATCTGGAGGGAGCTATTTGGGACGAAACTCAAATGAGCCTAGTTGATTTAACAGGAGCGATCGGGTTCGATCCTGCTGATGTAGCCGGACACCAAATCATATTGCCTAACGGTCAATTCGTTGAATCCACTTGGGAGTTTACTGAGAATAAGTATGGAGATATCTGATCTGAGTATGTCAAAGGTAGGGTGCGTCAGCTACGACTATTTTGTCCATAATCTATCAGATATTAGCTGACGCACCCGCGCGTGTGAGATAATCGGCTGTGGTTACAAGTGAGGTTGTAGTCGATCGATCAACTGCGCCGCTTGGATGACTCCCTCAATGCGATCGACCTCAGCACCATTTTTGAACAGTACCAAAGTCGGCAAAGCATAAATTTGATGCTGCGACGCCAACTCCTCGTACTTATCCGTATCAATTTTCACCACCATCAGCCGATCCTTAGTCTGACCGCTGACTTGATCCAAAATCGGTGTCATCATCTGACAAGGCCCGCACCAAGTAGCGTAAAAATCTACCAACACCGGCAAATCAGAGCCCGATAGTAACTCCTCAAAACTGCTGAACTGTTTTTGAACTGCCATAAGACAAAATAATTTTTTTGGTTCTGGCTCGATTTTAGTGCAAAATTCTCTGGTAGATTGCGAGGATACAATTATGGAATTATTGCCAGAGACTTTTCAGAGATTGCGGGGTAAAGTTGCAGTCGTCACCGGTGCATCGCGAGGAATCGGCCGCGCCGTTGCTTTAGCCCTAGCAGCAGAAGGCGCTAAAGTCGCCGTCAACTATGCCAATTCCAGCGCTGCTGCCGATGAGGTGGTAGCAGAAATTATTGCAGCAGGCGCAGAAGCGATCGCCCTTGCAGCAGATGTCTCCAAAACTGACCAAGTGGATTCACTCATCAGTAAAGTCATGGAAAAATGGGGACGGATTGACATTTTAGTGAACAATGCCGGCATCACCCGCGATACTTTGCTGCTGCGGATGAAGCTAGAAGATTGGCAAGCCGTGATTGATTTGAATCTCACGGGCGTATTTTTGTGTACAAAAGCTGCCAGCAAAATCATGTTGAAGCAGCGCAGCGGCCGAATTATTAATATTGCGTCGGTTGCCGGCCAAATGGGAAATCCCGGACAAGCTAATTACAGCGCGGCGAAAGCTGGAGTAATTGGGTTTACTAAAACTGTGGCGAAAGAATTGGCAAGTCGCGCGATTACTGTAAATGCGGTTGCACCGGGTTTTATTACCACAGATATGACAAAAGATGTCAAATCTGATGAGATTTTGAAGTACATTCCGCTGGGAAGATACGGCGAAGTTGAGGAAGTTGCGGGAATGGTGAAGTTTTTGGCGGCGGATGCGGCGGCGGCCTATGTTACGGGGCAGGTTTTTAATGTGGATGGGGGCATGGTGATGGCTTAAGGGGACATTATTTAACCGCAGATGCACGCGGATGAACGCGGATATTTGCGGTTAATAATTATTTTAAGGCGGCACACAACTGACTGAGGACTTTTTGGTATTTTGCCATGCGTTGAAAATCTGCTTCTGTGGGATTGGCGATGCGGCGCAGATCGAGGTTATGAGTAACATCAGCGATTTTGACTCGCAGTGCGATCGGGTTGGCAATCACACGCTCTAAATAAGCTGCATAAGCTTCTCCTTCTATTTTGGTAATAGCCGCGATCGCCGAGACTAACACTTCAGGAAAACCTTCGCTTCTAAGTTGCTCAAGTGTCAGTTCAGAATCTTCTACCGCATCGTGTAGAACCGCTACGATTTTCTGCTCTATAGAATGTACATTTTCCATCACAAATAGCGGATGATCGAGATAGGGATTGCCTGCCTTATCAACCTGCCCCTCATGAGCTTTGGCGGCGATGGCGATCGCTCGTTGTAGTAATGATTGGTAATCTGAATTCATATTTTACAACCTCGTAAAAAAGTTCTCTATTAAATTTTCATACCATTTTTCTAAAGATGTGCTATTTATCAAGTCTGAGCCACCCCGAACTCGCGGGGGGGTTGGGGGGGGTAATATCTAGCGCTACTTTATGAAATTGGTATCAGTCCCATCGCGGGAAAAAGGAAATGTGTGATTTTTTATTTTAAATATTCCTGCAACAATTTCCAAGCCATTTGAGTACCTTCCCCCGCGTTGACTTTTTCAAAGTCTACATCTTTTCTCAAAACTACCAAACCCACACCTTCTTTGATTTCTATTTGATCACAATCGCTAACTATAGCCAAAAAAAGGTGATTATTTTGTAAAATTTTTCTATTATTTTGAGTTTTTTGGTGAGTAAAAGTTGTGATAAAATCCATTTTGTAAGAATTGATTTTGAGGCAAGTTTCTTCCTCCAATTCTCGCACTGCTGCCTGGTGTGGACTTTCTCCAATGTCCACGCCACCACCAAAAGTTGAAAGCATTCCTTGACTGGCAATACCGGGAATATTATCTCGCAGTTGTGCCGCAATCTGACCGTTCGGGAGCATGAGAAAAATGCGAACTATTGACTGAGGAATATTTATATTATCCATGACATAACAAAACTCACAGAAGTTGCTTTATAGTTTTCTGATTTGAATCCAAATTTTCCTCATCCAATTGTACACCGCAGCATACAAAGCTAGCAAATTCTTGACAAGATTCTGCAAAATTGAACTTTTCTCAACCTCGGAAATCTCCTCGATTTGTATCGGCAGCGGTGGCATCCCGACAACTTCATACAGCGGATATTCGCCGCTCTTTCCCGGAATTTGAACTGATACGCACCGATCGACGAGCGCCAATTCTTTGACTTCCTCATAAGTCTCCTGGGAAATCAACAAACTTGTTCCCACTTGCTTGTTAGCAGCTTCAATCCTGCTGGCAAAATTCACCGCATCCCCGATCGCTGTTAACGTCTGGTTTTTCGACTCCCCCAGATTCCCCACAACCACCAAACCGCAGTGAATCCCAATCCCAATCCGCAATCGGTGACGGTATAAAGTCTCAAAATAAGGATTTAGTTTATCCAATTCCTCCAGCATTTCCACCCCAGCCCTCACCGCTTGTTCGGCCGCCTTGTCTGAGTTTTCCAACCCAAACAGCGCCATAAAACCGTCGCCCATATAATTATTAATCATCCCGCCATTCCGGTTGATTACATAACCCATTTTTTGGAAATAGCGATTTAAAACATAAATTACATCGTAGGGTAACAGTGATTCTGCAAAGGCCGTAAACCCTCGAATATCGGCAAACAAAATGGCAATTTTCTTTTCTTGACCCACAGGTGCAGAAATCAAATTTCCGGCCATTTCGTCGTTAAATGATTCCAAGTCTTCAGAATCGATCGCCAGCCGGCGCAAAATCACCTTCCCGCCCGCCACCTGCGTCTGACACGCCAGCCTAATTTCCGGCTCTAAACGCAGTTTTTTGGCGAGCTCCTCTTCCGCTGAATTGCGGGGCGAGCAAAATTCTAAACCTTCGACAATCAAGACGCGACAAGTGGAACACCGGGCGCTACCGCCGCAGGCGTGGGTGTGCGGAATCCCTGCACGCAGGGAAGCTTCCAGAATTATATCGTCGTCGTCTATCTCGATCGCGCGATCGTCCGGCAGATAGTGAATCTGTGGCATATGTGGAGTCTCTAGCTAATGAGTGAGCCATCTCGCAGACATTTGTTATTGCAACGACTCTACCTGTAAACCCGGTTTCTCGGCATTTTTCTGTATTACCACTATACCTCTTGCATAAATCTTTGATTGACAGACAAACCGCAGATAGTGGCAGATACGCGCAAATAAACGCAGATAATTTTTAGATAGTTTTCGACTTTGCAAGATGTCTGCTGTAGGCTCGCACTCAAAAAACCTGACGCTCTTCAGTATAGCCTTTCTCAAAAAGGTGAGGTACAGGTTGAGATTTTAGATTTTAGATACTTCGGCTTCGCTGTACAAGTTTTAGATGTTAGATTGGGGGATTGAAGGATTGCGGAATCTATCGATCTATACCTCATCGAGAGTGATAACTGCTATAATTTGTTGATAATTATCAAATATTTAGGCGAACCCGCCCCTACAAAACTTAAAATAATAGAATTCTGAATCAAACGAAAATGATATTGCTTGTTAAGCTGTTGTGCATTTAAATTGTATATTTTGATGACAATCAAAAATCGTCAAATCCTCTCCCCCTCTCCCCTTCTCCCCCTCTCCCCCTCAATCGCCATACACAATCTATATGAGCAACAGCTTACCAGGATCTTCCTGATAACGTAGATAGGCGAGGAAGAGCCTCCTTTTGTCTAGCAACTTACAGGAGAGAAAACTGTAGGAGGTGCTTAAGTTATTAAGTTTTCGATCCTTACTGTTGACCAAGGAGCATCTCAGTTTTGCAAAAAGCATTTTTTTTATTATAGTGCGAGCTTAAGATCTCGCGAGTTGTACAATACGCGAGCTCGCTTAGGTGCTCGCACTATAATGCAAAACTGAGATGCTCCCGTTTACCAGCCGTAAGGTGCGCGGGCGCACCTTACTTTTAAAACATGACTAAATCAGCCTTTGTATTCTTCGAGAATACTGCAATTTACGGACATTTCTCCTGATGAATCAGTGAAGGTGACTTCATCTTTGTAATGTCTGGGGGTTTCCATCAGTAACCGCCAAGCTTGGCCAGCATCGATTAAATTCATCCGACCCGGATAGTGAATTTGTAACAATTCTTGCACCATCGGGTAATAGTTTGAGTTGATGCTGGGGAAAATGTGATGTTCTGTGTGGTAAGAAAAATTTAAGTGCAGGATGTCAAATATTTTAGGAACTCGCAGCGAAACACTATTGATCAGCGGGTCATTAATGCTGGTCATCCGGCAACCCATGTGGTTGGTATAGATGTAAAACATTGCGCCTGCATGACCGATCGCGATCGGCAAAATGTAGGCAAGAGCAACTTTAATCGGGTTAAAGTCGAGGTAGAACAAGATGCTGAGATGAATTCCTAGGATTCCCAAACATTCTAGGGCGATCGTCCATCGATCTTTAGGACTAACTGTAAACGCAGCCGTCACGTAGTCCACAGATTTATCATTAAATAACAGTACCGATGACACGTTGCGGAAATTATGCACAGCCCACGCTCCAGCCATCCCGACAATGAACCACAGCGGATTGACTTCTACCGAGGGTACAAATTGATTTTGTATCCATTTTCCCCAAGTGTCGGGCTGCTGCTGCAGGTAATTGCGATCGGGATCTGCTAAGGAATTTGTGGTATTGTGGTGTACGAGGTTGTGCAGGGTTTTCCACTGAGTAGGTGACATCAATAGCATACTTAGGCCAAAAAAGGCGATCGGATAAGTCAGGCGAGACTTTTTCTGAACGCTGCCGTGCATCAAATCGTGGGAGCTAAATAGCAAAACTATGATACTATTGCCCATAATTACGGCTAAGGGTAAGTAAAGCCATAAAAGATAGACTGGCCAGCGATCGAGATCGTCGGCAATTCCCCATCCCAGCAATAAAATTCCCAGATTGATTAAGAGTATTGTTAACTTGCTAGGATCTGGCTCAAAGGCATCTGACGGGAGAAGCGGACGCAACTTTTTAGCATATACCGATTGGTGAATTAGCGTTTCGCGATCGACTGTCTCGTCTAAAGTAATGAGCGTTTTTTCTGAATTCATTTTTTCTAATAACCCCTATTTTTTGTCACCTTATTTTTCCTTTTTTTATTATATGTGTTTTCATAAAGTTTAAAACAAAAAAAATATGATATTGACAACTGTTATCTCTACAATTTATATCAAATGCGGCTGCATCCAAATTGTAGTAACATTTTGCCAAACAAGCGCTACATAGAACCCCCCGATGTTTTGAGGGGGCTAGAACTTCATCTATAGCAAATATTTATTAAATTGGTATAAGCGGGGGGCTGGTTTATATAATAGACTTGAGTTGCACTCCATCGCAGACAAGGTTGAATTATCTGCGTCCATCTGTGTTTATCCGCTTGAAATCTGCGGTTAACAGATCGATCGAATATTTATGCAATGCCTGTCTAAAAAAATCAGTTTTGTCGGTACCTATCAAATATCAGTCGATCGCCTATAAGGAAATTTTTTGTAGTAGGAATTTTATTTTTATTTAACTAATATTAGATCGATAGGACTGATGTCCAAACGATCTAATTTTGTCAAAAAAAGGCCCCACGGTTAGACAAAGTTAAATTCAATTCAACAGCCAAACCGCAGGACGTAACTAAACTAAAATAGTCCGTTACCTTGAACAATTTCTTTAATTGTCGTCAGCGTATCTAGCCCGATCAATCCCCGACGATAGCCTTTTTGGTTGGACATTCCCAAAAATATCGCATCTCCCCGATTTTGATAGCGCCAAAACCGAGGCGAGGCATTAATAAAAGTAGAGGCGCTGTTCACATCCAGAGCAAATTGGCGACTTTCTAGGTAAGATTCAGTGGCGATGGAGTCAGCGTGGCCGCTGCTGTAGCGGTTGATCCAGCCGATCGCAATTTCCAGACTGTCAACAACTTTAAACGCGATGGTTTTGTTTAAATAAGGTTGAGTCCACTCGTAGGGTTCAGCCAGCTTCAAGTCTGGGAAATTTGCGACGAGTTCCGCATCTCCGCTAATGTTAAAGCCTTTTTCTTTTAAACTGTTCCACAGCCTGACTAAGGAAGAAGGCTTTTGATTGCGATCGATCAGCACTTTTTCGATCGCATTTACCGGATCGGGCACGCTTTGATGGCTGTCCAAAATCATCCACCTGGCCATTTCCAAACTACCAGTCGGCGACCAATAGAGGTAGCAATTGCCCATTGCCGATCGCAACACCGGTGCCGTGCACAGCCTTACCACCTGCTGCACCAAACTCGGTCTGCCGTAGGGAATAATTAAATTGAGATATTGGTCTTGAGTCACCAAATCCCGGATCGAAGCGCCCCGATCCGGCGGGAGTACCTGCAAACATCCTGACGGTAAACCGACATCATCGATCGCCGACATCAAAGCTTCTCCAATTACAGCATTAGTTTGCCAGCTTTCGCTGCCGCCTTTGAGAATCAAACTGTTAGCGGTTTTGAGACACAAACCTGCGGCGATCGCCCCCAACTCGGGAAATGCTTCGTAAATTAGGGCGATCGCCCCCAGCGGCAGCGATTGACAGTACACTTGACATCGATCGACCTGATAGGAAGCATTGATCACTCTGCCGATCGGATCTGGCATTTCCCCCAACCGTTCCAGAATTTGGACAGTTGTCTTGATCCGTTCCGGTGTCAGCTTCAGCCACTCCACAATCAACTCGGGAATCGCCATATCGCGACTCGCTTCTAGATCCAGAGTATTTGCTTCTAAAATGTCATTTTGTCTGTCTTTGAGCGCGATCGCCATCGCCTGCAAACCAGCAGCGCGATCGGTGCTTTTTGTCGCCGCCAAGTCCAAAGAAGCTTGATAAGCGCGGCGGGCAACATTTGCCCCATCTGATGAATGACTCAAGTCCTCTATTATCATTTAACTAACGCCTGTAAGCCAGCCATACCATCAGCGCCGGCAGCATTGCTAGGAGCACGGCGACTATTGCCCACAGAATCACATTCGGCCCTGGCGAGTGCAGCGCCAGGGGCAACCAAATCACTAGCGGCACCAAAATCATCCCTAGCGCCAGTGGCAAATATTGGGTTTTCAAACCCGGATTCGCCCTGTTCCATTGCTTCCCCGTCCACCGCCAAGCCTGCTTGTAAGGATAGTTTGTTGATAGTTGCTCGATGACCTGTCCGCTTTCGTCCAATACAAATATTTGCTGACAGCGGTTGCAGCCAAAGGCTTCTGTCAGGGTTATGGGTACGAGACGACCCTTGCGCCGGCAAGGGCAGGGGTACTCATCGTTTAAGTCAATTTTTTGAGCTTTTTGGGATGGCACAAGCGATCGGATAAAAAAAGCGTTTTTGCAAGAATAATCGTTAACATATCCACTAGATCAAGCTTGTCAATTCTGCCCTAGGCTTTCAACTGCCTGTTTCTAGCCGAAGCTCGATCGGCAATTTTGACTTGCAAGTTCTGGAATCAATTGTACCACTAACTTAGGTATTTTCAACCATCGTTAGGAGTATACCGAATACTTTTTTGATCTACTTTCCGGTTTTGTTTATTTTCTTGATTTTTTAAAGCGGGTGACGCGATTCGAACGCGCGACATTCACCTTGGCAAGGTGACGCTCTACCACTGAGCCACACCCGCATTTCCTGCGGTCTTAACTATCATGTCTCAATTCTCAGAATTTGTCAAGTCTTTTTTGTAAGTTTTTTTTTTCAGAAACTCCCTGCTGCAAATTCCGGCGGGGAGTGGCGGAAGTTGCAGCAGCCTGATTGTTAAAAAAATCAGTAATTGCAGTGCTTTTAACCGCCATCCGCGCAAGGCAAGGCTACAATCAAGCTGCAATCGTGGGAGAACACTGCTCATGTCAGACTTAAATCGCGGAATCATGAAGTTCAAAGGAGCTGACAGCCCGATCGCGATCGCTCTTTCGGCGATCGTCATTGGCAGCGGCATCGGCTTCCTGATCTGGTGGGCGATGCAATCAGCCTACGCCTTCAGCTAACAGGCGCATAGAAGTGACATACTCCTACACTGATGCTGACGCATACAGTGTAGGCTTCTCAGTGACTCCAGCTATTGCTTCGGACGTTACCTGAGCTTTAAGAACGGAATGCCCTACCGCTCTATGTTTGATATTGATTGCTGCATTGTGGTCACGGTCAAGAGAGCATCCGCAATCTGGGCATGAGTGCCAACGATCTTGGATCTTCTTCGGAACCTTTGTACCACATCCAGAGCAGTCTTGAGAAGTGCCGTTTGGATTCACAGCGATTGCAAGCAATCCGGCTCTTTCAGCCTTGACCCCTAGAATCGAAAGGAATTGACCCCATCCAGCATCGTTTACCGATTTTGCCAATCGAGATTTAGCAAGTCCTTTAATGTTTAGCTTTTCGTGTGCAACGTGCTTCCCTTGAGAGACAAGCTTTCGAGCGGTTTTATAGTGAAAGTCTTTCCGTTGTCTGGCAACTTTCAAATGAGTCTGAGCAACTCGCTTAACCGCTTTCTTGCGACGGTTCGAGCCTTTCTGTTTGCGAGACAGACTGCGCTGCAACTTTTTAAGCTTGACCTCTGATTTGCGGTAGCACTGAGGGATCTCGACTTCGTTACCGGAATCATCGACCAAAAAAGACTTCAAGCCAACATCGATCCCGATCGTGTTCTCCATCACTGGAAGATCAGGCGTGATTTCAGGAACAGAAGCATCTTCAACGCTCAATGTCACATACCAACCATCAACCTTTCGGGTAACGGTAGCAGTTTTGATTTTGAATCCATCCGGTAGAGATCGATGCTGAATCAGTTTGACCTTGCCAATCATCGGAAGCTTGATCAACTTGCCTTCAATGCAATCTTGCTTCATCTGAGGGAATGTGAACGAGTGATATCGATTCATTCCCTTGAATCTTGGCTTCCCTGATCTCTTACCGTTGCAGTCTCCTTTCATCCAGCGATCGAAGGTTTTCTTCACCCGTGCAATGCAGTCTTGCAGCACTTGAGAATGAATCGTTTTGTACTGAGGAAACAGCGCTTTTGAGTTGACCAGATCCCGCTTCTGAGAGTAGAAATCAGGATGGTCTTTCAACTCTGGCAAGTGGCAGATCAAAGGACACGCATGGATGTCGCATCGGTTTTGTTCGTACCAATTGAACCGCTCACCCAGACGGTAGTTGTACTGCCAACGCAACAAATTTAACCAGTCACCCATTGTGGCAACTTGGCTAGATGTTGGACGTAAGCGGTACTGGTAGGCGGTTCTCACTGGAAAGACTTATTTAGTGTTACTGTTTAAGTATACACCATAAGATTGAATAATTCCAGATGAAAAATGATTTTGTTTCTAGAGGTCGCTCGGTATCAGACTTAAAGGCTCATTTGGTGCTTACCACAAAGTACCGCCGTCAGCTATTCACCAAAGAAATGTTAGACCGATTGCACGAAATATTTGAGGACTTACTAGAAAAGTGGGAGTGCAAAATAGTTGAGTTTAACGGTGAAGAAAACCATGTTCACCTACTGTTTCAGTATCATCCCGGCGTTGAACTGAGCAAGCTGGTAAACAACATCAAAACCGTAACCAGTCGAAGGCTACGGTCTGAGTTTGAAAGCAGGGTCGATGAGTTTTATCACAAGGATGTTTTATGGAACGGCTCTTACTTCATTGCGTCCTGTGGAGGCGTTACCGTTTCGACTTTGAAGCGATATATCGAAGATCAAAACTCTCCGTCTTGAAGCGTGAGAGATGGTTAATTGCAGCGCTGATGGCGCTCTCGTAAAACATTGATTACCATCGCGCTGCAATTAACACGCCATTCATCTCACACCAAATCAAAGATTATGGTGTGAGGCTTCTGTCTTATCCAGCTAAGAATTAGAAAGCATTGCTCAGAAGGCAGAATTTACTGAAAATTCTGCCTTCTGTATTTTTTTTGCCCTCAGACAGCACTTGCCAAACTGTTATGTGGTGCTTATCCTGAGCTTAATGAGGCTTTCATATTCTTAACTTAATTAATATGCGATCGATTTTATTGACCTTTGCTCTCATGTGTTTAGCTAGCCCCGCTGTGGCCACAACCTGCGAGGAAAGCTTTCAAAAAAAGGGGGACTTTCTCAATGGTGCTGCCTTTTCTGCGCGGGTTCAGGTTGAGGGATTATCGGTAGAAAAAGCATTTTCGCAATTGCGACCCATTTTAGCCCGCGAGGGGATCAAGACTGTCAGCACCGATGTCAGCATGGGTGTGATGAAAGCGGAAAATCCCGCAACAGCTTTTCAGCGCGCTTTGCCGATCGATGTATTTGCCTCACAGGATGGCAATCTGTTAACTGTCGAGATGATTTTTACCCTTCCCAGTGGCGTGGGTGCAAGCAGGGACACGGTGAAAAAATACTTGTGCGATGCGCTAAATCAATTGTTGCCCAAAAGTACAAGTACAAGGACTTCTGCGACACCACAACAGAGTTCGGCATTGCATTAATTCGATCGATCTTATGGAAACTATCTGCGTTAAGGAACGTTAATCTGTGGTTTCCTGTTCCTGCATCAACGCTTGAAATATCATCGCGGGCGATCGATTGACTGATCTCGCGATTGGTTCGTAGTGCGGACTTTAGTCCGCAATAGGAAGCGGACTAAAGTCCGCACTACGAACCGTTTTTGTTATGGTAATCGAGCGGACACGATCTGAAATATCATCGCGGGCGATCGATCTGCTGCATTCGATCGCCCCTTCCCCATCATATCTATGCCAAATCAGCGATCGTACTCCTGAGCTAGCTGAGCCTATCTGCTGTTATCCCATAGATTTCCCCCACTTACTACTTTTGTAGTATAACTGTAGTTCGAGCGCGATCGCGCGCAGTTATCAAACTCAAGTGTTTACAAGGGTTGTATCGCAAAAGAAATTTATGGCAAGCTTTCAGGACATCATCAAATACTACAACAATTACTGGAAAACCTCGGTTCTGAGCATCGGTGCATCCAGCCTGTTTGCGATCGCGGATTTAGCCGTACCCTACGCGATCGGGCAAATCTTAAACGTATTGTCCGATCAACCTACAGATACAATAACGCAAAAATCGATCGCAGCGATCGCTTCACTTACCCAGCAGTCACCAAGCAAAATATTATCCTTATCCGTCTTGCTGGGCTTGATTTTTATCGTAACAGTCGCCAAAGCACCCATACAGCCTTGGGTGGGAAATTGGTTCCACTGGGCGCTACCATTAACAGCACGGCGCGATCGAATGAAAGGAGCGATCGGCAAAATCCTCACCTTGCCCCTAGAATTCTACGACGAAAACAACGCCGGACGGATTGCCAGCCGCATCGCCAAAGGCATCGCCAACCACACTTGGACTTACCCAGAAATTGCCGGTGAATTCATCCCCGAAGTCGTCCGCTTAATCGGCATCTTTGCAGTTATCTGGTTAATTGAATGGCGCATCGGCTTATTAATTTTGGTTTCCTTCCTATTTATCCTCATTTTCACCCTCCAAAGTCTCCGACAAGTCACTCAGCGCGAAGCAATTTTGGATGAATACATCGAAAATACCGAAAGCCGCAACTCAGAAATTATCACCAACATCAAAACAGTCAAAGCATTTGCGACAGAAACAGACGAACTAAAAAGACAAACAACCAGACTCGATCGCGAATTGAAAGTGGTAATTAACCGCATTCACAAAGGATACGTCATCCTGGGGACATACCAGCAGACGATCGTCCAGCTTTGCTTGTTTTCAGTTCTAGGTTTTAGTTTGGCAGCAACAGTCGCAGGCCAGATATCTCTGGGATATTTTGTTACGGTTTACACCTTAGCAAGCATGGCTTATTCCCAACTGCGTCCGATTAGCATTATCGCCGAATTATTGGCCCGCCGGTATTCTTCAATGATCCGGTTTCACGACTTTATGCAATTGCCAGAGGGTGTAGATGCAGGCAATTTAGCAACGGAAAATGCTGTATCGGCATCGCCCTATAAATTTACTGGCAAAATCGAGTTTTGCGGGCTGACATTCGGGTACGATCGCCAAAAACCTGTTTTGCAGGATGTAAATTTGTTGATTCACCCGTGTCAAACAGTAGCATTAGTCGGGCGATCGGGTTCGGGGAAATCAACATTAGTTAAACTGCTGTTTCGGTATTTCGAGCCCAATTCCGGCCGCATTCTGATCGACGGCGAGGACATTTGCAGCTTAGACGTGACTGGCTACCGCAAGCGTTTAGCCATCGTGCATCAAGAAGTAGACGTATTTAACGGTACTCTATTGGAAAATTTGATTTACGGCAACCGGAAAGCAACTTTTGAGCAAGTTGAGGAAGCTTGTCGCATCGCCAGAGTAGACGAGTTTGTCGGCTTGTTGCCCCAAGGTTACTATACTGTTGTCGGGGAGCGGGGAATGCGTTTGTCCGGCGGTCAGCGGCAGCGGTTGGGGATTGCCAGGGCTTTGTTGGTGGAGCCGGACGTGTTAATCTTTGACGAAGCTACTTCTAGTTTGGATTATGAATCGGAGCGATCGATCCAACTAGCCATGCAGAACATTCTGGGTACGCGCACCACTATAATTATCGCCCACCGACTGAGTACAATTCGCGAAGCCGATGCGATCGTCGTACTAGACGGCGGTAAAATCGTCGAAATTGGCAGCCACGACGAACTCTTGAAGCAAAAAGGCATTTACCGCCGCCTGCATTCCCTGCAAGAAACCGGCGAATTATTGAATTAGGGATTTCCGTTTAGCCGAGGCTTGGTGCACTTCGGTGTACCAAGTAAGCGGGCGTTTCATCTACCAAGTGCATTTATCTGCGTTTATCTGTGTTGATCTGCCTTAATCTGCGGTTGACCTCATAAATTTCAGATAATTTGCAAAATTTGGCAAAAATTAGCGTTGCAATCAAGAACACAGCAACAGAACCAATATTTTCTCAAGTCAAGCCTGCAATGCTTTTAGCCTGGCCCGAAGTTGGGCGATTTCCTGCGCCATATCTACCACCATTACCGCCCCTACGAGATTTAGTCCTAAATCTTGGCGCAACCGTTGGATTTGACCAATGCGCGCAATTTCCCGCGCGTGCAGCATTGAGCCGATCGGCTCAATCAACCCCACTTGCACAAATTGCTCAATTATCATCGTTGAAGTTTCCGTCACCAAAGCTGCATATTCAAACGTATACAGCCGATCGCCATTTTCGGAAACAACCATAGTGGACAAGCTAAATTCCGTCATAGTCTCACCTCTTCTATTGCAGAACGCGGGTTAAAATTGCTACTCGCCTTAATTTTTTCATAGCAATCCTGTTCGATTTCACTCAACTCCTTCGGAGACACGATCTGAAGTTTTACAATCAGATCCGTGCGATCGCCTTTGGGTAATATCCAACCCTTGCCGCGCAGCCGCAGCAATTGCCCGCAACTCACGCCTTTCGGCACAGTCATCATCACACCCCCCTCTGGAGTTGGCACTTGCATTTGAGTACCTAAAACAGCTTCATCTGGGCGAATAGGAACCTCGCAAGTTAAATTATCACCCGAAAACTTAAAAAATGAGTGGGGAAATAGTTCGATTGTCAGATACAAATCGCCTCGCTGTTGAGAAAAAGGGCTGACGCGACCTTTTCCTTTAATCCGAATCCGACTGCCTGATTTAGAACCTGCGGGAATGCGAACGTTAAGGGTTTCATCGTCCAACTGCAAGCGTTTCTGCACGCCGTGAAAGGCTTCTGAGAACGAAAGCGCGATCGCCGCTTCAGTATCAGGTGCAGGTGCTTGAGTGCGAAATCCTCCAAAATCATCAGCCTGATTCGAGGTGCGCGAATGAGTTTGTCGCGATCGAGTTTGGCCGCCGCGACCCAGCAAATCCTTGAGAAAATCATCAAAATTGCTGTATTCATCGAAATTGGTGGACGGATCGAAATCAAATCCCCCGGCATTCGTGCTAGTTCCTCTAGGAGGAGCAACCCCTGCCGCTGCTTGCTTCCAGTGCTGCCCAAATTGGTCATACTTGCTGCGCGTTTCAGGATTTGATAAAACCTCGTTGGCTTCATTCAAATCTTTGAACTTTTCCTCAGCTTCTGGATTGCCGGGATTCACATCTGGATGATGTTTGCGGGCAAGTTTGCGATATGCTCGCTTGATTTCTTCAGGAGTTGCAGTTTTGCTGACTCCCAGAATGGTGTAGTAATCTTTGAAGTCGGTTGCAGTTGGCATGATTTAAGTAGAAGGCAGAAGGCAGAAGGCAGAAGGCAGAAGGCAGAAGGCAGAAGGCAGAAGGCAGAAGGCAGAAGGCAGAAGGCAGAAGGCAGAAGGCAGAAGGCAGAAGGCAGAAGACATACACAGCGACATTTTGAGCGATCCGTATTTGACGTTTAATTAGGTGGATTTATTTAATATTCAAAATCCGATTATTCTGCACTGGGAACATCGTTTGTCAGTGATAAATCTCCTTCTTCACTGAGTTGTTGAAAGTCTTCAGTTGTGGTAAACCGCTTTGCCTCTGTGGGATGCTCTGTGGCTTGATTGCCCGCAAA
>Ga0335395_10000903_pt1 | contig 18747 bp, 12 predicted proteins | sample MAT02_FD_205744 | JGI IMG/M metagenome (GOLD analysis project Ga0335395, IMG submission 205744) | Freshwater microbial communities from Lake Fryxell liftoff mats and glacier meltwater in Antarctica - MAT-02 (spades assembly) (version 2) ...
GTTCGAGAACCAACTGCCGCGCCAAAACGCTGTGGTGCTGGCCACCAATGGCAACCGCCCCGCTTTCTTGCAGGCGCTGCCGCCCGTCACGGAGCCGACCCTCTCGATCGTGCCGCACCCCGATGTCCCGGGCGCCAAGCTCCTGTTGGTGCTGGGCCAGGACGATGCCCAGCTGCAAATGGCGGCCGACGCGCTGGCCCTTGGCAAGGCGGTGTTGTCAGGGCAAACGATCAAGGTGAAATCGCTGGAATACCCCGCCTTGGCCAAGCCCTACGACGCCCCGCGCTGGATCACCAACCAGCGGCCGGTGAAGCTGGCCGAACTCGTGGCCAACGTGTCCGATCTGCAGCTGCGCGGCACGGTGCTCAACGGCGCAGTGAACATCAACACGCGCATGGCGCCCGACCTGTTCACCTGGAACGCCAAGGGCGTTCCGCTGGACCTGACCTACCGCTACACGCCCAACAATGTGTCGGACCGTGGCGCGCTGAATATTTCGATCAACAACCAGTTCATTCAGTCCTATCCGCTGCAATCGAACGAAGACCGCGCCAACAACAAGAGCACGGTGCTGCTGCCGCTGTTCGATGACGGCAATGCGCTGGCGCGCTCAGGCCTGAAAATTCCCGCCTTCATGATTGGCGGCGACAACCAATTGCAGTTCGCCTTCCAGATCCCACAGACCGACCTGGGCCGCTGCATATCCGCACCGCCCACCGAGCTGTTTGCCGCCATTGATCCGCAGTCGACCATCGATCTGACGGGGTTTCGGCACTACATAGCCATGCCCAACCTGGCGGCTTATGCCAACAGCGGCTTTCCCTTCACCCGGGTGGCCGACCTGGCCCAGACCTCCATCATCCTGCCCAACCAGCCCACGCTGGCTGACGTGGAGCTGTTTCTCACCGCTGTGGGCCGAATGAGCGCCTCCACCGGCTATCCCGGCACGCGCTTTCAGTTGCTGCGCGCAGCCGACGCAGAGAAGGCCGGTGACACCGACATCTTGGTGATCGCTCAAGCCGATAGCGATGGCTTGCTCGAAAAATGGAAAAGCCACCTGCCGGTGCTGCTGGCAGCGGGGATTCGTTCGGTGCAGCCGCTGGAGCGCGCCATGGGCTCTTTCGTCGACCTGTTTCAGCTCGATTCCAACCAGCGCCTGTCGGTTTCGGGTGGCTTGGCTGTGCTGCAAGGCGCAGGCCCATTGGCAGCTGCGGCGGGCTTCGAGTCGCCGCTGGCGGCCGGACGCAGCGTGGTGGCCCTGACCGCCACCGACCAAGATGCCATGGCCTTGCTGAGCCAGGCACTCAACGACCCTGGCAAGATCAGTAACCTGCGGGGCGACCTGGGTCTGATCCGCGGCGACGCCATCGAAAGCTTTCGCATCAAGCCGGTGTATTACGTGGGCGATCTGCCTTGGTGGCAGCGCCTGTGGTTCCACATGCACAGCCACCCGCTGCTGCTGGCCTTGGTTGGCATAGGTGCCGGCCTTCTGATGACCTTCATCGTTTACACAGCGTTGCGCAGCATGGCGCGGCGCCGCCTTGCCAACCACCATGACTGATTCTCACCGCCGACGCACCCTCCTACAGGCCAGCGCAGGGGCTGCATTTCTCACTTGGTTGCCCAGCACGCAAGCCCAGCAGAGAGCCTCTGAGCCCAGCGCAGCCCCATCGGCATGGCCTGCGTGGGACACCTTCAAAGCCCAGTTCATCAGCGAAGGCGGCCGCGTCATTTCTGAAGATGGCCAGGGCGGACAGACCTATTCCGAGGGGCAGGCCTACGCGCTGTTCTTTGCGCTGGTGGCCAACGACCGCCCGATGTTCGACAAGTTGTTGCTCTGGACGGAAAACAACTTGGCTGCTGGCGACATCACCGCGCGCCTGCCCGCTTGGCTCTGGGGCAAACGCCCCGACGGCACTTGGGGGGTGATCGACGACAACGCCGCCGCCGACGCCGATCTGTGGATCGTCTACGCCTTGGGCGAAGCCGGTCGGCTGTGGAAGGAACCCCGCTACCGCGCGAAGTCTGCCCTGCTGGCAGCGCGCGTGTTGCGCGAGCAAACCGCCGACCTGCCCGGGCTGGGCCTGACGCTGTTGCCAGCCCCCAAGGGCTTTGTGCAGGCCAATGACCGTTGGCGCCTGAACCCAAGCTACATGCCCATGCACCAGATGCACTGGCTGGCAGCAGCCGATTTTGATCCGCAGTGGAAGAAGCTGGTGGACAGCTCGCTCAAGGTCATTCGTGGCTCGTCGCCCAAGGGATTCACGCCCGACTGGACGGTCTATGACGCCAAGCAAGGCTTTTTGATCGACGACAAAGACCAGAAAAAAGGCCAAGGCTCCTTCGACGCCATCCGTGTATACCTGTGGGCGGGCGTGATGCATCCCAAAGCGCCAGGGCGCAAAGCACTGCTCGACACCCTGGCGCCCATGGCCCGCTTCGTGCGCGACCAAGGCTTTCCACCGGAGTCGATCGACATCCTGACGGCTCAGGCCTCTGGCCCAGCGCCTTCGGGGTTTTCTGCTGCGCTGTTGCCCTTTCTTCAAGCGGTGGGGGACGAGAAGGCGCTGCAATCGCAGCGCCTCCGGCTCCAAGCGCGGCCACTGCGACCCACCGCCTATTACGAGCAGATGCTGGCACTGTTTGGGCTGGGAGCCTTCGAGCGTCGGTACCGATTCACAGTCACCGGCCAGCTGATGACGCGATGGAAGCCGTGATCCACCGCTCAGGCCACTGGCTGCCATCGCTGACGCTGCTGGCCGCAGGCTGCCTGGCGGCTGTCCACGGCGCACAGGCGAACCCACCGCCATCGATCGAGAGCGATCTGCTCGGGGGTGCCCGCATGTGGGCCTCCAAGTACCGCACCGACATAGCGCGCCAGCTGGTGGGCAAGGTGCTGGCCATGGACCCCTACTCCCCCGAGGGACTGGGCATGCTCGGCGACTTGGCCCTGCGCGAGAAAAAAAGCGACGAGGCCAAGCGCATTCTCGACACCCTGCGCGCGCGCCATCCCAACCACTCCGTGACACGGGAGCTGGAAACCCTGGTGCGCGTGCACGGTACCGACCGCGAAAAACTCGCGCAGATGCGTCTGATGGCGCGCGCGGGGCGCAAGGCCGAAGCAGCCGATCTGGCGCGCGAACTGTTCCCGCAGGGCCCACCAGCCCTGGGCGGGCTGGCGTTGGAGTACCACAAAATTGTGGGATCCAGCAGCGATCGGGGCACAGATTCGCTGCGCCAACTGGGCAAGCTCTACCAAGAAACGGGTGAATCGCGCTACCGCCTGGCGCAGCTGGACATGCGGCTGGCCCGGGGAGAAAACGCCACGGTTGTGGCGCAGGAAATCGAAGCCCTGTCCCAGCAACCCGATGTAAATGCCCAGCAGCTGCAAGACCTGTGGCGACGCAGCATCGACCGCCTGCCCAACACACAGGCCAACCTGCCACGCGTGCGTGAATTCTTGAAGCGCTATCCCGGCGATCCACCCATGGTGGACCGCTTGGCCGCCATGCAGCAGGCGGTGGAACGGGCGGCCAGTGCTGCCCAGCGAGCGATGGAGCGAGCAGCAGCAGCCGCCCGCGACCCGGCCAACATCGCGCGCAACGCCGCGCGTGTTGCGCTGGATCAGGGCAACACGGATCTGGCCGAAGAGCAGTTGCAAACCGTGCTGACCTTGCGCCCCAACGACAGCGAGAGCTTGGGCAATCTCGGCCTCATTCGCTTGCGCCAAGGCGAGCACGCCCAAGCGCAAGATTTGTTTGGTCAGGCCCACGCGCTCAGCCGACAAAACAAATGGAAAGAGCTGCAGGAAACCGCCAGGTTCTGGGGTCTTCTGCGCCAAGCGGACAGGGCCATTGAGAAGCGCGAGCTGCCCACAGCCGCCAACCTCGCGGAGCGGGCGCTGACCATGCAACCCGACAGCACCGAAGCGCTTGTCATATTGGCCAGCATCCGCGACCTGCAAGGCGATGCGGCCTTGGCCGAAAACGCGTACTTCAGCGCCCTGCGTGTCGAGCCCAACAACAGCGCTGCGGTGCGGGGGCTGGCAGGGCTCTATGCCCGCACCGGCCGAGCGGCTGAGGCACTGAAGCTGCTGACCGAAGCAGCAGCCCGCGACGCGACCCTGGGCGAGAAACTGGCTGGCGCGCAAGCCGAGATTCTGGCCGCGCAGGCCGAGGAACACACGCAGGCCAATCGCCTCAGTGCGGCCATGAGCGCACTCGAATCCGCCGTGGTGCTGACCCCAGACGACGCCTGGATGCGCCATCGGCTGGCCCGGTTGTACCTGCGGCTGAACCTGCCCCCAGAGGCTCTCGGCGTGATGGACACAGGCATTGCACGCGCTACCGCCAGCACAGACAACAACGCCATGCGGTTTGCACGCGCGCTGATTCGATCGTCACTCGATGACGACGCAGGCGCACTCGACGATTTGGCGCAAATTCCATCCGCCGAGCGCACCGAGTCCATGCAGTCACTCGCCCAACGCTCCAACGTCAAATCCCTGGTGGCACAAGCCACCACCAGCCGCAACCCAGCCAATGCACAGGCGCTGCTGGCCAAGGCCGAGCAGCAGGCTGGCAACAACGCCGAGCTGTTGTACGCCGTGGCCAATGCCTGGTTTCGCAACGCACAACCCGCCAACGGCGTGGCGGTCTTCAACCGCCTCGCCGATCGCAGCCCCACCTTGGCACCAGACACCCAGCTGGACCACGCCCAATTGCTCAACAGAGCCCAGGACGATGCGGGCCTCGCGGAGCGCTTGCCACGTCTGCTGTCATCGGCCGGATGGAGCGTTGAGCAAGAAACCCGGCTCGTCGCCATTGACGCCTCGCACCGAGAGCGGCTTATTGAGCAGCAGCGCCAAGCGGGCAACCTGGGCGAGGCCGCACGCCTAGCGCGTCAGCCGCTGCCATTGCCCCTGGCGCCCATCACGCCCCCGGTGGCTCAGCAGCGCGCGCAGACGCAAGCGCGCTTGCTCATGGCCGCAGCCGAATACGCCGATGCTGCCCAGCTGCTTGCACCGCTGGCCAAGGCCTCACCCGAGAGCACAGAAATCCGCATGGCCCTGGCGGACGCGCTGTCGCGCACAGGCAACGCGCGCGGCGCTGTTGAGCAGGCTTTGTGGTTGCAGGACCACCTAACTCCCACCGATGCAGGCCAGCAACTGGCGCTGCTGCGCATCTGGCTGCGCATCTGGCAGCGCATCGGCCGCATGGACGAGGCTCGGGCCTTGTCAGCCCGGCTGCTGAAAAATTTTCCAGAGAACAGCGACGTGCTGCTGCATGCCGCTCGCCTGGAGCGTGCCAACCGCAACTATGTGCAGGCCCTGGTGTTGTTTCGCAGCGCGATGACGCTGGAAGCGCACGGCGAAGCGGGCCCAGATTCGCCCCCGAGCGGGCCTGCCAATGCCGAGGCACCTTTGGCGTTGCAACCCAGCAACACGCTGTCGGTGCCCGCAGATTCAGCTGCCGTGGCCAAAATACAAGGCGAGATCAACGCCATTGAGGCGCGTCGCCAGTCATGGGTTGAAGCGGGCTACCAGGCGCTGCGCAAGCCCGCCACGGAAGGCATCTCCAGCTTGCGCGGTTGGGAGCTGCCCACGGTCGCCTGGATGCCGCGCGGCTACGACGGTCACTACTTTTTGCATGTGGACCGCGTGGATCTCGACGCCGGGGAGCTGCCTGCCGATGGCAATGAGGTGCTGGACTTTGGCCAAGTCGCCGCTTCGCCCCCTGGCTCGCCCCTGGTTCATCGGCGCCAACGCGGCTCGGGCCTCAATCTGGGTTTCGGCTTTGTGGGAGACGACTGGCGCTGGGACATCGGCACCACCGGCGTCGGATTTCCGGTGACCAACCTGGTGGGCGGTGTGGCCAAAACAGGCGACCTGGGCCGCTATGGCTACCGGCTTGAGGGCTTTCGCCGACCCGTTACCGGCAACGTGCTGTCTTACGCGGGGGCGCGCGATCCCATCTCTGGCCAGGTGTGGGGCGGTGTGGTGGCCACGGGTGCGGCGGGCCGCGTGTCAACAGACATCGGCCCTTACAGCACATCGGTAAGCCTGAATCTCGCCGCTCTCACCGGGAAAAACGTGGCGACCAACACCCGCGTGCAGCTGCGCATGGCGGTCGATCGCGACATCTGGCGCAGCAAGACCAGCGTGGTCAACCTGGGGGTTGCGTTGTCGGCCTGGCGCTATGGCAAAGACCTGTCGGAATACAGCTTCGGCCACGGCGGCTACTACAGCCCCCGCCGCTACGCCTCCCTCGCGCTGCCGGTGGAATGGAGCGGCCGAATAGGCGCCCTGACGTGGCTCGCCCGGGGGGCCATCTCGGTCTCGCGCAGCAGCAGCGGCGACACCGACTACTTCCCGCAAAGCCCCTTGTTGCAATCGCTGGCCCGTGCGCGCCTGGCCGAAAGCGGCAGCGTGCCCGTGTATCCCGGCAGCTCGGGTTCGGGGTTGGGTCGCTCGCTTCGGGGGGTGCTGGAGTACCAGTTGACATCCAACCTGGCGCTGGGCGCCCAGCTGGAAGTGGACCGATCCGCTTTCTACGCACCCACCAACTTCATGGTCTACGGCCGCTACCGGCTCGATCCCGTGCTGGCGCCGGTCGAAAACCGCCCACGCCCGGTGCAAACCTATTCCAGCTTTTGAGATGTCTGCCGCCCCTTCCGCCCTGCGCAACAGCCCCCCTCGTTTGGGCCTGCTGCGCGCGCTCGTCCATCGCCTGCGGCCATTGTCTCGCGCGGCTTCGGGGAACAACGCTGCTGCGTCCACCCGGATCGGCATCGAAGGCCTGCCCAAAGGCGTGGACGAAATACCTCGGCATGTGCCCGTGGCCTTGGTGGCCACTGACGACAGCAGCGCCGCGCTGTGGTTCCCCGCCCTGCTCGAAGACGCCGTGGCGGCGGGCACCGTTGCACTGGTCGCACCGAGCGCCGACTGGGCAGACCGGCTGCTCTTGCACCCGCCCCTGCGCGATGCTTACCGCAGTGGCCAACTCATGCTGTGGGTGCTCTCGCCCGGCCTGCAGGCGGAAGTGAAACGCCATGGCCTCGGCCTTTTGACGAACGAGCTGAAACGAACCGGGCTCAAGGACCAGCACGCGCTGTATGTCTGCGGCGCCCAACACCTGTTGTCTGGGCTGAGCGTGGCCCAGCTCACCCGGGTGAGCGGCCAGCTCAGCATGCTGTGCCAAGAGCGGCGGCGGCCTGTGGTGCTGGGTTTCTTTCCACAACCTGAAATGGACGTGCTGTTGCCCACACTGCGCAACCTGTGCCATCTGTCCATGCACATTGCCACCCTGCGCACCGATGCCGACCGCTGGAGCCTGGGCCTGGAGCGCTGGAACTCAGCGGCAGGAGCGGTTTTTCAGACCGCCTTCGGGCTGGTGCGCGACGCCACATCGGGCCGGTTGGTGGCCGACGGCACCTGCACCCGAGGTGCTGCGAACGACCTGGTCGAAGCGGTGGACCAATCGGATGTGATCGCCACCCGCGCCGCGGTCGATGGCCAGCGCGGCGTGCCCAGCCATTGGCGCATCGTGGACAGCTTGGCCGACATCGAGGCCGCCGCTGCGTCCAGTGTTGCGGCCACCGTGGTGGTGGATGCCGGTCAGGCTGCCGACTTTGAGGCGCTGGCGCGCTTGGTGCACCGCCTGCGCCTGTCGCGCCCGCTCACGCTCAAGATCGTGGTGCGCGAAAACCTGGGCAAGCTGCGTATGCACAGTGAGCAAGCCCTGCTGCAGCTGGGCGCCAGTACCGTGGTCTACAAAGAAGTGGGCTTTTCGCGCTTGCTGCAGCTGCTCAAAGACATCAACGCCCAGAGCCACGCCCGCGAGGTCCATCCCGATTACGGGCAGGCGGTGGACGGCTTCACGCCGCCTGACGTGCGCGGCTACCAGCCGCCCGCCCAGTTTTGCAGCCTGGTGCGCGACATCCTCGACCGCACGCAGAGCATGGGCCTCTCGCACAGCCTGGTGCAGCTGAACATGCTGGACCAGACACCCCACCTGGACGCCCTGCGCGCCTGCCACATGTCGCGCGATGGCGATTTGCTCACAGCCGACCACCAATCGGTCTATGTGTTCCTGTTCGCCTGCCGCGAGCCCGATGTCGAGCTGGCGCTCAACCGCCTGTTCGCGATGCCGCTGACCCAGCTGTTCGCCTCCGAGGCCATCGACTGCTCGGACGCGGGCATCCGAGCCATGACAGACCACCTTCAGGACTCGGCGCGCAAGGGATCACCCGACTACAGCGCCCTGTTGGACAGCAGCCTGCGGCGTCCCAGCAGCCCCAGCGGCCCGCGACCCGTTGCAGCGGCGCTCGCCCCAATGGCTGTCGCCTCGGCACCCACCGATCCAGTCGAACCGCTGAGCGCGCCCTTGCTGCGCAGCGCAACCGGCCCCAGCGCGCAGCCCCGGCCGATTGCACGGCGCGCCATGCCACAGCCGGCCCACAGGAGCAGGGCATGACGCTGTGGATGCTGCTGTTCTGCGTGCTGCTGGGCATCTTGCTGGCCTGGCCCTGCGGGTTGCTGCTGCGCCGCGCGTTGCGTGCCCGTCAGCCAATGGTCTGCGTGCGACCTTACCGTCCCCACCTGCCCCGTGCAGACGTGAGCGATGCGGCCATGCCACCTGCTGCGCAGCAAAACAACCCATGAACCGAGGCTCTGCATGCGTGTGATTGCCGTCGTGTCCCCGCTGGGTGGATCGGGCCGAACCACATTGACCGCCCACCTGGCCACGCTCCTGGCGCTCCAAGGCCAGCCCTGCTTGGCGGTGGAGCTGTGCGCTCAAAACCTGCTGGGCAGGCACCTGGGCATGCAGGCGCCCAGCGCCCTGGGCTGGGCGGCGCTGGCCGCCGCCGGCCAGTGGTGGGCCGATGGCAGCTTTGACAATTCGGACGGCGTCGGCGTGCTGCCCTTCGGCAAGGCCGACCTGAATACGCTTGAGAACATCCAGCGGCTGTTGCAGGCGCAGCCGCACTGGCTGCAGGAGCAGCTGGAACAGCTGGAAGTGCCCGCCGACTGCACGGTGCTGCTGGACACGCCGCAGTGGCCATCCCGGCTGACACAGGCGGCCTTGCGCTGCGCTGATGCCGTGCTGGTGACGCTGGAGGCATCGGCCCGCGCTTGCGCCCATCGCGCCGTTGTCAAAGACATGCTTAGGGAGACGGCGGCAGCACCAGCCGATCAGGGGGTGCTGGTGACGCGGTTCGACCCGCGTCGCATCTCGCACCGCGAGGCATTGCAGACCCTGCGCCAGCAGTGGGGCGAGCGGTTGATTCCGTACACGGTGCACGAAGACGAAAACATTTCCCGGGCGCTTGCCAGCGCCATGTGCGTGGGTCAATTCGCACCCCAGGCGCAATCTGCCCACGACCTGCAAGGCGTGTGCAAATGGCTCTCTGGACAGCGCACGGCCCCTTCCTCCCTGCTGCTTGCCGCGGCAGCAACACCATGACGGTGCAGCTCAACAAGCCCAGCGACGGCCTCACGCAGCCCCGCTTGGCAGGGCAATGGCTGGCCCGCCAGCTGGAGGTGGAGCCCGGCGCGTCTTGGTGGATGTGGCTGTGGCGCTGCGTCGTGCTGCCTGCCCACCCAGAGCGCACCCTGCTGGCCTGGCTGCTGCAGCCGGTGCACGGGCTGCTGCGCGCTGTGGGGTTTTCGCTGCGCTGGGGCTGGAAGGGTGTGGCGCTGCTGATGACAGCGGTGTTCTGGCCCATCCGGCTTTTTTTGCGCGCCATAGACCGCTTGGCCACCCACGTCAACGTGGCGAAGGGCATGCGCTTGGCCGATGAAATGCTCTCGCCTGCGCTGGCGATACCGGGCTTGCGTTGGGCTGTGCTGAGCGTTGGCATCGTGGCCAGCTTGGTGTTGATCACCACCCCCTTCAACTGGGTCGGTCAGGCGATCTTCATGCTGCTTTGCTGGAGCCTGTCGCTGGTGCTGCGCCGCTTGCCCGGGCGCTACCCCTCGCTGGCGCTGGCGGCCATCAGCTTGCTGGCCATGGGGCGCTACGCCTGGTGGCGCGTCACCGCCTCCATCGAGTTCGATACGTTCATTGAGTCTTTCCTGGGCTACGGCTTGCTGGCGGCCGAGGCTTACACCTGGCTGGTGGTGGTGCTGGGCTTCATCCAGACCGCCTGGCCGTTGCACCGCAAGCCAGCGCCTCTGCAAGGGGTGGCCGCCTCGTGGCCTTCCGTGGATGTGTTCATTCCCACCTACAACGAGCCGCTGAGCGTGGTGCGCACCACGGTGCTGGCCGCTGTGGCGCTGGACTGGCCACAGGACAAGATCAAGGTCTTCATTCTCGATGACGGTCGGCGTGAGGAATTCAGGGCGTTTGCCGAATCCATGGGCGTGGGCTACATCGTGCGGCCCGACAACAAGCACGCCAAGGCGGGCAACCTGAACCACGCGCTGGGCCAGACCGATGGCGAGCTGGTCGCGATCTTCGATTGCGATCACATTCCCACGCGCTCCTTTTTGACCACAGCGGTGGGTTGGTTCCAGCGCGACCCGAAGTGCGCCATGCTGCAAACGCCGCACCACTTTTTCTCGCCCGACCCGTTCGAGCGCAACCTGGGCACCTTTCGCCGCGTGCCCAACGAGGGCGCGCTGTTTTACGGCCTGATTCAAGACGGCAACGATTTTTGGAACGCCACTTTCTTCTGCGGCTCTTGTGCGGTGATCCGCCGAGGCCCGCTGATGGAGGTGGGCGGCATTGCGGTGGAGACGGTCACGGAAGACGCGCACACCGCCCTCAAGCTGCACCGGCGCGGCTACAGCACCGCCTACATCAACGAGACACAAGCAGCGGGCCTGGCCACCGAGAGCCTCTCGGCCCATGTGGGCCAGCGCATTCGCTGGGCGCGCGGCATGGCGCAAATTTTTCGCGTGGACAACCCCTTCCTGGGCAAGGGCCTCACGCTGTGGCAGCGCCTTTGCTATGCCAACGCGATGACGCACTTCTTCTTCGGGTTGCCCCGGTTGGTGTTTCTCACCGCGCCCATGGCCTTCCTGTTCTTTGAGTGGAACATCATCAACGCAGGCGCTCTCATGATCGCGCTGTATGTGCTGCCTTACATCTTGCAGTCCAACATCGCCAATGCCCATGTGCAAGGCGAACACCGGCACACCTTCTGGGCCGAGGTGTACGAGACGGTGCTGGCCTGGTATGTGGCCCTGCCCACCACCGTGGCGCTGATCAACCCACGCCTGGGCAAATTCAATGTGACCGCCAAGGGCGGGCTGGTGGACGAGCCGTACTTCGACTGGTCGATCTCGCGCCCCTACACCGTGCTGGTGCTGCTGAACTTCGCGGCTTTCGGCGTGGGCATCGTGCGCTTGTTCTTCTGGAACACAGACGAGACCGCCACCGTGCTGCTGAACCTGCTGTGGACCGTGTACAGCATTCTGATACTGGGCGCCGCACTGGGCGTGGCCTCCGAGGCGCGGCAGGTGCGCCGCATGCACCGGGTGGCCACCCAGCTGCAAGCCACGCTGTACCAAGACGACGGCGGCGTGCTGCAAGCCGTGTGCAGCGATTTTTCGATGACCGGCCTGGGTTTGCAGCTGCCAGCAGGCACCCGCCTGACCGTGGGCGAGCGGGTGCAGGTGGGCCTGTGGCGTGACAACACCGAGTGCACCTTCCCCGCCACCGTCATGCTGCACCGGGGCCAGAGCGCCACCGGCCTGCAATTCGACCCGATGACCCGCGAACAGCAGATCGACCTCGTGCAATGCACCTTCGCCCGGCCAGACACCTGGCAACAGTGGAACGACAGCCACGACACCGACCGCCCCCTGCACGGCCTGCAGGAGATTGCGCAGTTGGGTGTGCTCGGTTACCGCAAGTTCTGGATCTCTCTGGCAAGCGCTGCCAAGAGCCGCTGGACATTGGTCGGCCAGCGCGGACAAAAAGGGCTGCGCGCATGAGCCACTGGAACCTGTACTTTCTGGCCAAGGTTGGCCTGGCCTTCGGAGGCTACATCGGTTTCAACTGGTGGCTGAACCTGCTGCTGTGGCTGGCGCTGCTGCCGCCCATTGGGCACAAGGCGCTGCGGCGCGCGCGCGCGGTGCTGGTCTGGCCAGCCGCCATCGCGTTGCTTTACAGCGACTCCTACCTGCCCACGCCCGCGCGTGTGATGTCGCAGCTAGAAGCGTTGATGGGTTTCAGCGCCACCTACTGGCTGGAGCTGGCGATCCGGCTGTACAACCCGGCCGCGCTGGTCGTGGTGGTTGCCGGTGTCTTCTTGTATGCGGCGCTCGCTCGGCGCGTGCGTTTTGCCACCTTCGCGCTGGCAGGCATCTTGGGCTTTCCCGTGGTCTCGGCGATCCAGGAACAGCGGTTACAGACCAGGGATGCCGCAGCCATCCTCGCCAGTCAGGGCGATGGCACGCAGACCACCGACGCCCTGGCATCAGACCCCGACCCACTGCTGAAAAATTTTTACGCCACCGAAAGCCAAAGACGCCTGCGGTTCACCGCGGCGAGCGGCCCGCCGCCTTTCGACATCATCGTGCTGCATGTGTGCTCCCTTTCTTGGGACGACTTGGACCTTGTGGGGCAGCGCAACAACCCACTGCTGCAACGATTTGACGTGGTCTTCACCAACTTCAACAGCGCCGCCAGCTACAGCGGCCCCGCCTCGCTGCGGGTGCTGCATGGCTCGTGTGGTCAGACGCCCCACAACCAGTTGTACGAAGGGGTCGACCCCAACTGCTATATGTTTCCCGATTTGGAAAAGCTGGGCTACCAGACCGCAGGGTTGCTGAACCACGATGGGGCTTACGAAAATTTTGCAAAAACGCTGGAACAGCAGGGCGGCCTTACCGGCAAGCTGCAGCGCAACCAAGACGCGCCCGTGCACATGCAGAGTTTCGACGGCTCACCGATCTACAACGACCACGCCCTGCTGTCGCAGTGGTGGAAAGAACGCACCAGCACACCTGGCGCGGCGCCCACCGCGCTTTACTACAACACCATCTCGCTGCACGACGGCAACCGCGTGCCGGGTTTGGCGTCTCGCAACAGCGTCGATACCTACAAACCCCGCTTGATCCAGCTGGTGGCCGATTTGGACACGTTCCTCTCTGAACTGGAGGCCGCAGGGCGCCCAGTGGCCGTTGTGCTGGTGCCCGAGCATGGTGCCTCGCTGCGCGGCGACAAGATCCAGATGTCGGGCATGCGCGAGATACCGAGTCCGCGCATCTCCCTCGTGCCAGCAGCGGTCAAGTTGGTGGGCATCAAGAAAGGCGCTGGCACAGCGCCCCTGGTGATGAACCAGCCGATGAGCTATTTCGGCCTGTTCTCGTTCTTGAAAGACCTGATCACCGACAGCCCCTACGCGCCTGCTGCCCGAACCCTGGCAGAGCGCCTCAAGTCACCCGAAACCACCCCGTTCGTTTCTGAAAACGCCGACGTCGTCGTGATGCGCAATGCCGCTGGCCGATTCGTCATGAAATCGGGCAACAGCGACTGGATTGCGTACAACTTCTAAGCGCTGTGCAGCGCCTTCAAAGCGGTTGCCTGCTCCAGCGTCTGCCGGTAGCCCGCCTCGATAGCGCGCTCACGGAACTCGCGCGACAAGCTGACCCAGTAGCCGAAGTCGGGCTTGAGCACGAGGTCGGCGAACCTTGCGTCGGCATCGACCAACGCTTTCTTGCGCCGATCAGAATCGAGGTAGCGCTCGGCGCCGGAGGGTGCGCGGTCGAGGTGGGCGGTGGCGTCGACCGCCAGCACACGGGTGGCGCCGAGTGCACGCGCCACACGCACCGGCATCGGCATGGACCAGTCGGAATCCACATAGCGCACGCCACGGATGCGCACCGGCGCGAATTGGCCTTCGATCGCGCTGGACGCCTGCACCGCCAGGCCAACGTCGCCAGCGGTGAAGGCCACTGCCACCCCATCGCTTTGCCGCGCCGCCACACAGGCCATGGCGCGCGGCATTTGCTCCAGCTGGGTTTGGGGTGCGGCGCTGCGCACCAAGTCGGCGATCGCGGTGCCACTCAGCATGTCTTCGCCCCAGGCCAGGCGCGCCAGTGTGAGCGGTTTCAGATCCAAAGCCAGGGTTTCGATGTCGCGCGCGCTCAGGCCAGCGGCGAACAAACTACCGACCAGCGAGCCGACCGAGGCGCCGACCACCAAGTCGGGCACCAAGCCCAACGCATCAAGCGCTTTGAGCACGCCCACATGCACAAACCCGCGCGGGCCGCCCGTGCTGAACACCCAGGCGGTGCGCGGTGTGTAAAGCAGCGGAGCGGCGTGGGGCGCATTGGGTCCGCTGTGGTCGCGATCGGGGTTGAGGGTGCAGCCGGAGAGCGGACCAAAGGCACCGACGGCACCCGCGAGCAGCAGGCGCCGGCGCGTCAGCGACAAGCGCGCCATGGAACGCTCACTGGCGCGGCGTTTTGGTCGCCGCCACTTCACTGGCCAGTTGCTCGCCACTCTTGTAGTGCGGCACGCGCAACACCAAGCGCTTGGTGCGCTGGAAGAAGCTGTTGTTCCCTTTCACTTCTTCGGCCCAGTACTTCTCAGCAAGCGCGAGGTTGGCTTTCTCGTCGAGCTCCCAGCCGTCTTGGCTGGCCTGGCCGCCGAAGATGTAGAGCTTGTCGTCGATGAGCTTCCAGGTGTCGGCGTCCCCACCCCATGGAATGCCGTAAGCGATGCCGTTGGCGCAATAGCCGCCGTACTGCGGCAGGTAGCGCTGCGGTGACTGATCAAACTGCGCTTTGTGGGCGGCGCTGGCAAACCAGAAGCTCACGCCTTCGAACGTGCCCTGGTGCTCGGCCACGCCCTGTCGGTAAGCCCCTTCGGTGAAATAGGCCACCACATCGGCGCCCTTCAGCATCACGCGCTCGCTGGGTGGCATCTCGACCGCGTTGACTGGCTTGAGACTGCCCGAGGGGTTTTGGGCCGACAAGGCGCTGCAACCACTGAGGCCGCCCACCAACGCGGCGAACACGGTGAGGACAGCCAGCGAGCGGGCGATGCGAGCAGTGGCGACGTTGGCCGTGTTTTTGGTCATAAAGCGGTTTCTGCGGAAGTGGGTTGAGGCGAAGCCAAGAGATTTGGCGAAGCCGCAGTGGCGGGCGTGGCGGGCACGGAAGGCGCGGCAGTCCAACCCGCCCTCGGATCGGCCAGCGGTGCGGAAAGTTCGGCGTAGGGCGCTCGCCAGCCCAGCAGCGCGCTGGCCGCTTCGCAGCGCGCGCGCAGGTCGGCCCCGTCGCGCCCGCCGAGGTGGGTGATGCCGTAGCGGTAGCTGCCCAGCCACTTGAAATCGCGCGCGATCGACCCGGCCGATTTGGGGTACGGGAACAGCAGCGAGTCGGGGTAGGCCTGGGTGAAGGCGTGTGTCTGCGCGGCGCTGGGCAGGTGTACCCGGTCTGCGGGATCAAACGCGCGGTAGACGAAGCTTGCCGCCGCACCCGCCGTGGGCACGGCGCGCCGCGCACTGGCAGGGTCGCGCCCATGGGCCAGCGCCAGCGCCATCGCGTGCAGGTCGATGCCGAACACGCGGCGGTACAAATCGGAATACTGCGAGGCCATGCGCGGGTTGAACTCGATCACGGTCAGCCGGTCACTCGCCGCGTCGTAAAAAAACTCCATGTTGAACAGCCCGTGGGTGAAACCCACCGCTGCCAGAAAGCGCCGCGCCACATCCAGCGCGCGCGCCTGCACCGCGCTCGGCAGCCGCGTGGGCACTTCGTGGCGCATGAAGGCCTGGGTGCCGGGAAACATGATGGCGTCGACCACACCCACCGCGTGGGTCTGGCTGTTGAACACATAGCCATCGAGATTGAACTGCTCGGCCTGCACCGGCGTCTCCAGCAACATGCGGTGGGCGCTCGGCAGATCGGCACCCAGACGCTCGCGCGCCAGCCGCTCGAAGGGTTCCACCAGGCGGCGGATCACCCACAGCTCCCAGGCACCGAAGCGGGTGTGGCGATGGAGCTCCTCGTGGCTGTCAACCCGCCGCGCCAAGACCGAAAATGCCGCCTTCACCGGCTTGACGAAACGCGGGTACGCAATGCCGTCCGGCACCGGCGCACCGTACTCGGCATCGAGCAGCGCAAAGTCCAGATTGGCCTCGGGTGCCACGCGCTGCAACACCTGGCGCGCGTAAAACTTGTGCTGACAGGCCAGGATGGCGTTGACCGGCGTGCCCGGCCAGCCCATGCGCTCAGCCAGCAGCGCAGCGGCCAGCGCGCCGAACTGCTCGTGGTGCGAGGTCACCGCCTGCCAGCCCCAACGGCGCGCGCGCCGTGCAAGACCGTTGACATAACGCGCCATGTCGAACCAGACCAAGTGCGCGTTGCTCGGGAAGCTGAACAGATCGAAGCCAGAACGGTCGAGTGCCATGCCTTGGCCGCCATTGAACTCAGCGGCTGCGCGGGCGTGGCCGATGGCGTCCCAGTCGTGGTCGAACAGGATCAGCGTGTGGAGAATTTGGGGCATAGGCGTTGAATCGCGCTTGGATTCCGATACGCCCTAGGGTAATGCATGGGGTGAGTGGCTCTGCTGCAGCGCTGTGTTTGGGCGCGTGTGCAGCAGTCGTGCAGCCAGCGGGCTTCTCACACCCGCAAGCCCTCAGCACCCCAGTCAGCGCGGCAGCAGCCGCAACAACTCGCCGTTGCGCTCGTCGGTCAGCAGGTAAATGAAGCCGTCTGGGCCTTGCCGCACATCGCGCACCCGCTCTTTCAAGTCGGGCAACAAACGCTCCTCTTTCACCACCTTCGCGCCGTCCACCGTGAGCCGCGCGAGGTAGCGGAACTTGAGCGAGCCCACCAGCAGATTGCCCACCCAGTCCGGGCCATAGCGCTCGCTGCTGACAAACGCCATGCCCGAGGCGGCGATTGAGGGTGTCCATTGGTGCAGCGGCTGCTCCAGCCCCGGCTTGGCGGTGATGCCCTCGCCGATCGCGCCGCCGCCGTAGTTCTCGCCGTAGGTGATGACCGGCCAACCGTAATTTTTGCTGGCCTCAGGGCGGTTGATCTCGTCGCCACCCTGCGGGCCGTGTTCGATCTCCCACAGCCGGCCATCGGGTCCCACGGCGAGGCCCTGCGGGTTGCGGTGGCCGATGCTCCAGATCTCGGGCAGGGCGCCAGCGGTTTTGAGAAACGGGTTGTCGCCCGGCACGCTGCCATCGGGTCGCACCCGCACCACCTTGCCGTGGTGGTTGTCCAGCGTCTGCGCATCAGCCATGCGCTGGAAGCGGTCGCCCAGCGCGAGGAACAGGTTGCCGTCGGCCGCCTGCGCGATGCGGCAGCCAAAGTGCAGTCGGCTGGCGAATTTGGGCTTCTGGCTGAAGATCACCCGCACCTGCTCCAGCTGGCGCATGTCGGCCGAAAGCACCGCACTGGCCATGGCGGTGGAATTGGCCGAGCCGCTCGCGGCAGGCTCTGAGTAACAAAAATACAGCGTGCGGTTGCGCGCGAAATCGCGGTCGGTGATCACATCGAGCAAGCCGCCCTGCCCCTGCGCCACCACCGGCGGCACACCAGCCAGCGGCTCGCCCATCTGGCCATTGGTCTCCACCACCCGCATGCGCCCAGGCCGCTCGGTCACCAACATGCGGCCATCCCCAATGAAGGCCACCGCCCACGGGTTTTCCAGCCCGCGCGCGACCACCTCGGTGCGCACGGTAGAGGTCTGGGCAAGCGCCGACATGGGCGCCAAGCCCACGGCGAATCCCACGGCCACAACCAACGAAACAACATGCATGGCAAGACTCCTTTGAGGTGACCGATGGGATGCCCGGGAGACGGCCCAGGTTCCCGCGTCAGCCGAATGCGCGAACGCCGAACAGCACCGCGTGCAACCAAAACGCGAACACCGCATAAACCGCCAAACCACCCACCAGCGCGATGACATCGTTGAGCGCCCTCGGCGGTCCGACTGGCAGCGTGCGCAGCAGCCCAGCTGCAGCGCGGCGCTTAACCGAAATGCGGTCCACCACAGCCCACACCAGAAAGCCGCCGAACAGCGCCACATCAGCCAACGTGCCGCCTGTGGCCGACTGGCCCAGCAGATGCGCCAGCGCCCACAGCTTGACCGCCAGCAGCATCGGGTGCTTTGCCGCCGCCTGAATGCGCCCCGGCAAATAGGTAGCGAACAGCAGCACGAACACTGGGAGCATCAGTAGCGCGCTCAGGTGCCGAAAGCCGCTGGGCAGGCTATAGAGCAACACCGGCTGCTCGCGCGCCAAACCGTAGCCCCACACGATGAGCGCGAAGCCCACCAGAGACACCAGCGAATACAGCCCCTTCCAGGGCATTTCACCCAGACGTTGCACCCAAGCGTCGCGCGCTCGGGGTGCAACGATGGCCACCGAATGGATGCCCAGAAACAGCACCAGACCCAACAACAGAACCGTCATGTTGTACTCCTTGATATGAGGGCTGATGAGAGGGTGTCTGTCAGGCGGTTCACGGTGCCTGCCCGCTTAGGCGGTCGCGCGCTTCGTCGATGACGGCAGGCCGAACACGCGGTCAAAACACCAGGTGAACACCACCGTGTAGACCAAGAAAAACAGCAGGATGCCGATGTCGGCCACCAGCGCCTGCCAGAGCGTGATGTCCAGCCACAGCGCCATCACCGGCACCAAAATCGTCGCCAGTCCACACTCAAAACCGAACCCGTGCGCCACCCGCCGCCGCCAGGAACGCCCAGTCACGGCCTGGTTGGCTTCCCAGCGCTCAAACAGCGAGTTGAAGACATAGTTCCAGCCCAGCGCAAT
>Ga0335395_10000904_pt1 | contig 18740 bp, 9 predicted proteins | sample MAT02_FD_205744 | JGI IMG/M metagenome (GOLD analysis project Ga0335395, IMG submission 205744) | Freshwater microbial communities from Lake Fryxell liftoff mats and glacier meltwater in Antarctica - MAT-02 (spades assembly) (version 2) ...
AAGATATCGAAGGAGATACCTCCGCAGGTCTGACCACCTACCCCATCAAATATGGCATAGAAGCCGCCAAAAAACTAGCAGTAGCTTTTTCCGGTGGCACCATTATTTTCCTAATACTTTGGATGATAACCACTACCATTGCTATGGATTTAAGAATTTATGTCTTTTTACTTTTACTTGTTGCTTCGCCTTTGGTGGTCATTATTCAGATTTTGACCAAAACGACTGGCAAAAGAGATTTCAGTAAAATTAGTGCTATTTTAAAATACATCATGTTGGCAGGTCTAGTTAGTATCATCCTTATTTCATCAATTTTAACAAAAGTATGAATTCATTCAAAGACAAAAAGCTTATTTTAGGTTCTAAATCTCCTAGACGGAGCCAACTCTTGTCTGAGGCAGGCTTTACATTTGAAGTTAGGATTCAAGATATAGATGAAGATTTCGATCCACATACGCCCGTATTAGAAGTAGCTGAAAATCTTGCAAAAAGAAAAGCAGATGCATTAAAAAATACAATTTCGGAGGACGAAATACTAATTACCGCAGATAGTGTCGTTATTTTAGATGGCATCATTTATAATAAACCTGAAGACTATGAAGCAGGTCTTGCTATGCTATCAAAACTAGCAAATCAAACACATACTGTAGCCACAGGAGTATGTATTATGAACACACAAAAGACAGTTTCATTCACAGTGACGACAAATGTCACATTTGATACTATGTCAAAAGCCGAGATAGACTACTACCTGACCAATCACAAGCCATTTGACAAAGCAGGTGGATATGGAATCCAAGATTGGATAGGATTGTGCAAAGTTGCTTCTATTACAGGCAGCTATAGTAATGTGATGGGATTGCCTGTTAGGGAAGTTTATTTGGCCCTGATGGCGTTTTAGCTAACTGAAATAAGTCTATTTTGCCGACTTAAAAATAATCTCGTTTTGGTGCCACTTTGCATAATGACTGTAATTATTAAAATGAAAAAATAACTTTACAAAATCAAATTATAAAGAATTCATAAAACTTCTCTATTCCGTTAAAACCAAAATGAACCAAGCAGAAAAAGTACTTTTACCGACAAGTTTATTCCTATTTGTCACTACAATAGTAATATTTATGAAAGTATCTTTAGCATGAAAAAGTCATCGCTACTTTATTTTCTTAACGTTCTGTCTGTCATCCAATGTGAAACTCAAAAAACGAGCTTTAGCATTTTCTTTCACGTTTATTCATTTATGGAACTTCTTTATTTTTTAGTTTCGCTTGGCACTCGTTTTATATCATGCGTTTTTTGCATTTTAACACCTTGAAAGTCTTTACTAATTAAAATTAAAAAGTTGAAAAATGGCATTACTCTAATTTTAAAAACTTGAAAACACTTAGGTCATCTAGTCCAATTAGTAATAAATATGCCAATTTTAATAGGTTTAGATCGCTTGCGAGTTTATTTTAGTAGAATATATAAAAACTAAATGGTAACAAAAACTCAAGTATTTCTTATAAATGCCTAAATATTCGGCTGTCAAATTAGGTTGAAAATTGTTTGAAAACCTGATGAATGTATCGCAAAGTAGAAATTTTCCATCACCAGATCTGAAAATATAACCAGTTTTAAACATTTAATGGATGTATAAGCTTCTTTAGTAAATGCTTTTAATTGTGAAATTGATTACAGAAATTGAGGTTATAAAAATTATGAACGCTTCTAATTGACAATGAAACTAACTAATTGAAAAAGGCCGCAATCATTACAATTGCGGCCAAAACCATTAATACGTTCTAATAATCTTACTCTTAGAATTACGCAGAAATTATTTAGTAACAAATATTTTCTTAGTAATTACAAATTTCTCATTATATATTTTAACCATGTAAACACCAGAATTCAAATCTTGAACGTTTATTTCATTGTTTTGATTAGCCAAAACAGGAAGGGCGTTTGAAATTTGTTTTCCGTTTAAGTCAAACAATTGCGCAGTAGCATCAGTTGTAGGATTGATATTAAATATTCCTGAAGTTGGATTAGGGAATACCAATACATTGATATTTTCATCTTGTACATCTCCTGAAATTCTATTGATCACTTCAACATTCACTTTTTCTCCATTGATATAACCATCTGTAGATAATAAATCTTCAATACTTACTCCTTCATTGTTCAATAAATTAAATCTTACTATAGCAACTTTTTGGTTAATATTGTATTCAATTAAACTATTAGAAGTAAATCTCAGCGTTCTGTCACTTTCATTTAAATGGCTCAAAGCTTGGATATTTGTAGAATTAGCAATTACATTATTAAATGTAAGTTTTTCTTCATTAAAGCTTAAAGCGAAGTCTACAGCATTTACTGTTTCGTCAGAAGAAACATAAACAGGAACATCAACAGTATTATCATCATTTGTTACTGCTTGGCCCAAATCAAAAGTAATTCGATTGTTACTTCTAAGTGTTACACTTGGTGCAATGTTTCTGAAACTCCCGTTTACGTCACCCAACAAGATTCCTTTGTAAATTTCATCCCCAATAAAAGGACAAGTTGCGAAATTCGTTACAGGTGTAGGACTACAGAATGCCAAAGATGGCACTCTTTGTTTAGAATATCCAATACCGTTGTCATTAGGGAAAGTAGTTGAAATACCAAAAGCTGGTGTAGATGTTATAGAATTGTGAACAAATAACCAATCTTTAGATAACTGAGCTGGAGCAATCGGTGTACCATCTGCATTATAATTCCAAGCTTGTTTAAACTCTGGAAAGATTAATACCGATCTTTGATTGATCTGTGAAGCATCTCCCGCGGATACAACTCCATCAAGATTTACGTCCATTGCAATAATTTGGTACACATTTGGTCTAAGACTAGCATCATTGATAAGAAGTCTTCTAACTAATAAAGCATCTGCACCGTTAATAACAGGCTGAACTGAAGTACTTCCAGCAATATCTCTTTCGATACTGATACTTCTTCCTAAATTAATATTGTGTACAAAGTTACCAATTGCATCTGGAGTGACACCCACTGTAGCTTTATTTGCACATACGCCATCAGTACCATAAATATTTGTAATTAAATTGGTACCTGCAGTATAAACTATTGGACTATTATCTGCCCAAAACTTCAATGATGAATCAAATAGTGAATCTCTATATGTAGTAAAATTTCCTGAATCCACAGATTTTAGAAGAATTCCATTAGCATAACTTTCTTGAAGTTTTGACACCGTAAAAGTAACCGTATCAACAGAGTTAAAAGTTGATAATTTTGCAAATTCTACACAAAAAACTTGCTGATTAGCTGCGCCATTAAATTCTGTGCCCGCAGGAGCATTTGCCTTAAAGTAAGCAGAAAAATTCATTCTACTGTTACTTGCTTCAATACTGCTAACTACCTCAACTCTCGTAGAGTCAACATAAAGATTTCTTACAATAATATTTCCTGTAGGTTCAACCTTTGCAGCGTTATAATTAATGATTACGTCATAACCTATAACGTTATCTAATGCAACACCAGATATGATAGGTGCACAGAATGTTTCAGGAATACAAGTCTGACTTACATTTCCAACACGGTAAGGTGCACCAGCTGGATCTATGATTTCTATTGTAATCAAATTTGATGTGATAGAGTCACCATTATTGTCAAAAGCTCTTGCTGTAAAATTCTTAAAACCTGGAGTACTAGGCCAATCGAATGTACGGGGATTTGGTCCTGTATTATCAGATCCAACTAACACATTGTTTACAAAAAACTTTACATTTGTAATAGTACCATCAGAATCAGTTGCAGTTGCATTTAAAGTCACCAAAGCAGGTGCTGTTATTGGAAGTACTGTAGGGATAGCCAAAGTAATAGCTGGAGGAGTATTTGCATTTACTATCACTGTTACATTAGATGCTGTTGTACTTGCACCAAGATTATCAGTTGCAATACCATAAACGAAATATGTACCAGCAACATTTGGAGTAGTCCATACTGTTGTGTACGGTGCACTAGTCAATAAAGCACCGATTGGGATACCAGCGCCACCGACAGTGGTTCTGTAATAATATTGAACAGAAACTATCGTACCATCAGCATCTGTTAAGGTAGGAGCGCTCAAATTAACAGGAGCAGTGACCACCACTGTTGAAGGGGTTGCAGCCACCACAATTACAGGTGGTTGATTAGCTCCAACAGAAATAATTCTAACAAGCGATGTAGTTGTTGCACCTTCATTGTCGGTAGCTACAGCAGTAAGATTTACAGTAGTAGCGGCAGTAAATGAATACTCGTAAGGTGAACTTGTATCAGTGCTTAATAAAGTAGCCCCATTAAAAAACTGAACTTGTGTAACTGTACCAGGAGCTGTATCGGCTGCTGTAGCTACCACATTGACAACTGTACCGGCTACTACTGAAATGTTTGTAGCAGGTGTTGTGATAGCAACTGTCGGAGGTGTATTTGGGATAAGTATTAGTGAAGGCATTGTAAATTCACCAGCCTGAGGAGAGCTTGCTACCCAATTTTCAGATACACCTGGAGTAGGTGTTCCTAATTGTAAATTGATATGGTATCCAAAAGCACCTGTAGTAGTGAACTGTCCAAGTAATACTTTATTAGTTGCTGTAGGACCTGTAGCAGTAGCACCACTTGCTGAAATTACAAATCCTGCAGGAAGGCCTGAAGTGGTAAATCTATTTCCAACAACAGCGTTAAAAAAAACATCATAAGGGGCAGCTTCAAGATCGGCTCCAGTTGCAGCAGGCGTTAAAGCGCCTGGATTAGCTAAAAATCTACCATCATGTGTGGTCAAAGGAGAACCCATGCCACCACCTGAATTTGTCAAAGTAGTAGCTAGACCACCATCTGTATCTTCGGTTTTTTGTAAACCTCTTCTAGTTCCTCCGCCACTTCCAAATGAAAACCAAGAATCAATAATGGCAGCACCTGAAGTTAAAGAACCGTTTGAAACACCATTCGCAAATGAAGAACCATTGGCAGCATCATTCCAGAAATTTGTTGATGAAAAGAAAACAAGTGAGTCAACATCAAGACCCACTGTCACTGGACCGCCATACAAAGATTGTATGTTATAACCAGCAGCTAAGTTGGCATACACCCTGTACGTTTTTGATCCCAAAGGAACGCCATGTGCTGTAAAATCAGCAGCATTAGAAATGTAGTAAGTTTCTACTTCTATACCTTCAAGACCTGTTCCAGTTTGTGCATTAACTATCGAAACAGATATTATAAAGCAGAAAAGTAATAAGATCTTATTTAAAAAATTATTCATATTATTATGTTTAGTATTACAAATTAAATAATGTTTAAAAAAATTAATCACAACCAATTCCAAATTGGCCTAAAAGTAAGTTTAAGTCTGAAGCATTAGTACTACCATCAGCATTTGCATCAGTTGCACATGGCACCAAACCATTTTCAAAATCTAGCAAAGCATTAACAGTGTAATTAGATAACCATGATTTTTTACCTGATTCAAACGCACCTCTATAGTTAGCAGGAGTGAAGAATGCTCCTGCTATTGGCGCAACAGGACAAGTAGTAGCTACATTTGAAGTTGGGATCAAATCCATTGTTTTTGTTGTAGCTGTACGACCCGCATTAAGCTCTAAAGCAGGATCAAATCCAACAAGTGATGCAACTATAACATTTTGATCCGTCACTGTAAATTTTGTAAAATCAGGACCTGTAGTAATGGCAGTTGAACCTTGTAAAAGTGGTGTGATAACTCCAACAAAAGTGTTACACTCTACCTTTAGTGTACCGGCAACCCAGTTGTCATAAGCATCAATGCTACCTGGTCTTGTATTATCATCATCTAATCTTAAGCCTCTACCATAATTAGCAAAAACTGAATTTCTTGCTGTACCTAAAGTTTGCTCTTTGGCTCTTATAGCCGCACCATGTACACTACCAGCACTTGGAGCTGGATTCCCGTTTTGACCTATTGATCCAATTAATGTTGAATTATACACCACAGGATTAGATTGGTTCGCTGAATTTATTTTATCATCATCACCATCAGATTCAAAACCGTTATCTCCACCAGCTGCAGTAGTCATGTCTGTTTTAATATGAACCCAAAATTGTCCCCTACCTGACCAGTTCTGATCCCAGTCAAAACCATCATCGTCATTAAACAATACGGTTGCATATTTCAAATCTACAGTACCTCCGAAAAACTCGATACCATCATCTAGATTAGAAACAACTTCAATGTGGTGTAATGTAGTACCTCTGCCTACAGAACCTAAAGTCAATCCGTTTATTTCATTATTTGCACCAATGACTTCACCACCATGTCTGATAGAAACATAGGTCATGACACCTGAGTTATCATTGTCATCAAAAGTAGGAAATGATGCATCACCAGCTCCATAGTAGATTCTTGGTTCAGGAGACGCAAAACCTTCTATTCTGCCTACTCCATTTATTCCTCCTGGTGCAATTAAAATATTTGAAGTAGTTAGATTATTAGTTGCTTTACCAAGAACAATCACTCCGCCCCATAGGCCTTTGTTAGTAATTGGGAAAGTACCATCTACGTTATCCGCTACTGCTGTAAAGATAATTGGGCAAGATTCTGTACCTGCTGCAAAAAGCTTTGCACCTCTAGAAACAGTAAGTGCTCCACCATTAGAAGTAGTTGGAGCTGGATCAGTGTCTGCTGCTCCTTTGATAATTGTACCTGGTGCAATAGTCAATGTTTGACCATTTCCTACGTAAACTTTGTTGTGTAATGTGTAGGTCTTGTCACATGTTAATACCGTGTTGGCATTAAGCATGTTTCCATTTGCATCAGTCAAAGTTGAAAAACTTACGACTGTTCTCACCGCTGGACATCCGCAAGATGCACCGTTAGTTTGGCCAAAACTTGGAATCATTGTTCCTAAAATAAGACCAACTGATCCAATTGCTTTTAAAATTTGTGATTTCACATTAAATGTTTTAAAAATTAAAAAATTGATTAAAAAATTTATTAAATTGTATATCATGAATACGATACAAAGGTATGGGGTTACTGTACCTACTTCTATTATCTTGCGATTAAGTAAAAGTTAACAATATCATTAAAAAGTATAAAACAATAATACTGAATTAATATTCAGAAGTAGTTAATTATCAATCACTTAACATTAAAATACAGGAATTTATTTATCAATCAGATATATATTAGGACAAAATTAATATGAAATTTTGATATGATATTTAGTTTTAAAAACCTTGTTCAGTGGTAGTTTACACCACTACTTTTCTCGCTTTGTATAATCGCTATTTTGCTATCGATTTGAAATAAATACTAGTTAGATTAAAGATAGATTTAATGGATACAGGTAGTAAAAATAAAAAAAATGCAACAAACTAAACAAAGAAAAATTAATTGACACATTCAGTATTCTTGGATGAATTAAAATTAATCCGCCGAGCCGAACATAATTTGATATATTAGTTTTGAATAAAAACAAATATTTAGGTTTAAAAAAGTAACTATTTAGGCCGCATATATCAAGTTTCACAACTTTGTGATTCGTATTTAATACGCTTTTGACTTTTCTAGCAGTCACTAAGTAAAGTAGGGTGTATTCCAAAGATGTTTAGACCCCTTGAAGTAACCTAATATTTATTAAAATTGTGATATTAATCAATTAATTTGGCTGATGACTTTAGTAACTACTAAAAAAAATATTTAGATCGCAATTTTGGAATTGATAAAGATCAGTCTTTTACACATCTTATTGCAAATCCATAATTTTGGTGGGCAAAGTATCTGAATACTTCCGTTCTTTTATAATCCAAATTACGATACCATGCTTCATTTTCAGTTTGAGTAGATGTCCACCAGAATCCTTGCTCTCTATTGGATGGCTCACAAAACCGTCCGTCCAAAACCCTGCATCCACAAGCCAAAGCTTTAAACCCACTATCATTGGTTCCCCATACATTATCAAAATTTGTCCAAGTTGCAGGAACAATTTGATAATCTTCCTTCAATTTATCACCCACATTAACACCTCTCCACTTATTCTTACCTAATTCACTTTGATTCATTCCTAAAGTAGATTCCATTTTTTGCCATTCCGCATCACTAGCTACATGCCAACCAATAGGTGCAATATTTGCAGAACTTTTGACAGCATAAAAATTATAAAGTAATCCTGTCTTACCAACTGTATATGCTGGAAACGTAGCATTTTGCCATTCATTTTCATCACTAATCAGTTTTATATTCTCTCCATTTCTAAACTTGGTTGCTATCAGGTCATCTTGCATCCAAACTTGATCTCCTATCTTAACGGTTTTATATATATTATTTTCTAAATCGATTACTGTACCGATTTCAAACTTTTTTTCTACAATATCATCCGGATTACATCCTGAAAAAAATATTATGGATAATAGTGCCATATAAATCAAACCACTTTTAAAATTAGCTTTCATAACTAAAAATTAAATCTTTACCAATTTTGTCAAAAAAGTTTGTAATGAATCGGAAACCTTCATAAAATAAAGTCCATTTGGAAGATTTGAGAAATCAAACTCTTGCACAAAATCATTAATGATAATCTCCTTCCGTACAGTACTACCATATATATCAATAACTTCCAACACTTGATTAGCATTGGCATTAATGTTATGATATATCTTAATTATATTACTCACAGGGTTAGGTGCAATACTAATCACAAATACATCTTTGTTTCTATTCGGTAACTCAGGACAAACGATTTCAATATTTTCATCATTACAAAAACCAATATAACAGCATAATGCTTCTATATTGATGTTGGCATTGAAATTATAATTACAAGCATTTGAGTCCATGCACCCAAAAACGATAAGATTAAGACATTTGTTAATATCGTTACAACTAAAATTCACATCAAACTCTACATAGTTTGGGTCCTGACAGCCACAGACAGGTGGATAATTGAGTGAAGGAAGTAAAATTTCACCAACCAATAGCGCACTATCTGTAGCAACATACTTGTTAATATTACCTGAAAGATCTTCTATTTCTAAGTTTAATTTGAAAGATAATTCTCCTTGGGTTGTAATTTGAGCCAAAAGTATTTGATTGCTTTCTGGAATAACTCCCACGGTACCTGAATTTCCTAGAAAAGCATCATAACTCTTAAACGTAATTCCATTTTGAGATGTACCAAAAATGGTAAAATCTTCCCCAGTTAAAATATCAATAAATCCTTGATTCAACCATTCAGCAGGCTTGTTTTGACTTGTCATCATTCCATCTGCCATGATAAGTGGAACACCTGATGCAATGTTTGTACTTTTTAGTAATCCTGTTGCTATTTCCGCACTTCCACCATCATTATTTACACCTCCAATAAATGACCCGTTTGTGTCATCAATTTTCGGCACGCCAAATACAACATCATTTCCCGATCTTGAAGTTTGTCCAATGGTCAACCAAGTATCTAGGGCAGTCGTATTGTCAAAATACCTATTTTTATTTAAGGTATAAGCAAAACTTACCCCATCGTCTTGATGGTTAAATATAGGAGCAGTACTCGAAAAAATAAGAGGATGATTTTTATCTCCATAAAGTTTACGGAGCTTATATCCTGGCAGCAGGTCTACAAAGACACGATACGTCTTTGATCCTTCCCCTAGGATTCCTCCATTTACATTAGTAGCATCGTCCGCATCCGATATATAATAGATTTCAACAAAAACTTTTTCTACTTGTGCAGAAACTACAATACTAAAAAATTGTATAGAACTAAAAAAAATAATAATGTATAAATGTTTTACCATGGCAAAATTGATTTAAATTTTATAGGATATGCTTATCGAATAATTGGTACCAAATCTAATGCTATCGAAATCTACTAAGTACCCTTTATCATTATCAAACTTATATGATCTTCGGATGGGGCTATTCAAAATATCTTTTACTGTAAAGCTAATACCAAACTTCTTTACGATGGTTTTAGACAATTTAAAATCCACAAGATGCCTTGGCATTTCATAGATGTCTGGATCATCGTTAAATCCGGTTAAAACCAATCTGGCTGCCTGTACATTATATGCCATAGAAGCTGATAAACCATAGTCAGGAATTTCGTAATTCAAGATGCAGTTGAGTACAAGCGGTGCCTGTCCAAACATTTGTCTAGCAAAACTCTGACCATAAATCCATTTTTGAACCAATGTAACTGGATCAACCTCCAGAGTAGCTGGAACAACATTTGATTGAGATTTCACAAATGATGCATTTAATCTGATTTCTAAGTTTTTTATGATTTTTTTTCGTCCTTCAATTTCAATACCTACCACATATGAATCGTCAGCATTTGACCAAGAAAATCCTTGACCCTGAAAATTAATCACTTCTATGTGGTTTTTAAAATCTTTGTAAAAAAGGCTAACAGAAATGTTATCACCATTCTTAAAATAGGATTCCAATCTTAAGTCATAATTATTTATATCTACCATTTTGAGATTGGAATTTCCAAATACATTAGCTCTCAATTCGAAGTCATAAATGACAGATTCGGAGTATTCTCTTATACTAGGCCTAGCTACACTTCTACTATAGTTCAATCTTAAATTCATTGGTGCATCATCATCATTCTTTAATTTATAAATAAAATTTACACTTGGCAATACACTCAGCTTGTTTAATCTACCTGCATTCATAAGCAATGGCACTTGATATACCCTTCTAAAATCACCATTTGCATAACCATTTGCATTATATAAGTCAGCATCAGCAAACATATCAACTTGTTCCACCCTAACCCCGCCACTTACCCTGAATGTCGGTACAATGGTGATATCAGTCATGGCATAAACAGCTGCAACTTCGCTTTTACCTATAGTATGTGTTGGGGCTACGTAACCACTGGTGTAGTAATAATTCACCGTCGTATTTGTGTCACCATTTAGCAAGAAGTTTTTTTGATCAAAAAATTGATTCAAATCTCCATTTTCGGCAAGAGGATCTCCATTTCCAAACAAAAACCCATAATTATATTGATCATACTTTCTACTTAGAGACTTATAAGCTGCGCCTATTTTTAATTTTGCAGGAAGTGATTGATTTTTATTTATAGGGAACTCAAAAGAAAGTTTAGTATCCAACAATTTTTCTTTAAGTTCTCTAAAATCTCTGACCAAAGGATCATCTGCAAATGCTGGTCCGTCGTAAAAGTAGTCAGGATTGTCATCTGCTGTAAAAAAACGGTATCTTTTAAAATCTGGTGCATCACTTTTTCCACTTGTATAGGAAGCATTAAAATCAATTTTAACTTTGCGCTTTGGTATAAAATGAGTTGACTTTACCTGATATATTAACTGTTGTCTTTGTTCATAAAACTGAGCTGAACCAAAAATTGGGTTTCCCGCATCTTTAGCTGAAAAAATAATTCCTTCCCGTAAATTGTTAACACCAATAAAATTTGGCATAAAAAGAAAACTAATGCTATTATTGGAATTAAACTTATAAGCTAAATTAATTAAGGCGCTCCACCCATTTGTAAATTTTGCAATTTCTGGGTTACTAATATCATTTCTTGCCGCCACACCATCATTAATTATACCTTGAGATCTATCAGCCACCGAATTTGGATCATACTGGACCTGACTATTATATCTAAAACCCAAAATATACCCGAGGCTCTTACCAAATAATTTTGTTTGATTACCAAGACTGAAACTTTGAGAATAATTCAATGGGGCTCTTTTCTTGAAACTCTTCCAATTATTAGGAAGGCTTGCACCTATTTTAGCAGCATCTTCATTGATTATTCTAAAGGCTTTATCACTTAATCCGTTGGCTACAAATGCTTGATTTGCTTTTAAAAGAGCCGCTTGGTTATTTATTTCTCCCTTACCCAAAAGGCCAAGTTTGTTATATCCAAGCGCAGTAAATTCTTGTTGAGCTTCAGGAGATAATTTTGTCCAATCAGAATTGAGTCCTAAACCGGCATAATAATCTCCCAATCCCAAAGCAATGAACTTATCATATAAAGATGGATTATAATTTAAATTTTTATAGTTTGCGTGGTCAAACTTTCTAAATCCATCATCAAAACCTAACCAATCAGTGGAACTATTTTGGGTGGATAAGACATTACGTAATGATGAATTTGGATTGTAACCTACTTGACTCTCCACATTTAAGGTAAACTTTTCAGGATAGTCTTTCGTCTCTACTGAGATGTAGGCTCCCGTCCAATCTCCTGGCAAGTCTGGACTGGCAGTTTTAGTAATAATTACGTTGTCTACCAAGCTTGCAGGTACAATATCTAATTTAATATTATTGGTAAATGGGTCTAGAGTAGGAATCTGAGCACCATTTATCGATGTCAGTACATATCTGTCTCCTATACCTCTTACGGTGATGAAACTACCATTTGTTGAAACCCCAGATACCCTTGAGATGGCAGATGTCACATTACTATCACCGATTTTTTTCATAGACTCTGATGAAACATAATCCAATGATACCGCAGAATTCTTTTTTAAATTCTCCATGAAATAGTTCTTACTGCGTTCTCCCTTAGCAGAAACTACCACTTCGGTAAGTACAGCTGCTTGCTCTACCATTTCATAATTTTTTACTACAACCTTCCCTTTTGCAACTTCAAAAGAATCTCTTATCGTAGTGTAACCCAAATAAGTAATAATTAGAACTTCAAAACTTGTGCTAGGGATTGCTAATTCATAATTACCATCAAAATCTGACGTACTACCTGTAGAAGAATTAGATCTAAAACTCAAAGAAGCACCAATTATTGACTCACCTTTAATATCATATATCTTCCCTCTTATAATTCCCTGACCAAATAAGTTATAACCTAAAGTACATAGTAATACTAGTACTAATATCAAATTCTTGAGCATTAATAGCTATTTTGGAAATAAAAAAGATCTCTAAATTTTAATAAATTTGCTTGTTTTAACTTTCCCATCTAGCATTAGCTGAATAAGAAAAATTCCCTTTTGAAGATTAGAAATATTTAGCGGGAAACTGGTTTTCTTATCCAATGATGGTAAATTTCCGCCAGCTACAATAGCTCCAGTTATATCGTAGATTCGATAAGTATTTTTTATTGAATTAATATGGTCAAATACTAAATTAATTTCATCAATGGCTGGATTTGGGAAAATAGAAAAATCAAGATTGGCTAGCTCAAAAGTTTTTACAATCGACGTATCAGGATAAATCATACTTGGAATGGTTCTCTCTAGGTCAACTGCATCCCTAGCAACGTATTGTTCTACACCGCCTGGTGTTGGGGTACCAATTTGTATATTCAATTCAAAAGAAAACTCGCCATCTGTTGTAAATTGACCTATTAAAACAATATTTTCTGTAGTTAAACCAATAGATCCTCCAGGAACTCCCCACAAGCCGTCAATAGTGGAAAATTCGGCACCAAGCGGCGCATCGTTGAGATTGTCCAATAATGCATTTAGCCCATTTACACCATCTGCAATACCCGCAGAAATTATTTGATTTGGAGTACCTACTACCAAACCATCTTGTTGGGTTAGGGGAATCCCCGCCATAGGGTCTTCGTTTTTCAATATTCCATTATTATTAACAACATTATCTAACCCATTATCCAAGTACTTGGGTACACCTACATTCCCAACACAACCAGCACCTCCTGATATCCAAGAATCTAACATAACGGTATTATTACGAGCAGAATTTTTATTATAAACTGGTGTAAAGCCACCTCGATCTTCATTATTAAAAAATCTAGTTGATGTTGAAAATTGCATCTTATGCAAAGGAATTTCAGTACCATAACAAGATTGAAATTTATATTCAGGCAACATGTCGACATACACTCTGTAAGTTACAGAACCCACAGGCAAAACACCTCCGACATCATTAAAAGCTGCATCATTGGCATCTGAAATGTAATATTTTTCTACAATTATTCTCTCCAGCCCATTCTGTGAATTTGCTATAAACGCAAAAAAAAGATATATTAAAACAAATAAAAATTTGTACATTACTTTAAATTTAATTTTTAAAAAATTTGATTGATAAATAAGATGAGTTAATTTAATGTTGGATGATTAATTTATTTACTATTCTTCTATCACCCATTTGCAAGATTAAAAGGTAGAAACCTGATTGATAATTTTTTGTATCTATTGATATTAGGTCAAAAGGTAAAATCTCCTGACGGTAAACACTATTTACGCCGTGTAATGATGTTAAAGTCACTACACCTTTTTCTTTTATTTCGATAGTCACAAATTGAGAGGCAGGATTTGGGTATATTTTAATCAAATTGCCAATACTGCTGTCATCATTAACTGAAGTAGTGCACACTTGTTCACTAGGTAGTTTAGAGCTGCAAATATCCCCATTAAGGTAAGATAACATGTTAAAAAAGTCAATTGAATTAACACATTCAGTTAATATTTTAAACCTAATGGAAATAATTTTTGTACTTGTATTATATTGTGTAAAACTATTTGAAGTAAACCTAAGTGTTTTGTCCGCTGGATTATAAAATTCAGTAAACTGTATATGCCCTGTATGATCTATAATGGATTCATAAATAATTTTAGTATCATCATAATTTAATGAAAAATCAAGGGAATTAATGTCATCATCTGACTCAATATAAACAGGAATTGTTATGGTACCCCCGCTTATAGTTCCCTCAGCTACCTTTAGATATACGCTATCTTTATTGTCTATAGTTAAGATTTGAAGTTTATTATGCCCAAATAGCGATATACTACTAATAAGGCATATAACACAAAGACACGCAAAAAATATATTTTTATATGACTGCATAATTCTGAATTTGGGACAAAGATATGTTACAGTTGAATTTTTGAGATGAAATTTGATATTATCTAAACATTACTATTTCCCATCTGAAATTAATAATTATTTAACGTCGTCCTAAGATACAACAATGGTAAGTATAATACCTTTGTTTAAAAGTTTTTATGAAAATACGTTTAATTTTATTGTGCTTAATTAGTTGTTTTTATACAACTGCTCAATTTACAAAAATTTCATCTTTCGGAAATGATGCACCATTTGACAGACTGAACTCCAACAAAGCAGTGGCAGTTGGTAACAGATATTTTTTTTCAGCAAATGAAGGAAACTTTGGCAATGAATTATGGGTTAATGATGGATCACCAAATGGTAATTTTTTAGTAAAGGACATTACATCTGGTCCTACTTCAACCGTATTATCCAATTTCGTTGCTCATAAAGGATTATTGTACTTTTTTGCAAATGGTGGTATTACAGGTGAAGAACTTTGGAGGTCTGATGGGACTGCCAATGGAACTTACATCGTTAAAGATGTAAATTCTGTGAACTCTAATTTGGTAGAATTAATATCAGATGGCCAATTTCTTTATTTTTTCCCATTTAGTAATCAATTTGGAAATGAAATTTGGAAAAGTGATGGAACTTCAGGAGGGACTCAATTACTAAAAGATATTGCACCAGGCTCAAGTTCATCTGATGGTCACTCTATGTTTATTTTTAAAAACAAATTACATTTTTTTGCAAAATCAAATAATTTTGATGCTTCAGAACTATGGACTTCAGATGGTACATCAGCAGGAACTACCAGAATAAAAATTTTAAATGACTTTAACACAACAATTATAAATACGACCGTAAGCACAAATGATAGTTTGTTTTATTTTACTATGGATATAGGATCAGGAGATCAATTATGGATATCTGATGGTAAGAATTCAAATACAAAAGTCATTAAAAATATAAACCAATCAGTAGCTGAAATAGTGGTACTACCAAATAATAATGCCCTATTTACGGTAAAGACTGGATTTAACTTAGATGATATTTGGGTGACAGACGGCACTTTATTAGGGACAAATGTACTATTGGATCTTAATAATACTATAAAAAGGAAACCTTTCTCATTAATCAAATTTAAAGGAATGGCATATATATTAGGAAATGATAAGGACAATTGTTTGCTTTTGAAGACAGATGGTTTGGCATCTAATACAAAGATACTTTCGAAATTTCTATCAACTACAGGTACTCAAAATGAAAAGTTAATTCCTTTTGCAGACGAGTTTTTTGTAATAGCCTTCAAGGAAAATGTATCAAAAATGGAGATTTTTACAGCTAATGAATTTGAAAACTCATTAAGACCCATCATATTAAATAATGAATTTAATGGTCGATCTCCCATCCCAAGTGATTTTAGGGAATTATCAAATAATAAAATAATATTTAAAGCTGATGATCAATTTGCTGGTAGAGAATTGTATTTTTATCAGTCAACAAAAATATTAAGAGCAGAAATAAAAATAAATAAAAGTATAGACTGTTTTGGAGAAAAAAAAGGAGAGCTAGAAGCCATAGCGGCAGGCGGGAGTCCACCATATATGTATAATTGGTCAAATGGTAGTCAATCTAAAACTATACAAAACCTGGCAGCTGGCAGTTACACAATTGGTGTTACAGATAGCTTAGGAAATATATTTGCACTTGGCACTACACTGAGCGAGCCTAATGCCCTTAATATTGACATACAATCAACGCCAGAAACACTTTATCAAAAAGATGGTGTAATAGAATTGAATGTATTTGGAGGAACACTGCCCTATCAATTCATTTGGAATACCAACGAATTCAATAGTAGATTAATAAATAAATCATCTGGATTATATTCTGTCACTGTTACTGATTTTTATAATTGTAAAATAGAAGGTACACATTTTCTAAACAGGATAGGTGAATTTCCTCTTAATGCTCAGATTAATGAGATTAATAATATTAAGTGCTTCGGTGATGATAACGGGGCATTGGAAGGGATAATTCTAGGTGGTGTACCTCCGTATACCCTTAATTGGTCAAATGGTGAAGCAGATAAACTTATACAAAATTTAACAGCAGGCAACTACGTATTAACAATAATAGACAGTGTAGGAAGTTCATTCATAGTAGTAAAGCAATTATCGGAACCGTCTCCCATGCTTTTGGATATACGTTCAACACCTGAAACATTATTCAAAAAAGATGGTACAATTGAAGTAATTGTGACGGGTGGTACTCAGCCTTATCAATATATTTGGAATACTAATGAATTGACCAATATCTTGACAAATAAATCATCAGGGTCATATTTTGTAACCGTAACAGATAACAATAATTGTACTATCGACGGCAATGGTCTTATCGGTAGAATTAGTGAATTCCCTTTAACTGCTCAGATTATTACGTCTAAAAGTATTAGTTGTTATGAAGGAAATGATGGTGTCTTGGAAGCACTACCTACAGGTGGTCTTCCTCCCTACTTTTATAATTGGTCAAATGGTAGTCAAAGCAAATGGATACAAAATTTAAATGCAAATAATTATTCAGTAACAATCACTGATAGTCTAGGAAATAATTATTCAGCAGCAAATATACTTGGTCAGCCATCTCCTTTGAAATTAGATATAATTTCAACATCTGAAGTGTTATATAAAAAGAATGGCACCATAGAAGCATTCGTGACAGGCGGAACATTGCCCTACCAATTTTTTTGGAATACAAATGAATCAAATAGTACATTGATAAATAAATCATCAGGCTCCTATTCCATTACGGTCACCGATAATAATGGATGCATTATAATAGGAAATCACTTTGTCACCAGAATAAGCGAATTTCCCCTAATTGCAGAAATTATAATAAATAAAAATATAATGTGTCATGGCGATAAAGATGGAGAGATGCAAGCTGTGTTAACAGGAGGTACACCACCTTATAAATATCTTTGGTCAAACGGCAATCAAAACTCGATCATTGATAATTTAACTTTTGGAAACTATGCTATAAGTATTACTGATAGTTTAGGAAATACTATTGTTGTCGAAAAACAACTTGATCAGCCATCACCATTACAAATTGATTTTATAACATCTCCGGAGATTGATAATGGCTCCAATGGTAGTATTCAAGCTTTGGTTTCTGGTGGAATTCCTCCATACCAATACTATTGGAATACTTCCGACTCAAATATGACCTTAAATAATTTAGTTAGCGGCACTTATAGCATTTCAGTAACTGATAATAATAGTTGTTTGTCTACAAAAGAAGTTATTATTGAAGGAATAAGTAAGGTAAATGATCTTAATAAATGTAATTTTGTAAATGAAACCATAATCTCAAGTTTTTTAAACATAATTGCTTGTGATAATATAGCCTATGATTATAATATTTGTGATCTTTCTGGAAGAATAATTGTAAAAGGCTCATTTTCTGTTGATGAAGCAGTAAGTGCATTACAACTAACAAAAGGAATGTATATCATTTATATTTTAAATAAAAATAAAAGTGTAGTGTTTACTGGCAAAGTTATCAAAATCTAAATCAAAGTTTCTTTGATTTTATATTGTGCAAAAGACAGCCCAGACAACTGCCAAAATATCGCCAATACTGAGCAAGTCGATTGCACATGTAATAATATATTGGTAATGAATGCTAATCCAAAGCTGCAAAATGCAATAGAATATATTTTTTGGGCAAGATAAATTTCTGACTTATCCCAATTCATTCCAAAATGATTTAAATAGGGTCTGCTGAAAAAGTCAGATGTGACTGAGATACGAAACTTCATACCGTCGATGCATGTGAATACTACAAGGTTAAGGTGCTGAATTAGATTGATTTCAGTTGACTTGCAAAAATAATTTAAAACTGATGAAAATAATTTAATAGTTTTATTTATTTGCCATGAATCCAA
>Ga0335395_10000906_pt1 | contig 18736 bp, 31 predicted proteins | sample MAT02_FD_205744 | JGI IMG/M metagenome (GOLD analysis project Ga0335395, IMG submission 205744) | Freshwater microbial communities from Lake Fryxell liftoff mats and glacier meltwater in Antarctica - MAT-02 (spades assembly) (version 2) ...
GCATGAGGGAAGACGGAAGAGCGGACTACCGAGTACAGGTATTCACCAAATCCGGCGATCTCAAATCTCAAGAAAGGCTAAGAATCTCGGTGGAGCGAGTTCTGCCGATTGGCGAAATCCTCAAGTCGGTCATCGACCACGATGGGATGACAATCTACCGGGCGGCACAGATCGTGTGTGAGAAAACAGGTGACCCGCTGCCAACCGTACACCGCCGGATCAGTTGCTACGTGGCAGAGAAGCCCCCGCAAACCATACAGCAGCTCGAAGAGGTTTGCCGAGCGCTAGGCTATGCCCTCACCCTCACTAGGATCTAGATAGTCCCCTCGTTGCCAAACACAACGGGGACTAGCGCAACATCGGCGATCGCCTGCCACTGTGCTGACTCTGCCTCTGTTGGGCGTTGCGCTACTGCAACGGTGCTAATCATCGCGTTCCAGACTAACCCTAGCCCAGTAAGGCTGGGGTTTTCGCGCGATACCTCACCAGCGACCGCAGCCACTAGACCAGGATGCGCGATCGCACTCACCCGCAAAAAGCCGCCGGATCCGACCATGGCAGTTTTGAACACCCCCCACCGGGCGGAGGTTGCGTAATCAGCGAGGGGTGCTGTCGGTGCAACCTCACCCGGTGCATAGGCAACTAGCACGCCATCGGGATAGTCCGCTGTGGCAGTCAGATCGATTATCAGCGCCGTGGTATTTGACGCGGGCGGCACTGATGGCGATCGCAGTCCATCAATATTAAGCAGCGGTATCAGTGTGGGCATTCTTCGGCCTCCGTCTTGTTGGCTGTGGCTGATCCACGCTAACCGTGCCCGCGTCTACAAGCCACTCGCAGCGCCCGTTTAGCGGATCGCGCAATTGTATCAAAAGATAGCCATCCATCACATCGCTGCACGACTTGAGGAGGTAGGGATTGCCCGCTGCATAGATGGCAACAGTCTGATCCAATGTAGATCCCGGCGTAATGCGATCGCGTAAAATGGCCTTTGCCCTGACTGTTAGGTGCATTGTTTGTCCTAGGGTGCCAACGGCTCTAGCGGCTCCAGCGGCGGATGGGTGGGGCATTTCCAGTGAACATAGCCCAACATCCTTGTGGGAGTGTAAAACCCGGCGGGGTGGCGCGTTCGGTAAGAAACAAATTTGGCTACCCGCACCTCGCCTAGCACAAAGTTGCTTAGAAGCCCGTCGCACAACTCACAACGGTTGCCGGGTAAGCGGTTGCGATTTTCCATGCAGTGTTCGCCGTGGGGCATATTTATTTAGCTCAGTTGAATACTTGACAAGATTATAACGTATAGCTATACTGGTTTGTAGAGACACTCACCACTAGGAGAAGCCCGATGAACACCACTGTAGATAACACCCACCTTCAAGCCCATCTTTACGCCCTAGCCGCTCGATACGAGTGCCTAGATAGGGAGAAGGCTAGACTATCGCGGGCTACAAGTCAAAAAGAGCGCGTGTTCAGAACGGTTCAAGTTGGGGCGGCAGAGAGGGAGATTGAGGACATCAAACAGATCCCGTCTGTTGCGCTCTATCTGATTGAGAGTTTAGAAGGTCTGGAAGACATGACCGACGACGATCTACTCGCTGATCTATTCGCTGAGTAGACACACCACGATCGCCATCCTTTAGCACTACCTAGAGGGGCGATCGCCGCATTACGGAGGCCTCATGCCCAGACCAAAAGTAGACAAGCGCGACCTAAAGAAAAACGCGGGCATCAGCCTAGACCCCCGCACGATCGAGTGGCTAGACGATGCGGCTGCGCGGCTGGGCTACCCGTCCCGGTCTGCGTTTATTGAGGCGCTGATTGCCGGGTGTATTACAACAAGTGAGGAAGGGCAATGACAGGACTTTGCAGAGCGGTAGACTTTGGCGATGGAACAGTGATCGACCCTCAATTAGTGCCGATGGAGGAGGCGGAAGAATGGGCGTATACGCAAAATAACCTATACCCATGGCTTGACCACATGGGTCTAGATAACTGGCAGCTAGCCATAAGCCTGAGGATCTGTGGGGTCGATAGCACAGAAGCGCGGGCGCTGGCTAACGATGTGTTCTCAGGCAAGATCGCCGATCGCTTCGTGGTATTTTACGGCACTGGGCGCATAGTAAACTGGGCTGAGAGCTAACCCAACACCCTGCTAAAATCAAACCACTAGCCCGGCGACCCTCGATCAAGCACGGCTGATCTGTATGTAGCAGGCTAGCAGTGTTAGACTGTAGTGAATGCTTAACAGACATTTACTTTGGTATTAAATTACAAAAAAGCCCCCAGTAGCCAGTGCTATTGGGGGCTTTTTCTGCCAGCCGTGTTAATCTGTAAGGACTGTGCAAAGACTTTACCTTGCGTGCTTAAAAGCCCCCAGTAGCTAATGCGACTGGGGGCTTTTTGTGTCTACATTGCAGCGATCTCTTTTAGCTCCCTTAGCTGGTCGTTGATGGCCTCAACGATGCCCCGGCGCGGGCTATCGCCACCCTTCTCGCAGTCTAGCCAGTATTGCAGCAAACCTACATCTAGCTGACCCTTGATCAGCGGCTTGGCTTCGGAAACGCTGATCCCGTCTAGGTTGCCGGGAATCGTTACAGGTTCGGCATCCGGGGATTCGGTGCCTGGGGAGGTGTCCGGTTTCCATACCTGGTGAACCTTAGGATCGTAGTCCGCCTCGTTGATTATCAGTTTGTATGCAGGATTGTCTGGGTTGTGGATCTCGATAGTTTTCAGATCGTACATATTCGCTCCAATAATGCGATCGCCCTACAGACTAGGGCGATCGCGCTTGTGACTACCCCAGGATTCGGACGGCTAGCTGAGGACGATTTAGCAGCACTCCCCACAGGCAGTCTACGCTAAAGATCGTCTCTTTCCACCCGCGCTGAACTTCAAAGCGCAGTACTAGCCCAGACTGAGGATCGGGAAGTACCTCAAGGATATTGCCCGCCGCCGGAACGTCGATGATTGGCCGGGAAGCGAATGCAATCGCGTCTCGATGAAATGCGAGGTTGGCAACGTGGGAGTTGGCGGTCGTCGTTACAAACGTGGCAACAGCGCCATCTGCATAGTTTGCAGCTAGTCCGGGGCTAATGCCCACAGTGATCTCGTTGGCTGTAGGAGTAGCCGTCGCAACGCTGGTAACTACGTAGGTTCGGATGTTGCCAGGCAGGCTGAAAACATCGCCGATTGCAGGGGCTACAGGGATTGCACCAGATCCGTTGTCTAGCACTAGACTTGTCGCTCCAGCCACCGCCGCCGCGTCAACCGCATAGGGTGCAACTGCCGTACTGGTATGGCGTGGAACCTGCTGATCCTCGTACCAATCAAACCCTACAGCGCGGGTGATCATGGCATCGCGCAACGTTTCGGACGAGCCGGATTCGTTCACTTTCTGAAAAACACCTAAACCGAGCGCATTGGCATAGGCAAACTCGTTGAGGATCATCCGGCGATCGCGGTAGGGTGCGAAGGCCGAAGTCAACATCCGCGATGCCTCTTGCGCTACACCAGTGTTCACCCCGAATGGGGTTGTCCCGGCTACCCCTGTGACATTGTAGACCTGCCGATAAACACTAAAGATCGACGAGTTGATACTTCGGCAGAGCGCCTGTACGGCTTTTTCTACTGCGCGGGATCGTGTGCCGTTCGCCACCTCGAAAAGCTCCTTGTCGTTCATCCTGAACGTCGCGGCCTCAAAATTGTTTAGGTTTAGCTGGCGCTTAATCGCCGTGACATCAGAGATGACGGCATCGGCGGGGTACGGGCCGGGCACGACGGGAAAAGCCTGCATATCGCCCAATTCGGGGATCTCAATCATGCTCCCCTGGCTCGCAGCTTCCTCGCCGTAAAGGTTGTTGACCTGCGCTGGCATAATGCAATTCTCTCGCAGGACAGATAGGATCTGCGAGAGGATCTGAGGGATCAGGGCTTGTAATTGGTTGGGCATGGCTGTATTTCAATCCTTTGTGATGATGATCCTCACGGCATCGCCTGAGAGGGATGAAACCGTGCAGCATCGCCACACAAAGATAGGGTGCCAACACAAAAAGCCCCTCAATTGAAGGGCTTTTTGGCGATCGCCATCTAGCGATCGGTCAGTACAGCGCCGCTCTTGCGAACGGCTGCTAGTTGCTCTGGTGTCATACTGGCAAGCTGACTGCCAATATTGCCCGAGCTAAGGACGGCCTTACCACCGATCCGACCACCAGCGACAGAGATACCCGCGCCGGAAGATTGGTTGTAGGCGGGCAACATCACTTGGAGCGATCGCCCATAGTCTCCTTTTTTGATCGCCGTCAACAGATCGGCCATTGTGGCGGGGCGCGATTGAGTGTTCATTTTGCTTGAGTCAGGCACGAAATAGGGCGTACCGTCTGGCTGTTTGATCGTCTTGATCTCTGCCCTGTAGCCCACAACTGTATCGCCCTGCTTGATTGGGGCGGATTCCAAATCAACAAACATGGCAACAAGATTGCGGAATTGTTGCATCTCAAGCGCATTGCTGGCAACGCCGCCGCCCTCAAGAAAAATGCCGTCTAGTGTTTGCTCGTTGGCACGAACCCGCACATAGTTATCGAGCGCCGTTAACTGGACTTCGTAGCCTTCTGTGGTTGTTTTGAGCTTTGCTGCGTGAGCAAATTCCAACTCCGCCCGCAGTTTCGCAGCAGTGTCTGCAGCGTTTTGCTGTTCTTTTAGCTCTGCCAATAGCGCGGGAATTGTAGCAGGGTCAACGCCTTGCTGCGTCAATCTGTCAAGGATGGCCGCTTTTTGAGACAGTGACTCATTCGTTTTGGATTGTTCGGCGACGATTTGCTTTTGCCGTTCGTAGGCTCGTTTCAGCGCTCCCACATCCTCAGTTGGGATAGTGTCGGGGATCTTGGATAGGTCAATATCGGCATTTTCAGAACCGCCATCGGCGGGCGGCATCGCCTGGGTGTCAATGGGCATGGGGTGATCGGATAAGGTCAAAGATAGAGTGCCTACCCATCACCCCATCGCCGCATCAGATAGCGATCGCCGCTATGGCCTTTTCTTCGTGCTGGCATTCTGCCAGAAAAGCATCAATTCCCCATTCGTTAATCTGAGTTTCACACACTGCCAACGGTTGCCCTTCTTTCCAAGTGGCTACACCTCTAGTGATCCGATACCGTGATGACTGGCCATCACCATCCAGCTTGTATTCAAGATCTCTCACCGCTGGCTCGATCTTGACCCGCGCCGCTAGTGCCATCCCTGCTGTACCATCTGCAACACGAGCGATCGTCGATCGGCTGCGCACCATATTTTGCAGAAACAACAGCCCCGCATCTGCGGAAGATGAAGGGAGAATAATGTTGTTAAGGGTGTTTAGCTTTTCCTGCGTGGCGGTTTCGCTGTCATATTTGCTGTCGACGTCATCCAAAATGATTAGATCAGGACTAAACTTTTCTAGCGCCTTTTGAGTAGCGCGGCCTTCTAGCCCAACCGACATAGCTCCCCACCCGTTCTCTGCCTCAATTCGCCATGCCCTCCAGCCTTCTGCTGATGAATAGTCATTGACAGAACAGCGGATACCAAGCAGGTCGAGTAAACCACCAATGCCCTGGATATGGAAATCCGCCTGATGCTGCATATCACAGACGTACAGAACAAAACGGCGCGTTAGTGATAGCGCTGTATATCCTGAGATAAGTTCGGCCATTGTCGATTTAGCGCCGCATCGCGGCCATACCTCAACCCGTGGAGGAGGCTTAGCTCCATAACTGAAATGCGCCACCCAATCCCATATAGACATGTGGCGATCGCCCATAGGAATTAGGTCGCGTGGCAAGAATCTGGCCAGTGTATCCGCAGGATTTTCACCACGGCGCGGTGCTGTAATTGGCATGGGGGAATCGGATAAAGGATGCGACTAGCCTAGCACAGCCTCCGACAGCGATCGCCGCCAAATCACGAGACAGCGACAATTACCCCGGCAGCTACAGCGATCGCCCTTCGGTACAATTTCGGCGGCGGGAACAAACCCATCGGTAACATAGCCGGGGCACTCAGGGCAATGATCCGCGCCGGGGTCTAGCGATCGCCGACCTTGCCATCCACCTTGTGAAACCCTGAGGGCGTGCTCAGCATCGTAGTATGACGCGCCCGTGTTCGTTGCGTATCTTGAGGCGCGGGCTAACATTGCAATAGCGGATAGGCTACCGATGGCGATCGCCGCTGCGAATCCTGATAGCGCGGCAAACTCTGCGGATAGGCGATCGCCCAACCGTCTAAGGTGTTCGGCGTTTAACCCGGCGGCAGTTCCCGCCCCGGCTTGTGTCATCCTTAGGTGGGAGTGGTAAAGGTCGGTGGACATTAACCGCTGCCACTCAGCTAGGGTGATGTTTCCATCAATCAGTTCCTGCACTTGGCGACGGTAACGCTCGGTTGTGTTTGCGCGATCTCTGCCGATTATCTGCTCTATTTCAGGGATAGCCACAGCCCGCCGCCCGCGATAATACAGCCCCTCTGACTGCCGATAAGTTAAGCGGTTAGACGGGACAGAACTGATTAACAGCAGCAAAACAAGCGCGGCTAATAGCTGAGATAGGCCGTTAGGTTCGGCGTTGGCTTCGGCGATCGCGGCCTGTATTGCAGCTATATCCTGATCAGCTATGGCGATCGCACCTGACTCAATCAATAGCTGGTCAGCACTAAAAACCTCACCCGGTATCCGTGGGTTTTCGTCCATCAGAACAGCATCATCCCATCTCTGTTCCTTGACTCTGTAGCGATTTGCTGGCCAAGAATCCGCGACACCCGCAGCCTCAACTCTGCATACCGATCATCAATCCCTAACAGCCGTGAACCCTCTGACCACTCTAGCGATCCGGCCTTGATCAATGCGGCGTTAGCGCTTCCCGCCTCCGTGCCCCTCGCTGCCGTTAGCGCGTCTAACTCTGTCAGGTCAGCCTGTACCCGTGTGATCAGGGTTTCATCTGTTAGCGCGTCTAGTTGCCCTTGCACCAATTGATTGAGGTTACTGTAACTACTAGCGAAACGGCTATTGGTGGTGTAAGCATTATGCAGAATCACCCGCGCTTTATCGACTACTGTCCAAGGCATTAGGTGCGTCTCCTGTTAGTCCTAGAGATGGCAAGGCTGTGCTGTTTGGCTGTGGAGGAATCGCCCCCGCCGCCGCCGTCATTTCGTCCGTCCACTCGCCCAACTCAATCAGCTTGATCTGATATTGCGCGTAACTGATTCCACCAGACAAGTAATTGTTAAACCAAAATGTCAGTATCTCAGCACTCGCTGGCACCGTAATGGCCGCATCGCTAACCGTAACGCCGCCCGCCGTACCATCAACTGGGAAGCTAGGATCTTGGAACCGTTTGACAAAGTAGAAGATTTGTGCTATTGCGCTTTCCTTGCGCCTGGCGATCCCTTTTAGCGATAGCCGCGATTGGTTGGACTCAATCACAGCCTCGGTTGCAGTACGCTCCACCTCTCCACCAGTTAGGAAAGATTGGGCGATCGCATCCATCCTCGTTAGGCGATCGCGTTGCCCTGCTCGTGTGCTGTCGATTGCTGTGCAGGCAGGCTCTAAAAGTTTCATCGTGCCGCCGCCTTCCATCCTGCGAATCCTGCCGCTCATCAGCAGATCACCGCTCTCGGTGGGTGCATTGTTGGGGTATTCTTCCACCACAATAGCAAAATTGGATCGCGCTTCGGCTGTGTTTAGCTCACTCGCTTTATTAAAATATTCTAGGTTTAGGTCAACGAGTGGCATATATTCGGGAATGCCCCCGCCGATTACGTCTGTATCGACTCCGTGAAAAAGGACAGGATCGCCGTACAGCGAATACCAGACCAGCGGGATCGAGCCTAGTGGTTGACCCGTCGCATCTAGGATCGCGGTTGCTTCGGTGAAAGGATCGACGACAATATTCCCGGTTGGTCGTCCGTCTTTAATTTCGTCCCTCCAAACCTCAACAACCGCGCGATGCGATTGCATATACCCGCCGCGATTCAGAGGTTCCTCAAGCCGTTGCAGGCTGTAAACCCAGTATTCATTAAAGGTGGTCACGCCGAACAGACCCGCTGGCTCTGTTGCGCTGCGGGCGATCGCCACTTGCATAATTTGCAAAACGCCGTCAATCTCACCTACGATTGGAGCGTAAATATCACGGATTCCGACGGTTATTAGACGCGCCCTAGATTCTGCTGTTGCCCGCGTTTTAGGCACATCCACAATAACCAGCGCCGCATTATATAGGAGAGATTGCGAGTCTAGGCTAAGCAGGTAAGCGACCAGACTTTGGCGCTGCCCGTCTACATTCTCGATCCACTCTCTTATATCTAGCGGCGTATCTTCGTCAACAGAGTACTCCGACAAAAGCCCAGCGTGTGCTTTCACTGCTGGTTTCAGCCTGTTCTCGAATGCAACCGTCTCCACCCTCGCACTATAAACCTGATCCACCTCGCCTAACTGTTTGCGGAGATACTTCTCTTTTAGCGGTCTGTTGTGCAAGCCAGAATAGCAATTAGAGACACGCTCCCACAGAGGCGTTAAAACGTCCGTCCAATAGGGCGGGCGATAGTCTGGTTTGTCAAACGGTTGTGGGGGCATTTTGGTGAGTGTAACTGTTGCCAGTGTGCCTACCAGATAGCCGCGCCCGCGTTGGATGTTCTAACAGGGGTGCCGAGCATCAACTCTGTGAGCGCCCAAACCAGCGCATCGAGGCGGTTTGGGCTTTGCATCCCGTGCGTCCACTGGCACAATTCGCGCTCTAGATCTGGGTAGTTCCCCACGTGGTGCACCATCCCTTGCTGGTATTTTTGCTGTATTGGTTCCGCCCGAATCGCCTTACCACGAGAGGCCGTAACCAGCTTGACATTGACCCGGCGATCGCACGAACGAATCACCGTGGCAACCATATCGCCGCCGTAGTTAGCCTCACACGCCACGCAATCGCCCTTGAGTAAGTTGTATCTGGCGACCACATCAGAACCCCATTCTGCCGATGTGCCGGTTGTTGAGTCGTCTGCCAGAACATAGGCGTGGCCTGTAATGTCAAGCCCTGCTGCAATAATCCCTGTCTCTGTCCCTGTACCGCCGGACGGGTCAACACCTAGCACAATCCTAATTAGTGCAGGATGGCTAGACACGCGATACGGCACAATGTCGCGTGACTTATCCCATAGCCCGCCATCGGGTTCGTCCTCGTGCTGAGATTCTGCGAGAAAAGCACGAAGCCCCCATTCATTGATCTGGCCTTCGCAGACTGCCAACGATTGACCTTCTTCCCAAGTGGCTGTACCGCCAATGATCCTATACCGTGCTGATTGCCCCTCACCGTCTAGCCTATATTCCAGATTCCGCACAGCAGGTTCAATAGTCACCCGTGCCCCTAGCGCTATCTCTGCCGTACCGTCTGCAACACGGGCGATCGCCGATCTGCTGTGGATCATATTTTGGGCAAACAACAGCCCAGCATCTACCGACCCTGCCGGAAGGATCGCGCTGCTAATCGTTCTCAGTCGTTTCTGTGTGGCGTTTTCGCTGTCGTTCTTGCTGTCGATGTCATCCAAGATGATCAGATCAGGCCGGAACTGACCTAGACGCGCCCCTCGAACGCTGCTGTCTAGCCCAACAGATATAGCGCCCCACCCGTTCTCAGTTTGTATCCGGCGGGCTGTCCACCCTACTGAAGATGAGTAGACGTTGACGGCGCGGCGGATGCCAATCTGCTCAAGGAAGCCAGCGATAGATTGGATATGCAGATCAGCCTGATCCTGTGTACCACAGACGTACAGCACAAAACGGCGCGATAGGTTCAATGCTGTGTATGACGCGATGAGTTCGGCCATTGTCGATTTAGCTCCACCCCTAGGCCATATCTCAACGCGGGGCGGCGGCTTCGTACCAGCGCTGAAGTCTGCCGCCCAGTCCCACACAGAGATATGGCGATCGCCCATAGGGATTAGCGTATCTGGCAACAGCCTCGCCATCGTATCGGCAGGATGTTCCCCACGGCGAGGGCGGTAGATTTCAGGTACAGGGCGATCGCGTTTGTTGGATCGGATTCCTAAGCTTTGCGTGACGGCCTCGTTTGAGCGGGCGATCGCATACGCCAGTGGGTTAAATTTCCCCATCTTCCATCCGTTGCAGTAATTCGGTAACGCCCAACGTTAGCGCCCAACCTTCAAACCCTTGCCCTAACAGGCGATCGGCAGCTAAGACAAGCGGGGCGATGTCTTTCATCCCGATCGACTCCTCAGGCAGATCATCAAAGCGCGCGCCCGCTTTTTGAAACATTTTGATCCCGCGATTGATCCGGGTTTTGTACGATGCACGGAGCGCTTGCTGAAATTCCAACAAGTCCGCTTTGTACTGTGCGATAACTTTGTCCTGTACTTCGTCCGCAGCCTCTTGATACCTACCCCTAGAACGCTCTTGCCGCCGCTCAATTTCAGAGGCTAACTCAGCGGCGAACGCCGGGCTGTGGTTGCACCAGCGGTTGACTGTAATCCTGTTCAGTCCTAGTCGCTCGGCTGTAGCGCCCTGTGTCAATCCCTCAGACAGGCAGGCGATCGCATTCTCTTGATCTCTAGTCAGGGGCTGGATTTGAGTCATGTAGCCTTCTGTTCAGGATAGTAGCGCGGCTGTTACTATCGTGCCTATTTGATCGATGGTTGCATTTTGATAAATTGCTCTCCACACTTAGGACAAACACAGTCGATCTCCTTTGGCTGCTGTTCATCTAACCGCCCCTGTTCGTCAACGCCAACGGGGTCAAAGTCGGGTGTAGTGTCAGCCTGTCCTAGCGCAAAATTGATCTCCTCTTCGGTGAATAGAGTCGCTGGTAAGCTTTGCCCCAACTCTGCTAATACCTGCAAATCCACCGCAAACTGTTCAGGGTCAAGATCGTAGTTTAGCTGTGCAGATCTATTGTCTGCGTGAGCGGCGGCGATCGCAGCCGGAACTCTAGCGTCTGTCCAATCTGTTCGGCGGGTGGCAACTCCCACATCGCCTTCTACATCAACCTCGATCCACGCCAGGGCTACCCCGTTAGCGACCGCGCTTTCGTAAGCATGGTTGCCATTAACGACCGTACCATCAGCGGCTACGACTATGCCCCGGTGCAACCCTGAAAGTTGTAGAGACTCGTCTAATGCAGCCACCCCGCGCGGTTTGCCACGGTTGCTATTGTTGGGGTTGGGGGAGTAGGCTTCTGCGGATCTAGCCCTGATTGTTACGACACGGCCATCAGGGAGGATGATTGTCTGCTCTTGTGGATCTGCGGATTTCATGTGGCTTTCCCTAGCAAAGACTTGCGATCGCCAATGCACACTGACAAGCCTAGTAGGATTATCTGCAATCCCCGGTAGGTTCCATCTACAAAGGTGCGATCAACGATGGAAATATTAATCAAGTGCCAATGGCGATCGCCTGTCCTAGTATCAGTCCACCAAAGTTCTTTTAGCGAGAGTGAAGAGGTGATTGAAAAGCGGTTAAAAATGTTCATCTTTGTGTGAGTGCCTGCTCTTGTATCGGCGGATTTCATTATGGGTCGCTATAGCAGTCGATCAAAGCAATCACAACGCGGCAGGACTCGATCGACATGACTTTCATCCGAAGCATGGCAGACGCGTAGGAACCGCGCCCCTGTACCTTCATGGCATCCACCATTCTAGGGATTACGTTTGGGTGGACGCTATCAGGGTCGTCACTTAGTAGCGCATAAAACGCATCATTTTGTAGCGCCGTGACAAGTTGCAGCATCGCGCCCTCAAACATTGTGGTGTCTAGGTCTAACCTCACACAGATCTGGTTTGCAGCATCGGCGCTGTAGTAGGCCAGATAGTAGTCAATCAGCCTTTGGTTACTCAGATCTGCAACCTCTGAGACACTGAGGATCTGCCATTCCTCCTGTTCTTTTGTCATCGTTTCACCCCGGCGCTAACCCACTCCTCTAGATCCTCCAATAGCTCGATCCCGGTTGACCGATAGACACCTCCAATTTGGGGTAGGATCTGCTTGGTGTAGCCGATCGCCCGTCCTAGCAACGCCTCTAACTGTTCGAGCCGCGACAATAGGATTGACTCAGAGTAACCAACAGATTGAGAGACTGCCGTAGCCCGAACGTCTGCACGAACGGGCGCGGGCGGTTGCGTGATTAGGTCGCTGATTGGGATTCGCTGGATGCCTTCGTCCGATGCGATCGTAACGGTGCCCGATGAGCGATCGCCGTCGATTACCGTGCCTGAGATTGTAGGTGTAGAAACAGAGTCGCCGATCGCTAGCAACAGGGATTCTTGGTTAGGATGCGCCCGCCACGATTGCAGCGTCCGAACATTCACTTGGTGGCCTGACTCTGCAACCGAAAGCGCCCGGTCAACGATACGCTGGTCGGCGGTGGCGAGTTGGTTGAAAGCTGCCTCAGTGATTGGCAGAATCTCAATTCCTTCAACATGGCCGAAGCGCTTGTAGAGGGCAATCAGCTTAGTGGCCGTGGCGGGGTCAATCCCCACGCAGACCTCTAACCATGATTCGAACAATCTCGCATCCGTTGTCCATGTCTGTTGCCGCATCTCTAGCAGCAATTTACCAGCGTTCAACGCCGCCATCCTGCCTGTTTTCATGCACCCTTGGATCAGCCGCGCGTCTTGCTGTGCCTTGTCCCTACAGGCTGCGGGTAGGCTGGTGTACTCAAAAATTTGCAGTTGCACCGAGACATTCATAAGCAATTCGTTCCCGCCCTATTTCAATATTTTGCTGCACTGTCTCGATCGATTGTCCCAACTCTAGCGCTATATCCTCAACACACTTCTCCTCAATAAAGTGCCGAACGCAAGCCAAGATGACGCTCGATGGTAGTCTTTGGAGCGCGGCGGTAACGGGGGAAAATGCCCCCACTGTTTCCGCCTCTAGTTGCGGCGCTTCGGCTATGCAGTCTAGGGCGATCGGGTTTTGGCGTGCCCGCTCTGCCGCTATTTCTTCCCAGCGTTTAAGCGGAATCCCTAGACTCAGCGCAGCGTCAGACCGTGGGCGATTAATCCCTAAGCTGAGCCATTTGCGATGTCTCGTTAGGACGCGAGAATAGATCGGCGCGTTAGTCTGATTGCGTTTACACCCCGTGTGTGGGTCGGGGGAGCGATCGCGGTGGTGACTGAGTTCGCCGTTGATTATCGGGATCGCGTAGCTCGAAAAGCTATAGCCTAGGCTAGGGTTAAACCGCTCCACGGCTTTGATCAAACCAACCCGAGCAATCTGCAACAGGTCGGGGTATGGGGTCGCCTGGATTTTGGCCGCTTTACTAGCTGCCTGAGTGGCTAATCTGTCGTTAGCGACAATTATTTGATCGCGCAACTTGATAGACGGGGCGCTGTGATATTGCGCCAATAACGCCGTTATTTCGGCACCTCGAACCGTTAACACTCTAGTCATAGGGCGGGGGTGGGACATGGTACACACCCTCAAATCTAGCACTACAGACCGAAAGGATATAGGCACACTAGCGAAAACAAGGGCGGGCAGTTGATAAATCCGGCTAAGTGGGCTGTATATGTGTTTGCGTTAGTGTTAACGCTACCAATCCCGTTACTGTGTTTTGAGCGTAACGAGTCAGGGCAATTCCAACCCAACAGCGATCCTCCAACCGCCCTAATATTCGGGCTAGCTGTGTTCGCTAGCGCGGCGTTGGGGATACAGATCCCAAGAGAAGCGATCGCCCAAGTCCTCCACCTCCCAAACCCAGCGCCCCCAAAAAATGAATGACCCCGAATGCGACTCAGCAACCCCAAACCCGCGCCACGTAAGCACCCCAACCTCACCGCAGAGTTTACCGTTGATTGCAGGGTCGCCAACGCTATTGTCAGATTTTCGGGATACAGCAGACGTGCCGCCGAAATACTACCATGCGATAGATCGCCTCATCCAGAGGCGATTGCGTACCTGCAGGATAGCGAAAACAGACTCCCCCGCAAAAAGCTGATCACAGATTTGTTTTTAGGCAAAGTGAATCACTGCGTGTTGTTTGAGGCGAAACTACACAACCCAGACCGCAGCGTAACACTGATCAAAATGCCGTTGTCGATAGTCCTAGAGGGCTACAAAAGCGAGGCCGTACTGAGGGCAATGGTCAAATTTTGCGCTTGGCAGGCGTTAGAGATCAAGCCGGGTGAGGTGCTGTTTCGCGATGATATTTTGAGCATCCTTGAGGAGGATGTTCTTAAAACACAGACCCTTCACGCCCGGATCTATTGGATGTCCGCATTGCTAGCAAAGTATGCCAATATTTGCAAGATCCGGTAGGCTTAACCATCAAAGGGTCGAATCGCTGTCATCATCTAACCCATCGTTCTGTGCAGGACTGCCTATCTCTTCGTCTGGCGTTCTTTGCCCATAAAGGTTTGGGATTGTCCAGCCATCTAAATGCTTAGCGAAATTAAAAGGTAAAAGAAAAACCGATCGATCTATCTCCGCAGCCGTCTCGCCATAGGTGTAGATGTCATCATCTGTATCTAGAAGCCCTTTGTCATAAGGCTTTTGGCCTGTCCAGAACTCTAAATGGTTTCCTTCTGGGGGTTTGGCAATCTCTGCAATCTTGGAAGTTAGATCGCCAATAGATTCCAAGAATTCCTCACTCATTTCGGGATCGTTATGTGTGCCCTTAGCGATCGCATCTAGCACATCTTCCGCAGCCTTTAATTCATCCCTCAGTCCAGTTCCATTTGGGTTGGCTATAAGCAAGCGCTCAATGTTCAGCTTATGCGCTGTCCAGATCTCAAAGGGTGATTGCATTTGTTTTTTCCTGTGGCGATTAACTTAACCCTCAATCGTAAAACTGCAATGGAGGATGACGGGTGCCTGATACGTACCGTTGGCGATCGCCGCTAACTCGCTATCCGCAGCCTCTAGCTCATCTTGTAAGCCAATGCCGTTTGGCTCTTTGGCTAGTAGCCCTTGGATGTATTGCTTATGCGCGTTCCAAAACTCTAATGGTGTTTTCATTTGTCTTCTCCTTTAATACGTGAGCAGCCAATCTAGTAACTCATTTACCTCACCCGCCCGAAACGTCCCTTCTTCCTCTAGGCCGCCCGAACACTTCAAAAACTCTAGCGGGCTGCCCATCGCGGATGGCACAAGGATTTGCAGTTGATTATGTGTAAATCTGCGGCCAGCCCAGTCAAACAAAATGTCTCCATTTGAACAGGGCGCGATAAATGGCGCGATCTGTGAACCGTTGAGCCGTTTTACTAGGAAGTAGTGGCAGATCTTTAGGTACAGTGTGGACGCTCTGCGACAATGCGGCATCAAAAACCCCGGCGCTCCGTACCCATCCCAGTTATCTACTAGGGTGGGAAGGACGGCTAGTCGTTGCAAGGGGTCGATATTGGTTGCCCAGTCAAATGCCATAATTTTAACAATATTGGTCGCTGTTTCTATATTTGCAACTCAGATCGCTGAGTTGCAAATATCGGCTATGTTTTCAAACTGGCTTGTTTACGTCCCGGTGCGGGGGAGGATTGATATATTTCGTGGTGCCATCCCAGCGGATCGTAATGTTCCACCCTTCCTTATCATCGACACGGCTAGGGCAATGTTCGACGTTGATGCCGTCTTTCCTGAATGCAAATTCATAGTTTTTGGGGTCGGTCGACCCGCAGGAGTCCATAAACAGGGCAATGCTAAGTTTGGAGTATTTGTACTGGTGACTCCTTTTCAAGAAATAGAGTGGAACGGCTCTGAAGAATTTGATCATGGTGCAAGCCTCGCTTTCCCTAATCTATTTTCCTTATACCACTCTGCGATCGCAGGCACCCACTCCTCAAAATGCGGCCACAGCAATTCGCATAGCTGTTGACATTCTAACTGCGCATCGGCCTTGGATCTCAAGTCGAACAGATGCATTAGGGATCGCACATTTGCAGACATCACCCAGCTTTGACGAACATCGAACGGCAAACCGCCCCGTGCCTGTTCTTCGGAATAGCCATCCTGCAGGCTTTTTGCATAGCGGATCGCCGATAGTAGCGCCCAATTGAGATCGTCCGCCCGCGCTACCGCTGTATAGTCATACCGCTTGCCTTGGCGGTCGGTGTAGGCTCCCACGGGGCGCAAATACACAAATCTCTCAGGATCTAGTTCACCGTTTGCCACGCTGATAATGCGATCGCTGGTGTACCTGAACGACTGCACGGAAAAATGCCAGCCGATGCGGTGGGTGCGGATTTGCTGCATTACGCTGTGGGGTAGGTCAATCACGTTAAAGCTGATCTGAGGAGCCTCCAATGGGGAATAGTGCCCCCGGTTGCCTTTCAGCAGGTGCTTAACCACATATTCCCCGGCGTTCGCTTCGGTAGGGCGATCGCAGTCCACGGCGGGCTGATCAGATACGCACTGATGGGCGGCTAGCCATGCTAATTGCTGAGGGTTGGGGGTGCGGGCGATTGTCTCAACCCGAAAGAGGGGATCGATGAGTGGTGTCATTTTATCCATCACCCTCGCAATCTGCTTCGACTTCCCACCAGCCGATTTCTCCCTCTAGCCAACAGAGCGCTTCATGATTACCGCCCTCTTCGGCGATGATTTCCTCAGCGGTTTGGCCTGCCTGCCAACGGATCTTGAAATCCTCGGCCTTCGGTTCAAAGCGTTTACAACCATTCCAGTGATAGGTCAGGTTCGGCCAGCGAATGTGGTATAGATGATCGAGGTATTCCAGTTCATCACTTAGCCAAGAGCCTGTAACCTGGTAGTGGTCTACGATTGTAGCTAAGCTGTCCACCATCCCTAACAGGCACCTTTTGGCCGTCTCAGGGATCGCGCCCTCCCGAGCCGTCAAGATATGAACATCAATGCCATGGTAGTCAGAGATTGGGGTATGTCTGCGTTCCGAGAATGAGTAGAGCCGCCCCTCTTTTGGGTCGAGGTAAATATCATTAGGCTTGCCATTAAGCCCGCCCGCAACAATTCTTTCGATTGAGTCGCGGAGGGTGTCAACCACTGTTAGTGGAGCATGAACCTCCTGAACTAGCCCGTCGTTAGCCAGAAGATAGGCGTGGAGCAAGCTGCCACGGATCGCCAGCCACGGAAGTGAATCGTCAGAGGTGCTGATCATCCGTTGGCAGGCGATTAACAGGATAGCCGTTAGCGCCGGGGCTGTTTCGGCGGACAGATCCGCGAAGACCTCAGGGTATAGGGCGATCGCCGCAGCTAGGTTTTGCTCTACTGCCGCTGTGTCAGCGATTCCCGGCGCGCCTGCAATTAGGCGGGCGGTTGGGCGAATGTGGTCGTGGTTGGGGTTGTTGGTCATTTTTGTTTTCATTGGATCTGTGCAGACTTAGGAATTCATTCATCGCAGCCAAGTCTTTTCAGCGCCGTCTCAACAGCAGCTAAAGCGGCGGCTTTGTTAAAGTCCGCTCCACGCCAGGATCGGATGTCACGGCGCTCCTGCTTCAATCTTCGACACTGCCGATCGCGCTTGTCAGACTGCCGATCGCGGTTGCCAGGATTCCGACGAAGCCACCGACGAAGCTCTAAAAGATATTTCAGCATCAAAAAACCTCACAAAAAACAGTGTTGCCGTAGAAGTCTAGAGATCACTTAGTTGGCTGCTTTAGCTTTATCTAACAGCCGATCCGCTTCGTCCTGCAAGAGATGCCAAGCTTTCTTACCCCGCTCAGCATCAGCAAGGGCATGATGTTTTAGATCCTTGTAGACTGGCAACGGAGGATTTCCCAGATCTATCCACAATTGTTTGATAGATCTGAAATCCATTGGATCGTCAGGCGGAAGACCCTTCAACGATCCAATCAACTGGCGAAAAGCAGCGCAAGAACTTTCAGTTTCATAGAACCTCCAGAACTCTGGTATTCCATGAGTCTGGGGGTCACAGAAATGCCGAACTTCGCGGGCGATCTCCTTGTGAGTCCTAAGCCCACCGACCCCGCCATCTCGAACCCATGCGTTGAATTCACGCTTGTCTGGCTGTCTTGACCAGAGTTTGTAAACCACGTTTTTGGCTACCCACTCGCTTGCTTTGGACAAATCAGCGTCCTCGTTTTCAAAGTAGAGCTTCCGGCCATCCTCAGCGACCATCCCGATTGAGATAAGGGCGATCGTGGAACCGTCCTCAATACATTTGCAGTCGAAAAAATACCGCATTTAGTTGCCTTTGTAATTGGATCTACTACTTAACCGTGTGCATAACCGCTAAGGCCAGCGAGGAGAATGCGATGCTCCACAACGCATCGCCCCTAACGATTTGAACGATCGCTAGGGTGACTAGGGAGAGAGTTAGCAGCCATTTCACGGATTCTTTTAGCATTTGATCTACCTAAATTATCGAACAGACCGACAGAACTGCAAGGGTTAAAAAACCAAAGAATGTCCACGGAGTACCAGACACCAGCTGCCAGAGGGTCAGGAAAACCAACGCCATCACTAGTATCAGACCTGAAAATACCTTAACCATCAGACATCCTTTGCGCTAAGGCAAATAAAACGACTACACTAATACCCGAAGAAAAATCGCTGATGAGATAGCTGCAGCAGATACGTTTGACAATCCGTGACCGTAAGCAATCTCGTAGACAGCGAGGGCAAGAAAGGCAAGGGTTAGCACTCCTCTTAAAATCTCATGAAAAATCAGCGGCTTTCTGCTCCACGCGAAAGCAATAAGCATTGCCACAATCATTGAAACCAGAAGACCTGCCAAGTTTTCACCTACCAAGAAAAAAGCACGTCCTAGGGCGATCCAGAATGCAC
>Ga0335395_10000908_pt1 | contig 18720 bp, 8 predicted proteins | sample MAT02_FD_205744 | JGI IMG/M metagenome (GOLD analysis project Ga0335395, IMG submission 205744) | Freshwater microbial communities from Lake Fryxell liftoff mats and glacier meltwater in Antarctica - MAT-02 (spades assembly) (version 2) ...
GCCCTAGTAACTTGCGCGCTTCAGCTACAGGTAGATCTTGCTGTCCTAAGTGTACACCGTCGGCATCCGCTGCGATCGCCAAATCGACGCGATCGTTCACAATCAACAAAGCATCATAGCGGTGACAAAGTTCGCAAAGCTTCCGCACATTATCCAGCTTCACCGCATCGTCTGAGGTTTTGTCGCGGTACTGTACCAAAGTCAGTCCACCTTGCAAAGCAGCTTCCACAACGCCTAATAAGTTGTCTCTACCCGAAGTTACCAGATATAACTGCGATCGCAATAACTGCTGGTAACGCTGGTAAGCCAGCAAATCGCTTTCCAGAGTATAAACCCGATAGCGCATCTGCTTAAAAGCCTTGCCCATATTCGGATCGTAAACTTTGCCGTACTCTTCAAGTACCCGTAGCGCTTCTTCCACCCGACAGAAATTCGCCTCCAATAGCTGCTGAAGTCCAGAACGCTGTTCTTCCTGGGGATGAGTCAGTTGCGTACCGGGATCTGCGGGCGTATCCCTAGCACTTCGCAATTCTGCGGTGTGCCAAAAAGCCAATTCCTGACGCAGTTGCTTACACTCCCCAGCTAAATCGGCGCTATTGAGACCAAAGCGACACCATTCTTCAATGATTCTCAATCCTTCACGGGCGCGATCGAGATTTGCATCTAAAATCCGACAGAGAGCGGGATGTGCGGGTAAAGTTCTATTTTGTTTATTGGTCATCAGAAGCACCTTTATCATTAATCCAGCAGTCAAACCGCTACATTTTCCCACTATTTTTTAAGTTTTATTGAATTTGAAGAAAACAAAGCATAATAGATCAAACTTGATGATAGTGGAATCGTTAAACTGCTGACCACACTTCGGAGGAGATCCGTGATGTTAGCAGAGCAACCAAAAAGATTAAGGGATAAAAACCCAAACAGGCAGGGTAGTTCACAGTTCGATCGGCAAAACCCAACACGAAACACGGGATGCGAAACTCGGCTCAAAAATAATAAATTACGTTTTTTTATGCTCATTTACTCCAAACAAAGCGGGTGCAAAGGAAATCGATCGCAAAGCAAAGCCTTAAGTTCTTGCCTTTTGCTGATCTTTGCCAGTGTCTCATTTTTCAAGCCTCAACAGTCTGTTATTGCCGCCCAAACTCCCATAGTACAGATAATTGCTCAGGCGCAGCGGGCGGAAATCAACATTTTGTACGTCAGCTCATCCGGTGGAAGTGACACATCTGGGAATGGGAGCGATCGAGATCCATTCAAAACCATTACCTACGCCTTAAGCGTCGCCCCACCCAACACAGCCATTTTGCTAGCGCCCGGTACCTACAGCGCTCAAACCGGTGAACAATTTCCGATCGTACTTCAGCCAAACGTGACCCTTCAGGGAAATCCCAACACTCGCGGTCAAAATATTGCGATCAAAGGCGGAGGAGACTTTCTCAGCCCCACTTCGGCTGGTCAAAATATCACGATTTTAGGCGCTTCGGGAGCCAAACTCAGCGGGGTGACTGTGACGAATACCAATTATCGTGGTTATGCTTTGTGGATCGAATCGAGCTCTCCGACGGTGGTTAACAATACTTTTTCTGGGAGCACTCACGACGGAATTTCGGTGGTGGGTAATTCTCGCCCGATGATTAGCGGGAATTTTTTCTCGAAAAATGGAGCTAATGGGATGACAATTTATGGAACTTCTCAGCCGGAAGTTCGAGATAATGTCTTTGAAAACACTGGATTTGGGGTGAATGTAGCGGAAAAAGCTTCACCTTTGTTAATCGGGAATCAGATTACTCGTAATAAGGATGGCGTGGTGGTACAAGCTGATGCTACACCGGTGCTCCGCAATAATTATATCGAGAAAAACCGGCGAGATGGCATTGTGGCGATCGCCAGAGCTCTCCCGGATTTAGGAACTGTGGCGGAACCGGGGGGGAATGTCATTCGCAACAATGGCCAGCATGATGTGAATAATGCTGCTAAAGGTCAAATAATTCAAGCTTATGGGAATCAATTGTTGAGAAACCGCACAACAGGTCAAGTTCAGGTGGCGGGAACTTTTAACCCTTCGCAATCTATTGGCGGCCCAGATTTACGGTTAGTTTCCCAACCTCCGAGAACCGGTGGACCTGATAGTTCTTTGCCTGTTTATACCACAGCGCCCTTAACTCCGAGAACTCAAAGATCCCCGCAGAGACCTCTGTTGCCGGTGTCAGCAAGTCCTGTGCGAAATCGATCGACATCGGGTCAAACTCCGCTATCGCCTCTGTTGGCTCCGAGAAGTGTCTCTCCTTCTGCGATCGCCATTCCGGTGCCGACTCCGAATGCTCGATCCGTTGCGGAAATTTCTGTGCAGCCGTCCAATGTGACTCCCAACTTTGATAGTTCGAGTCCGGTTGCTTCTGATGGTAAATTGCAGGTTCCGAGTCGCAACATTCCTCTGGGAAGAGGTGGCTATGTACCGACTGGGTTAGGGGGAAATTCTGTGGCTGATTCTGGGGAAAATGCGCCGTCAGTCGATCGGGCATTAGCTTTGGGTTTTCGGTATCGGGTGGTAGTTGATACTCGCAGTCAGGGCGATCAAAAAAAGATGCAATCTCTAGTTCCCGATGCCTTTCGCACTTTTTCCAACGGGCGCGAAGTCATGCAAGCCGGTGCTTTTCGGGAACAGGAAAAAGCTGAGGAATTGCTACAAATTCTCAGGGCTAATGGTTTGAATGCCAGGATTGAAGAGATAAAATAGTCAACCAATTTTGGATTTTAGATTTTAGATTTTAGATTGACCCCAAGCTATCAAGTCAGGGGCTTGTCATTTAATTTTAGATTTTGGATTTTAGATTTATTCTCGCGTTTAAATTCGGGGGCTTGGAACCTTTTTAAATTTTAAATTTTGAATCTTCAATCCAAAATCCAAAATTTTAAATCTAAAATTCGGTCAGTAATGTAACATCGAGCAACTTTAGAACTAACAACCATGATGTTTATCAACCCAAAAACCGATTACGCTTTCAAAAAAATTTTCGGTTCCTCAGAAAGCAAAGACATTCTGATTAGCTTTCTCAACGCCTTAATTTATGACGGAAATTCCACCATCGAAGACTTAGAAATTATCAATCTTAATCTGCCGCCGAAAGCTGAAGGATTGAAAGATAGTTATTTGGATGTGAAAGCCAAACTCCAGGATGACACCTTTCCTGAAATAATGGATAGTGTACCGGAAATACATCAAGCTTTTGATATTGCGAATCAAGTTAAGTTAAGTCGTGAGGAAGTAGAAGAATTTGACAGAAGAGAGCAGTTTATTTATGACCAGCAGGGAGCTATTATTAAGGCTTCTAGAGAAGGACGAGAAGAGGGAATAGAAGAAGGGATGCAATTCGAGAAGCTGGCGATCGCCCAAAATTTACTCTCACAGCTAGATAATGCCACAATCAGCCAAGTTACCGGGCTAAGCCTTGAGGATGTGCAAAATCTGCGTGAAGCGAAGCTATCCCAAAGGGAATCGCGGGATGCCTAACACTACTGTCGCAACAAAGCAGCCCAAGTAGCAGAGCCAACAATACCATCGGCTGCTAATTGGTATTGCCGCTGAGCCGCCTTGACAGCAGCTTGGGTTTCGCGCCCGAACACCCCGTCAGCTCTCAAGCGCAAAAATCCCTTGGCCCGCAGCCGCTCTTGCAAATCTCTGACCGCTGCTCCCCGCATTCCTCTTTTCAAAACCGGAAAACTCGTTTGTTTCTCCTGAGAATTAGTCTGAGAATTATCGACTGTTGGAGTATTACTGTCGATCGCACTTTCCATCGCCCCAGTAGCCACAGGAAACAGCCGATTCCAAGTATCTTGACCAACTACACCATCGGGAGTAATCCCCGCAACTTCTTGAAACTTAGACACAGCAACTGCCGTACTTTGCGAGAAAATCCCATCTACATTGTCATCATAAAATCCCAATAATTTCAGAGCAGCTTGAAGTTCTCGTACCTCAAAACCCCGGTTGCCGAATTTGAGTGCGGGGCGAACCATCGCACCCGTTTGAGCGATTTCACCACTGCTGTTGCCCATATCTATGGTCAGTTGCTGTGCCAAAGCAGGAGTAGAGGCGATCGGGCTGATTACCACTACACCACACAAGATCCAACTTTGCAGCCAACTCCGAACCTCGCGGGCATGAGTCCAGATTGTTGTTAGGTTTCGGGACATTATGAAATCGACCTTTGCAAAACTGATCGCGATCGTACATCAAATCTGGAACAAATAGGGAATTGGGAATGGGGGATTGGGCATTGGACATCGGGAATTGGGCATTATATCAAATCCGTTAGCATCGGAATTATTAGCTGAAATTAGGAGACGGCAGTGCCGTGTCCCTACAGTATTATTTTCGGTAGGGACACGGCATTGCCGTCTCCTCTATATCATTCCGGTGCAACCGGAATTGATATTACTCGTTACCAAATGCGTGACAGCTTCACCCAAAACTGTTAGATTTCCCTACAGCAGACATTGAACCGCGTTCATTGGATCAAGCAACACCATGTCCGAATCGACCAACAACAGAACCGCCAGTCAAATAGACATCGCCAACGTCAACATCGGCAACTTCCAAGTTGGCAGCATCAGTGGCACCAAATACAACGACCTCAACGCCAACGGCCGCCCAGATGCTGGGGAATTTCCACTTCCCAACTGGCAACTCTACCTCGACCTCAACAACAACCAGAGACTGGATACTAACGAACCTTCCAGCCTCACCAGCAGCCAAGGGAACTACATTTTTGCCAACTTACCTGCCGGCACATACCAAGTTAGAGAAGTTCAGCAACCCAATTTTCGCCAAACTACCCCTAACCCAGCACCTATAAACATCGCCAGCGGCACAAACGTCACCAATATCAATTTTGGTAACAACTTCAACGCCGGGACGATCGCAGGTACAAAATTCAACGACATCAACAGCAACGGCAGCATCGATCCGGGAGAACCGCCCATAGCTAACTGGCAAATTTACCTCGATCTCAACCGCAACAACAGGCTCGACGGTGGCGAACCTGTTACTACTACAAACCCTCAAGGCAATTACGCCTTTGTCAATATTCCCGCAGATACATATTTGGTGAGAGAAGTCCAGCAGCCCGGTTTTCGGCAAACCACGCCCAACCCCGGCCCGATTAATGTGACTTCCAACGCCATAATCAACAATGTCAATTTTGGTAATATCTTTTTTGTTGGCAACATCAGCGGAATCAAATATAACGATCTTAATTTCAACGCCATCAGAGATGCGACGGACCCGCCCTTAGCCAACTGGCAAATTTATATTGACCTCAACAGAAATAATAGTCTCGATCCCGGCGAACCGAATACCTTCACAAAGCCCGATGGTAGCTATAACTTTGTGAATGTTGATCCTGGTCGGTATTTGGTGAGGGAAGTCCAGCAACCGGGATGGGTACAGACTACGCCAAATCCTGGCGCGATCGACATTACGGGCGGTACAAACGCAGCCGGCATCAATTTCGGCAACAACTTTCCCACCGGTAGCATCAGTGGCTTCAAATTCAACGACCTCAACGCCAACGGTATCTACGAACCAACGGAGCCCAAAGTTGCCAACTGGCCGATTTACATCGACCTCAACGACAATAACAGGCTAGAACCCAACGAACCTGCGACTTTAACTAATGCCCAAGGAAATTTCTCTTTTATCAATTTGGGCCCTGGGCGTTATTTAGTGAAGGAAGTTCCGCAGCCCGGTTTTCGGCAAACCACGCCAAATCCTACTCCCATCTTTGTCACCAACGGCACTAACGCCACTAACCTCAGCTTTGGGAATGTGTTTGCTACTGGGAGTATCAGCGGTTTTAAATTCAATGATTTTAATGCTAACGGCCGCATCGATCCGGGGGAACCGCCGATCGCCAATACTCAAATTTACATCGACCTCAATAACAACAGCCGTTTAGATCCGGGCGAAGCGAACACCTTCACTAACTCTCAAGGTAACTACAGTTTCCGCAATGTTCCTGTGGGTACTTATGTTCTGAGGGAAGTCACACCGCCCGGTTTTATTCAAACTACTCCCCTGGCTGTGGTGACTGTCTCTACGGATCGAGCAGCCAGCAGCATCGATTTACTGACGGGAGATGGGGTCGATCGCTCAGCTAAGTCTTTGAATGACGATTTCGATTTGTTGACGGCGGGTGGCAGTGATGCTGATGTGTCTGCAAGCGGCCGAAAGTTGGCCGAAAGTTGGCTTTTGAGTGGCGATCGTGGTACTTATCAAATGAGTAATGTTTTGGTCGATCGACTTTTGACCAACTTAGTCAACATTTCTAGCCTTGGTCAACAGAATGTCGGTCTGGAACCCAATGCACAAATCAACCCTATTGTCAAGACTGATGGCATAATTAATTGGGCGATCGGGAAGTCAGCTCTGACAATCGGTGCGATCGATTACCGCAATCTTAGGGAGAAACAGCCCCGCGTGCCATAGAGTCCCAAACCACACAAAAAAGTCAGAAAGAGATTAAATCCCGATCGCGTGATACTCTATTGTTGGCAACATCCAAAACTCAAGCCCAAGTTCCGGGAACCCCCAAACTTGGTTGTAGATTGGGAGCAAGATTCTGAGGGAGTCTTAGCCATTTTAAAGATAGAAAAATTAGTGGTCTAGGGGAAGAAGAACTGGGCGCGCAATTCTTAAAAAATTGCGCTCAAATTACCACGGTGCTTCAAAACCTGATATAATTGCCAGCGACAAAGCTTAAAGCCTTGTTGTGTGAAAAGCCTCGTTGGAAAAAGTAAGGCAAGTTCTGCCTGATGTTAAGCCTGCCCACTGGTAAGAGCCGACTCTCCAGAGTAAAGCAGGAAGTGAATTTCAGCTTACAATCAGTAGGTTTGAGTAAGTTTCACAGAACATAGCCTCAAGCGCAGACATATGTAAAATCGAATAGCGGTTGTCAGCTATCAGCAAAAGCTCTTGGCAATTGACAAACCCATACAGTAGTCTGTAATTTACGTGGATTTAGGTGTGAAGGAGAAATCATGGAATCAGAATTAGAAAATAAGCTACGCAGTGCCCAGCAATTACAGCCAGTTGTGGTTGGAAATGCCGGTCCAGCAATTTTAGGGATCAAGTTCAATGACTTGAACCGGGATGGTACTCGGCAGTCCAATGAACCAGGTCTACGAGACGTTCCCATTCTCCTCGAACCTGCAATAGCCAGTAACGGCCAAGCAAGCAATGGCCAATTGAATGTACCTAACGGGGATATCTCCGTCCTGACTGACGCTAACGGGGCGTTCTCATTCATAAATCTTGTCCCTGGCAATTACGTACTCACCGAAACGGTACTACCTGCTGGTTTCACCGCTACTACTCCCAACCCCCTCGCTGTCACTGTCGGCAACCGAAATGTCAACGTTTTCTTTGGCAACGCGGGAGTTCCACCAGTTACAGGCAGCCGGATCGTTGGATGCAAATACCTAGACATAGATAACGACGGCTTTCGAGACGGAAATGAACCGGGCATTAAAAATGTCAGAATATATCTAGATGGCAGCAACGGTAGCGTTCCCAACGGGCAACTCGATGCAGGGGAACTCAACACCTTAACAGACAAAAACGGTGCATGGTCGTTCAACGTAACACCTGGAACCTACAAAGTTCGGGAAGAACGGATCAGACCAGCAGTTCCTGCCAATGTCAACGGAGTAGAAGTTAATGCTACGAACGCAGAACCCTTAGAAACAAGGGATTTTCTCCAAAGCACTCCGCCTAATAACATTCCGCTACTGGATGTAACGGTAGCCGCCGGTCAGACTTTTGCCTGTGCTCAAGTTGGTGACACCCCGCTTTATCAAATTGAAATTAACAAATTTCGGGACTTAGACCGCAACGGTTCGCGAGGAGTTTTGGAACCGCCCATTGCTCGAGTACCTTTCATTTTAGATTTAAACAACAACGGTCGCTGGGATTCAACCACTGAACCCATCGCCCTCACAGATGTCAACGGAGTCGCTACCTTCAAGGATTTGCGAGCCAACAATTACCCAGTATTGGAAATTTTTCCAGCCACATTGCCAGATGGCAGTGCTCCGGGCAACCTGAACGCTCCAGTAGCAACTACTCCTAACCCCACTCTGGTTTCGGCACCAGGGCCACAAGCACGATTCCAGGGTACGATCAGCAAAGAACAACCGCTGATCGTAGCAGACTCAACCTATACACTGAAACCAAACGACCCTAAATTCGTAGACACCAGCCGCGACGGTTTTCAACAGGTAGGGGAAAGATCCATTGCGACAACTGGTGAACGGCCGATTTTTGCAGCGCCAACTAACACTTTACCAGCGCCTAACCCGTCACCGTCACTTGTATTTTCTCCAGTGGGAATAAACGCTGGCAATGACACCAATAGTCCTGTGGGAAACACTCGACCGAACATCACTGTATTCAAATACAATGACCTGAATGGAAACGGTCGCTACGAACCAACTCAGGGTGAAGCACCTCTGAGCGGTGTTAGTGTCTTCCTTGACACCAACAATGATGGGGTTGCCAACGCCGGAGAACAACAAGTACAGACTAATGCTCAAGGCAGAGCAGCCTTTACAAACCTGGCACCGGCCACTTACAACGTGCGGGAAGTCGTACCTGCGGGTTTCTCGGCTTCTACATCTGCTGTGGTTCCGGTGACTCTCAGCACTCAGGATGCTAACGTTACTTTTGCCAACACGCCCAACAGCAACATCACTGGTTGCAAATTCGAGGACTTTAACCTCAACGGCTATCGAGACGGAAATGAACCGGCGATTGCTGGTGTCACCATTGCTATCGATACCAACCGTGACGGTGTGTTGCAAGCAAATGAACTCACTAGTACCACCGATCAGTTTGGTCGCTTTTCATTCACCAATTTGCGCCCCGGCAATTACAGCGTTCGGGAAGTAACACCTTCTGGCTACTTCAAAACGACTCAACCGCTGGATATTGTTCTCGGTGCGAATCAAACCTTTACTTGTGCTTTGGTGGGCAACTCTCGCCGCTATGACCTCTTGGTTCCTAAATTCCGGGACGACAACCGCAACGGTGTACGGGATCCCAATGAACAGCCCCTTTCCGATGTGCCATTCACCTTGGATTTGAACGGCAACGGCAAGTATGATGCTGCAACAGAACCGCTGGTGAGGACTGATGCTGCTGGTATTGCTCGGTTTAATAATTTGTCTCCAAGCACCTACTCGGTTTTGGAAGTCTTCGATGCGAGCGTTAACAACCCGTTCCCAATCCCAACTGGGCCGAATCCGGTTAACTTTAGCGTGCCGGGTCCTAACACAGTGCCTACGGTGGTGGTACCGACGCCAGTGCCATCGGGAATAATAAGACTAAGTAGCCTCGATCCGGTGACTGGCGGCACGGGGGCAGCTGCTAGCTACGATCCTCTGAATAACCCTGGCAACCCACTCGATACGGTTAATGCCAGCATTGATACCAGCTTGATCGCAGGTGAAAATGCAGGTATTAGCTTTGTTCCTGACATGAGCTTGAGCCGCACAGCGAGTGCACTAACTGTAGTGTTGCCTGAAGATAAGAAGGATTTACTGTTAGGTGCTCCTGCTACTTCTCCGACTGGTTTCTAATGTTAAGTTGAGTCTCTAGTTGGAGATTCAACTATTAACAGTTAGGTTATTTTTCAAGAAACCCGCCCTCCACAACCATAGGTTAGGAGGGCGGGTTTTTTGATATCTTGGATGAATGATATCAATTCCGGTAACACCGGAATTATTAGTCGCCGAGATAAGGACACGGCAGTGCCGTGTCCCTACAGTATTATTTTCGGTAGGGACACGGCATTGCCCATTGGTGTCAACTTAAGCCTGAAAGCCTTGGTATCTCTCGCTTTTAGCCGAGTCTATAACCCCCTAAATCCCCCTTGGTAAGGGGGACTTTGAGAAGACTCTTGTCCCCCCCTTATACTCCCCCCTTGGGGGGGGCGGGGGGGGGTTGGGGGCTAGGGGGGTGGAAGGGCCTCATAGTCAAACAACAGTCTCTGACTGGGTTTGACGTTAAGTTGACACCAATGGGCATTGCCGTGTCCTCTATTATGTCTGAATGCTCAATTAGCTAGCCATTTCTTGCTGCAAAGTGCTTTTAGCTGCTTTAAATTGAGTAGCCATTTGCTCCATTTGTGCTTCGCTGAAGTTGCGGCGAATTTGAGGGAACATATCATTTTCTTCTTCTTTTACATGAGCCTGTACCGCTGTTTTTAGCTGTTCAAGTTGAGCTTTGAATTCAGCAGTAGCACTAGGGCTGAGAGCCTTAATGTGTGCGAGCATTTGCTTCATTTCTGCTTGCTCATCGTACAGTTCTTGAGTGTTGCTATAGTAGCTGCGAATTGCTGGGTAAACAATTTGTTCTTCGGCTTCTGAGTGGACGCTTAAATCTTTGTACAACTGACCAAAGAATTCTTGCAGTTTTTGCGGATCTTCAGTTTTTTCGATTTCCATAAATAGGGTATCGACTTTACGGTGATCCATAGAGATGATTTCGGTGATGTTCATCTCATCTTTGGTGCGGGTGACAGCACCGCCGATAATGCCGCTCATGGCTGCCATCGCGTCTTGGACGCGGGCCCAAACGCCTTGGTCGGGGTCTTTGCCGGTGAGTTCGCGCACTCCCAAAATTTCCATAACCCCTTTGAGTTGTTCTTGGTGAGCGCGGTTTTCAAAGTTCACTGTGTTGAGGGGAATAATGGCGGCTTCGATGTCTGCACCTACTACTTGAGCGGCTTTGTGAACTAACAGGCCTGCCATTGTTTGTTTGTGTTTGAGAAGTTCGTGCTGGCTTACTTTTTCAAACATGGTGAGTTCAGAACCTTTCATGAGTTTCTGAACTTCTTCAATCATTTTTGTGGTTGTTTCTTTGGGTTCAGACTGAACGCCATATTGCACGATTACGGTTTCTAAAACACCCATGTTTTTGCGATCGTCCTCAAGCATATCGCGGAAACGATCGCACAGTTCGGAGTCGTTACAGGAGTTGATGAATAATTGCTCGTTAGCGATGAGCAAGTTTTGCAGCGCTTTCATGTCTGCTAATTTCATGCCGATCGCTTGGCGTTTGGTGTCTTCAAGGGTAGCTACCATTGGTCTGTTCTCCTCTGAATCTCTGTGTTCTTATCTTTAAAGGTATTGAAATATTCTGATAATTCCCTCTTTCTCCCGACTGATTCATTAATATCTCGCGTAACCTATTGACTTTTAAGCCTAAAAATGGTAGTAAATTAAGGCTCAAGGTAGTTTAAAAAAAAGCAATTAGGACACGGCATTGCCGTGTCCCTACAATATTATTTTGGGTAGGGACACGGCATTGCCGTCTCCTCTATCATACCGATGCAACCGGAAACGATATGAGTTTTGTATCAATGCACTCCGATCGCCTATCTGTAAAGCGCTAATATAGTCGCCACCGAAGTTAACTGAAGTTTAAGAATAACTAGCTTGTCTCAACTGCTGACTGCTTTAGAATTCCCAGCAAAGGTCTGGAAGCTGAATAACGGGTTAACAGTCATTCACCAGCGGATTGCGGCTACACCTGTGGTCGCACTAGACGTATGGGTAAAGGCGGGTGCAACGCTGGAGCCGGATTCGTGGTCGGGAATGGCTCACTTTTTAGAACATATGATATTTAAAGGGACTGATGCGATCGCCCCTGGAGAATTTGACCAAGTAATCGAAAATCGCGGCGGTGTGACTAATGCAGCTACAAGTCACGACTACGCGCATTTTTATGTCAACGCTGCGGCTGATTATTTGGCAGAAACGGCGCAACCACTCGCAGAATTACTATTGCGGGCTTCGATTCCTGATGCAGAATTCGATCGCGAACGGGATGTGGTACTCGAAGAAATCCGCCAAGCTCAAGATGACCCCGATTGGCTGGGTTTCCAAGCGATGATGGAAACAGTTTACCAGCGCCATCCCTACAGGCGATCGGTATTGGGTACAGAAGAGTTGCTGATGTCGCGAACACCTCACGAAATGCGCTGTTTTCATCGATCGCACTATCAGCCAGAAAACATGACTGTGGTGATAGTTGGGGGAATTGAGGAAGCACAGGCGATGGATGTGACTAGCAAAGCTTTCGGGCAGTTTTCCGACAGGTGGGAATGTCCCAAGTTGGTAGCAGAAGCAGAACCGCCTCTGGTGGGAATTCGCCGTCAGGAGCTCCACCTCCCCAGATTGGAACAAGCACGGCTGATGATGGCTTGGACGGGGCCGGGAGTTGAACAGTTGGAAAGTGCTTGCGGCTTGGATTTGCTGTCGGTGTTGCTGGCTGACGGGCGATCGTCTCGTTTGGTCCGGGAACTGCGGGAAGAACTACAATGGGTAGAGGCGATCGAGAGTTCTTTTTCGCTACAACGGGAATCGAGTTTATTTACGATAAGTGCTGTGTTGGAAGCGGAGAATGTCGAAAAGGTGGAATCTGTGATTTGCGATCGGCTTTGGGAATTGCAATCTGAGCCAGTTTCTGAGGCGGAATTGCGACGGTGTAAGCGTTTGCTGTGCAACGATTTTGCTTTTTCCATTGAAACCCCAGGACAACTGGCTGGTCTTTATGGGTATTACAATACGATCGCCAAGGCTGAATTAGCCCTCAGCTATCCCACCAAAATTCAGGCATTCCAACCACTAGACATCCAGCGCTTAGCTCAACAATATCTTTCTCCCAAAAACTACGCGGCTGTGGTGCTAAAACCAATTTAGTTATTGGTTAGTTGTTATTGGTTAGTTGTTATTGGTTAGTTGTTATTGGTTAGTTGTTATTGGTTAGTTGTTATTGGTTATAGCAATTCTCAATTCCCAATTAGCAATTCTCAATTACCAATTAGCAATTCCCAATTCCCAATTACCAATTACCAATTCCCAATTCCCAATTCCCAATTCCCAATTACCAATTCCCAATTCCCACTAAATTAAAAATGAAAAACGAAATCCACCGCACAGTTTTAGACAACGGTATTGTTGTTTTGGCAGCAGAAAACCCAGCAGCAGATATTATTGCAGCTAGGATATTCCTACGGGCCGGTAGCCGCTGCGTACAGCCAGAACAAGCTGGATTGTGTCACTTACTGTCGGCGGTAATGACGAAAGGAACCGATCGCCTTTCTTCGCTAGAAATTGCTGAACGTGTAGAATCGGTGGGAGCGAGGTTGGGTACTGATTCAACTTCCGACTATTTTTTAGTCAGTTTGAAGACGGTGACCGCCGACTTTGCGGATATTTTGGAGTTGGCGAGTGAATTGATGCGATCGCCCACTTTCCCGGAAGCAGAAGTAGAATTAGAACGGCGCATCGCTGTATCAGCAATTCGATCGCAAAAAGAACAACCATTTTCCATCGCCTTTGAGCAATTGCGCCACTCGATGTACAAGGATCATCCCTACGCTTTCTCTACCTTGGGTACGGAAGATACCATGTCCAAGCTGACTAGAACCGAGCTCCAAGAGTTTCACAAAACCTATTTCCGCCCAGATAATGTAGTGATTTCAGTAGCTGGCAGAATATCAACAGAAGATGCGATCGCCCTAGTCGATCGCATTTTTGGCGACTGGAGGGCACCTGCAACACCGCTACCAACTTTAGCTTTACCCCCCATCATTTCCCACCCAGAATCAGCACTGAAGTCACAAGAAACCCAGCAATCAGTGATTATGTTAGGCTACCTTGCACCAGCAGTAAAAGATGCTGGCTATGTAGCGCTGAAGTTGCTGAATACTTATTTGGGTAACGGTTTATCGAGTCGGTTGTTTGTGGAATTGCGGGAGAAGCGAGGTTTGGCTTACGATGTTTCTTCGCTTTATGCGACGCGCTTAGATGCGGCGCAGTTTGTGGTGTACATGGGTACTGCGCCGGAAAATACACAGACGGCTTTTGATGGATTGCGTACAGAGGTCGATCGACTTGCTAGCACCCAGCTAAGTGAGGAGGAATTGCAAGCTTGCAAGAATAAAATCCTCGGTCAATATGCTTTAGGAAAACAAACTAATTCGCAAATTGCTCAAGTTGTAGGCTGGTACGAAACTTTGGGATTGGGCATTAAATTTGATGAAGAGTTTCAAGCAGAAATTGCCCAGGTGACAGCTTCTGAAGCTAGGGCTGCGGCTAGGAAATTCTTTATCGAACCGTATGTTTCTTTGGTGGGGCCAGAGGCGGCGATTACAGAATTGGGGGCGGTGGCTGTTTGTTGAGGAAATGGGCTGTAGAATTATTGTTCTCTCTCTTCTCTTCCTCTGTGTTCTCTGCGTTCTCTGCGGTTAAATCATTCCGATACTACCGGATTTGATATAACGGGTAAAATCAACCGAATTGGATGATGAAATTGCCCTCAGAACCCACGCGAGGATATAACCATCAATCATATCAAATCCGGTAGCATCGGAATTATTGCCGAAATTAGGAGACGGCAATGCCCATTGGTGTCAACTTAAGCCTGAAAGCCTTGGTATCTCTCGCTTTTAGCCGAGTCTATAACCCCCTAAATCCCCCTTGTTAAGGGGGACGCAAGAGTATTTCTTGTCCCCCCCTTATACTCCCCCCTTGGGGGGGGGCGGGGGGGGGTTGGGGGCTAGGGGGGTGGAAGGGCCTCATAGTCAAACCACAGTCTCTGACTGGGTTTGACGTTAAGTTGACACCAATGGGCAATGCCGTGTCCCTACAATATTATTTTGGGTAGGGAGACGGCAGTGCCGTCTCCTCTATATCATTCCGGTGTAACCGGAATTGATATCACAGGGCAATTGAGGACACGGCAGTGCCGTGTCCCTACTCAAATTAACCCGAAATTAACTGCACTAATACTGCTAGCAGAAACTCCACTGAGAGAAGCTAGAATCTCTCCAGTTTGGGCAAACCGGATTAAAGTTGCACCGCTATCTTGACTAATCGCCAATTGCGAGAAAGTCAGCCCGTTACCCAATACTAAGAAGTCTTTACCAACCTCAAAATCGGTAATTGTATCAGTCCCGGAATTGGTGGAGAGTAGGAATTTATCGATTCCCAGGCCTCCCACTAACGTATCATCTCCCAAATCGCCGCTGAGGTAATCATTGCCTTCACCTCCTACCAAAATATCATTGCCTTGACCGCCGTAGAGGGTATCTTCGCCCTTTTCACCCATGAGGATGTCTTCGCCTCGATTACCAGAAATGAAGTCATTACCAGCGCCACCTGTCAATGTATCAAAACCCTTACCGCCGTAGAGGGTGTCATCGCCGATTCCGCCATCAGTCAAGTCGTTGCCTTGATTGCCATTAATCCAATCGTTGCCATCAAGGCCAAATAGGAAATCATTTCCCTTTTTGCCACGCAAAATGTCATCAGCAGCGCTACCGACTAGGGTGTCGTCACCATCAGTGCTTTCGGTAAAGTTTTGGCCGTCTTTGACCAATTCAATACCGCTATCGGGGAAGGGTTCTTCGGGATTTGAAGGTGCGGTTGAGTCATCTGTTACAGTATTGCGGACAGTAGGGTTGTTAACTGTCGCCGACTGAATTTGGGTATTTAAAGATGCGCCCGTGTTTTCTGCGATCGCCGACTGAATCGTTTTACTTCCTGCTGCTACTTGCTGCAAGTCTTTGGCGACTTCACCCTGTTCTATCAGTTGTACGCGGGCTATTTCGGTTGCTGCATCTGAAGGCGATGAGTTGCTTTTGGCGATCGCACCAATCCGTTGATTGCCCTCTGCAATAATTTTCGCAGCATCGGAGGCAATGCCAGATACTTGCTGTGCTTGCAGTTGAGTCGCCGCCGACTGAATAATGGTCTGCAATTGTGCTGGATTGCTTAAATCGAGAGTGCCAGCTTTAATTTGGTTGGCAAGGGTGGAAATAATGCGATCGGCAATTTCATTTTTAGCAGTAGTTGAAGCACCGCTAATTAAATTAGTTACCAAGACAATGGTATTTTGTACCTGAGCGTGTGCAGCATAAACAGCTAACCCATTCGGATCGTTTTGAGTAATTGCCTGTAGCGGGTCGTAGCTAGTCAAGTCAATTCCTGACGACAATCCAAGTCCTGATTTTACCCGATTCTGTGCCTCGGTTACACCAATCCCTTGCTCGACCAACTTAGCCATCAAAGTAGTTAGCGGAGTAACAACAGTAGCATCGGGCGTGGCAAATAGAGGCGCTTGTTGAGGCAAATAAGTAGAGGTATTGATGCCATCGGTAATGGCAATTCTGCCTTCATCTGGTTCGAGGTCGCCGCTGTTGTTTTTATCGAATCTGTCAAGAGTAACATCTAAATTAAAGCTGCCATCGGCGTTAGTAATGGTGAAGGGTTCGTTGTCATCTCGGACGCCGTTGAAGTTCGCGTCGAAGAATACAGTAGCCCCGGCCATGTAACCGTTAATTGCTTTGCCTCTAGTGCTAGAACTAGGCCCCAAACTAAAGCTAGCTAACTCAAAGCTGGCAAAGTGATTATCGTAGACAGTTTTGTAGTCTAATCCGCAAGGATAAGGTATGGTGAAGCGCTTGCGGAATATTTTGAATGTTTTCTCGCAGAATTTTACTGATATTATCTTAGCCTCAGCTCCCAAGAAAGCATTGACTTGACCAGTTACATCAAACAGTTCCGAGGGTTTGCTGATGCGGGAAGTAATTTCCGATGTTCGGATTTTTCCATCACCGCCTTGTTTGGGCTGGAACTCTCCGATATCTATCAAATCAATGCCTACCTTTCCTTCAATTCCCCCTTTGACATAACCCTTTGCAATAGCTGCATCTATCCCAGCACCTACGGCAATGCTAGCGTTAAGTGTGAGTTCGTCAACATCTGGCCCAGTGCCGTCAGCATTTAGGCGATCGCTCACATAAAATCCATCCAAAACTTTGCTAGCAGAACTCGCAGCAAAATTAGAGTTTTTCCACTCACTTAATCCGTAGGTATCGTACCCAAATCCTAAATGAGCCGAAGCACTAAACTTGCCTTCCAGCAAACCCTTGAGCGGGCCCCAGATCGGGAAATCTTTCCGAATGTTAAAGTCAACTCCCAGTTTGGGTATATCGTAGGTAAAGACGGGAACATCCTGTTTACCTAACAGCAATTGAATTGCGGTTTGTGGCTTTGTCAAGAGTGGCAAGTCAAAACCGTCAATATCTTTTAAAGCATTTAAGAATTCCTTGACCTTGCCGCTAGTTTTGGAATCAATTTGTTGGTAAGCGGTTTGTTGTGCAGAACTTTTTGGGACGGCAAAAGTATTCTGAAGATTAGCACTGGGTTCGGAAATATCTATAGCTCCCAGACTGTAGGAACCCAAGTCAATTTTGTCTGGAGAGTTGGCTATTTGGTTTGCCAGACTCACCACTTTATCAACCTTGGCAACGGCCTCTAAAAAGCGAGTATCGATATCGCGACCAGATATTTTTGCTGCCAGTTCTAATACCGATACCTTGCCATCTCCATTTTTATCAAATAGCCCAGCTATACCAAGTTTTGAAAGTAACTTGGTGTCGGCATTCAAAAAGTTAATAACTGGTCGGAATGGTTTAATGACATCAGAAACCTTACCAATAATTGGCTTCACAAAATTATTGATAAACGTCCCTAAATCTAGTTGAGTATTGTTGAACTCAACGGTGGGCTTTTGTGGGCCAGTTAATTGACCGTTGGCGTAATTGAGAATCGGCCAATTTACTGCTAAGTCGAAGTTATACGAGGGAAATGCAGCATTGCCGTTAATGCTGGTCTTGGCTTGCAAACCGAGATTGGCATTGCTCTTTAAGTTGGCATTGAATAAGTCTTTGAACTGATAGCTGCCTTGCAGTTCTGGCAATGTAAGGCGAGAGCCATCATTGGGACCGCCAAGATTGTCTAAGTCATTCAGCTTGACTTCAAGGTTGGCATCGAGCTTAGTCGGGTTTTTGGCATCGTTGGCGAGGTCAACTTGGAAAAAGCCTAAGTTACCTTTAGCCTTGAATTGGTCATCTAGACTCAAATCAATGTTCGCTGTTAACTTAGTTTTATCTGTATCTATGTAGCAACCAAACTCTTTACTGACACCAACTCCTAGAGACAAGTTGTAGTTATATTTTGATTTGGCTTTCCCATCTACCTCCAAGCTTAAAATCGGGACTCCTAAATTTTTTGAGAGGTTGACATCGGGGAACTGATATTGCTTGCCAAGGGTGATTAGTAAGGTGCTTTCATCAGCACTGGAATTCCCGGTTAAAGCTACAGTGAAATCTGGCCCAAGTGCAGTGCGGATGGTACTTTCTAACTGACCGATCGTTTGATTTGCCCCGCTTTTAACTGCATCGACTAGCTTAGTCTTGAAGTTGCTAATAAAATCTGGGGAAATGTTCTTGAGGGGGCCGACAATGGGTAGGTTAACTGCCTGTAATTGGTTGTCAAGAATTTTCTCAAGTTTATCCAATCCAGCTTCTACACCGCACCAATTCTTTGCATCGATGCCACCAGCAATAGTCTCATTACCTCCTATCCTTCTCGGTGGATCGACTGGCTTGAGCGTGATTGGATCAACGACTGGCTTGGGTATGACTGGATCAACGACTGGCTTGGGTATGACTGGATCGTTACAGCGGTTCCCGCTGTATTGTGATACACTCAAATAATAAACAACAAAAATATTTCTCAATGAAACCATTTTCAATGGATCTACGAAAAAAAATAGTGATCGCACATCTTGTGGAAAATATATCC
>Ga0335395_10000910_pt1 | contig 18707 bp, 17 predicted proteins | sample MAT02_FD_205744 | JGI IMG/M metagenome (GOLD analysis project Ga0335395, IMG submission 205744) | Freshwater microbial communities from Lake Fryxell liftoff mats and glacier meltwater in Antarctica - MAT-02 (spades assembly) (version 2) ...
GGTAGGTGAAGCCTTTGGGCAGCTGGAGAAGAAAGAGCCCGGTGGAGAGATCGCGCGCCGGGGCCAGAGGACCGTAGGGACTGGCCACATCCACCAGCTGCGAACCATCGGACTGGGTGCTGGCACGCGCCTGGGCTTCCATGATGGCGGCGAACGGGGCTGCGAGCGAAATGCCGGCAATGGCGGCTCCGCTGCCCTGCAGGAAACTGCGGCGATCAGGCTGGGGGGCAACGACGGACATTGTGGCGGGCTCCTGTTCGAAGGGGCCCCACCTGTGAACAGATTGGGGCGGCGGCATCCCGACCCTAGCCATGGCGCATTACGCCATAATTTCGCCGGTGTTGACTTTTCATTAACGCACGGTGACGGTTCTGCTGTGACGCGGGTTGGAGCCCCTCAATTTTTCAGCGACCGGCTATTGGTACATAATCGCGGTGCAAGGCGCCCGTGTAAAGCTGGCGGGGGCGGCCGATCTTCTGTTCGGGATCGCCGATCATCTCGTTCCACTGGGCAACCCAGCCGACCGTGCGCGCGAGCGCGAAAAGGGCGGTGAACATCGAGGTTGGGAAGCCGATCGCCGACAGGATGATGCCCGAGTAGAAATCGACGTTCGGGTAGAGTTTCTTGTCGACGAAATAGGGGTCGGATAGCGCAATGCGCTCAAGCTCGCGGGCGACATCGAAGATCGGGTCTTTGACGCCGAGCTTTTCGAGCACTTCGTTTGCCGTCTGCTGCATCACCTTGGCGCGCGGATCGTAGTTCTTGTAGACGCGGTGGCCGAAGCCCATCAGGCGGAAGGGGTCGTCCTTGTCTTTTGCGCGGGCGATATATTCCGGAATGCGTTCGGGCCGGCCGATTTCACGCAGCATGTTGAGCGCGGCTTCGTTTGCACCGCCGTGCGCAGGGCCCCAAAGGCAGGCAATGCCGGCTGCGATGCAGGCGAACGGGTTCGCGCCCGAGGAGCCGGCAAGCCGCACCGTGGAGGTGGAGGCATTCTGTTCATGATCTGCGTGGAGGATGAATATCTTGTCCATCGCGCGCTCGATCACCGGGTCCACCACATAGGGTTCTGCCGGGACGGCGAAGGTCATGTTGAGGAAATTGCCGGTATAGGACAAGGCGTTGTCGGGATAGACGAAGGGCTGGCCTATGGAATATTTATAGGCCATCGCTGCGATCGTCGGCATCTTGGCGATCAGCCGGTGGCTGGCAATCATGCGCTGCTTGGGGTCATCGATGTCGGTCGAATCGTGGTAGAAGGCGCTGAGCGCGCCGACCACGCCGCACATGATGGACATGGGGTGGGCATCGCGGCGGAACCCACGGAAGAACTGCATCAGCTGTTCGTGGACCATCGTGTGGCGGGTGATGGTGTAGCTGAACAGGTCGAGCTCTTCGCTTGTGGGAAGCTCGCCTTCGGTGAGCAGATAAGCGACTTCCATGAAGCTGCTGTGATCTGCCAGCTGATCGATGGGGTAGCCGCGGTGCAGCAGCACGCCTGCATCGCCATCGATGTAGGTGATGGCGGATTCGCACGATGCTGTGGACGTGAACCCCGGATCGAAGGTGAAGGCGCCTGTCTGGCCGTAGAGCTTGCGGATGTCGATGACCTGCGGGCCGATGCTCCCTTCGCGCACGGGGAGATCCAGTGCCTTGGTGCCCAAGGTGAGTTTTGCCAGCTCGCTCATGTTGATACCTTTCGAACCCTGGTTGCCCGCGCAGCAGCGCAGGGCCTCCGTTGATTGTTACCCGAGCGCGTCGTTGATACGACCCAGGCTTTCGTCGCGCCCCAGGATTGCCATCACGGCAAAAACGCTGGGGCTGTTACCCTGGCCGGTCAAGGCCGCACGCAAAGGCCCGGCGACCTTGCCGAGACCGAGACCCGCGCCTTCGGCGATTGCTTTCGCGGCCGCCTCCAGCGCCTCCCGCTCCCAAACCGGAGCGGCCGCCAGCGCGCTTTGGCTTTGGGCCAGAAGCTGCCGGCCGCTGGCGTCTAGCAACTTTGTCGCCGCCTCGTCCATTGTGATTGGGCGTTTGCGAAGGAGAAACAGGGCCGACCCTGCCAATTCATTGAGATTTTTGGCTCTTGGCTTCAACTCATCCATGCTGCGGAGCAGCAGATCGCGATTAAGATCAGTGAGCGCCCGGCCCAGAGACTCGACAATCCCGGGTTCCACAAGCGCTGCCAGGCGGGCATTGTCTGCCAGCTTCATGTGATGTGCATTGACGCTTTCCAGCTTCTTGAGATCGAACCGACCCGGCGAGCGGCCCACCCCATCGAGATCGAACAGCAAGATCGCTTCGTCGCGGGTTACGAGTTCGGTGTCGCCGTGGCCCCAGCCGAGCCGCAGCAGGTAGTTTTCGAGCGCTTCGGGAAGGATTCCCATCTCGTCGCGATAGGCTTCCACGCCCAGCGCACCGTGCCGCTTGGAAAGCTTGGCGCCATCGGGGCCGTGGATCATGGGCACATGGGCGTAGGTGGGCTCGGGCCAGCCGAGTGCGCGGATCAGCGCCAGCTGGCGGAAGCTGTTGGTGAGGTGATCGTCGCCGCGAATGACGTGGCTGACGCCCATGTCGTGATCGTCCACGACCACGGCCAGCATGTAGGTGGGTGTGTTGTCCGAGCGGAGCAGGACGAAATCATCGAGGATGGCGTTCTGCTGGACGACCCGGCCCTGCACCTTGTCGTCGATTGCGGTCTCGCCATCGGTGGGGGATTTAAGGCGGACTGCGAAGGGGCGGTTTTCCGGCCAGTCCGTCCGGTCCCGCCAGCGGCCGTCGTAACGCTGGGCAAGGCCCTTGGCCTTTTGATCGGCTCGCATCGCCTCCAGATCCTGGGGTGTTGCATAGCAGCGATAGGCCTTGTTTTGGGCCAGAAGCTGGTGCGCCACTTCGGCATGGCGCGCGGCGCGGGCGAACTGGAAGGTGGGCGGCTGATCGGGTGTCAGGCCGAGCCAGTCGAGCCCTTCCAGGATCTTGGCAATTGCATCGTCTGTCGAGCGGGCGCGATCCGTGTCCTCTATGCGCAGCAGGAATGTGCCGCCGTGGTGGCGGGCGTAGAGCCAGTTGAACAGCGCCGTGCGCGCGCCGCCGATGTGCAGATAGCCAGTGGGCGAGGGCGCAAAACGGGTGACCGGGGGCTTCAGGCTGGTGGTTTTGCTTGCAGGCGGCATCAAAGGGTCCGAAAGCTTGGAGCCGGGGTCGGCCCACATCTGGTGAACGGGTCTGGAATTGGCGGGTGGCTAGCAGTTTCGCAGGCCGCGGGCAAAAGGCTTTCGCGGATGGACCCGCGCCGGCGCCGACGGTGCGTGCGCGACTAGATGCACTGCTGGAGCCCGAGCGGGACCGCTGGCTGCTGTTCGTGCCGGTTGCCTTCGGGCTGGGGATTGCACTGTGGTTCTGGCTGCCCTTTGTGGCGCAGCGGCAGGCGGCTGTTCTGGCTGGGCTTGCGATTGCGCTGGCCGGGCTGGGGCTTGGCGGGCCGGGGCTGAGCGGGCCGGGGCTGAGCGGGTTGGGGCCGGGCGGGCTGGCACGGCGGATTGTGCTGGGGGCCGGACTGTTGATCGCGGCCGGGGTTGTGACTGCCGACGTACGAAGCGCGCTGGTTGCCGAACCGCGGCTGCACCACCGGCTTACGGCCGACGAAATCAGGGGGACGGTGGAGGCGGTGGACGTGCGCGACGGGGGTGCACGCAGGGTCTTGCTGCTGCGGCGCGATGCGTCGTCCGTCGATCCGGCCATCCGGGTGCGACTGACGTTCGCCGGCGCTTTGCCGGGCACCGTTCGTCCCGGTGCGCGCATTGCCGTGGATGCGGTTCTGGGCCCGCTGCCGGGGCCGGTGCTGCCCGGTGCCTACAATCCTGCCCGGCGCGCCTGGTTCGAGGGGATTTCTGCCACCGGGCGCGCAACGGGCATGCCGCGCATACTGGCACCCGCGCCACCCGGCAACGCCTGGCTGGCCAACCGGCGGGCTGATCTTGCGGCATTTCTGCCGGAGCAGTTGGGGCCTGATGCGGGTGCGGTTGCGGTTGCGCTGGTGATTGGGGAGCAGGGGCAGGTTGCGCCGGATTTGCTGGAGGCGATGCGGGTTTCCGGCCTTGCCCACCTGCTTACGGTATCGGGTTTTCACATCACTGTTGTGGTGGGCGGTGCGTTCGTGATGATGCGCCGACTGCTGGCGTTGTGGCCGTGGCTGGCGCTGAGGGTTTCGGTTTCGCGTGTGGCCGCGCTTGTGGCGGGCTTTGCGGGCACCGGCTATGCGCTGCTTTCGGGTGGTGATGTGCCGGCTGTTCGTGCGGCTATCACGGCCTGGATCGTGCTGGTGGCGCTGATGCTGGGGCGGGACCCGGTTTCGCTGCGACTGCTGGCCTTTGCCGCGATGGCCATCCTGCTGTTGCGGCCCGAAGCGCTGTTGAACCCCAGCTTCCAGCTGAGTTTTGCGGCGGTTACGTCGCTCGTCTTGCTTGCGCAGTCTGATTTCGGGCAGCGCATTTTTCTGCGCACGCCCGAGGATGGTTGGCTGGTGCGGGCAGGGCGGGTGGTGGCTGCGATGCTGATGACCGGGCTCGTCGCCGAACTGGTGCTGACCCCGATTGCACTGGCGCATTTCGGGCGTGCGGGCGTTTATGGCGTGTTCGCCAACCTTGTGGCCATACCCCTGACCAGCTTTGTGATCATGCCGCTGCTGGCGCTGTTCCTTTTGCTTTCGGTCGCCGGGCTGGGCAGCATTGCCAGTTGGGCGCTCGTGCCGGCGCTGGATGCGCTGGCGGGTGTGGCGACGGGCGTGGCGGCCTGGCCCGGTGCGAAATTCGCGGTTCCGGCGGTGCCTTTGGCAGCATTTGCGCTGGTTGTTTCGGGAATGGTCCTTGCGGGCCTGCTGGCCGGGCGGCTGCGCTGGCTGGGGGTACCGATGCTGGTGCTGGGCATCGGCTGGGCGTTGCTTGCGCCCCGGCCGGACTTGTTCATCACCGGCGATGGGCGGCAGGTGGGCATAGTGGCTGACGGGCGGCTGTTCACCCTGCGCGGGCACCGTGGGGGGTTTGTGCCTTCCATGTGGGCCGAGAGCGCGGTGGCGGCGGCAGACGGGCGGTTTGCCGACCTGCCGGGCGCACGGTGCAATGCGGCGGGATGCGCGTTGGAGGTGGACGGATCGCTTGCGCTGCTGGCGCTGACGGGCGAGCAGGTGGCTCCCGGTGCGCTGGCGGTTGCTTGCGCGGCCGCTGATATCGTGACCTCTCCCGAGCCGTTGCCCGCCGGGTGTGCGCCCCGCTGGTTGCAGCTTGACCGGGCGGCCTTGCGGGAAACGGGGGCGGTTGCGATCCACGCGCGTAGCCGACGCCTTGACAGTGTCGCGGCACGGGCGGGCGACCATGTGTGGAGCCCGTCGGCCCTTCCCGGCGAGCGCCCGCGCCTGCTAGGGGAGCCGGCATGGACAGGGGTGGTGACCGAATAGACGAAGCTGGCGCGGGTGCGCGGCTGGCTGCGCTCGCGGTGCTGATCGAGCGCCATAGCCTGTTGTATTATCAGAACGATGCGCCGGAAATCCCCGATGCTGAATTCGACAGCATGGTGGCGGAAAACAAGGCGCTGGAGGCTGCATTTCCGCATCTTGTGCGCGCCGATTCGCCCAGCGGCAAGGTTGGAGCGGTGGCTGCTGCCGGGTTCGGCAAGGTTCGCCACGCCCGGCCGATGCTGAGCCTGGACAACGGGTTCAGCACGGAGGAGGCGCTGGAGCTCGAAACCCGGATCCGGCGCTTTTTGACGCTGCCTGCCGATGCGGGCATCGTGTTTACAGCCGAAGCGAAGATCGACGGGTTATCGCTGTCACTTCGCTATGAGGGGCGTCTTCTGGTTTCGGCGGCGACGCGCGGCGACGGGGCGGAAGGCGAGGACGTGACCGCCAACGCCCTGACGCTTGGCGATATTCCGCAACGGCTGCCCGATGATGCGCCGGACATCGCCGAGATCCGGGGCGAAGTCTACATGGGATGGGCAGCGTTTGAGGCCCTGAACACTGCGCAGGCGGCAAGCGGCGGCAAGATCTTTGCCAATCCGCGCAATGCGGCTGCCGGCTCGCTTCGGCAGATCGATCCGGGGATCACGGCGAGCCGGATGCTGGCCTTTTACGCGCATGGCTGGGGGGAGATGTCGGCTACGCCCGCCGATACGCAATATGATGCGATGATGCGGCTGAAGGCTTGGGGCTTTCCTGTTTCCGATACGCTGGTGCGGGTGGAGGGAATGGCTGCGGTGATGGCCGAATACCGCCGGCTGCTGGAAGCGCGACCGACGCTGGGCTACGATATCGACGGGCTGGTTTCCAAGGTGGACAATCTTGAATGGCAGGAGCGGCTTGGGCAGGTGGCGCGCCATCCGCGCTGGGCGCTGGCACACAAATTTCCCGCCGAGCGGGCCCGGACGGAGCTGTTGGCGATCGATATTCAGGTGGGTCGCACAGGCGCGCTGACCCCAGTTGCGCGATTGAAGCCCGTGACTGTGGGTGGTGTCGTCGTGACCAACGCGACCTTGCACAATGAGGACGAGATCCGCCGGAAGGACGTTCGGCTGGGGGATATGGTGGAGGTGCAGCGCGCGGGCGACGTGATCCCGCAGGTGATTGGGTGGGTTGGTGATGCCGATGCCCATGCAGCGCGGGCGCACTATGCGTTTCCCGATCATTGCCCGCAGTGCGGAAGTGCTGCGGTGCGGGAGGAAGGCGAAGCCGTGCGCCGGTGCACCGGCGGGCTGATCTGCCCGGCCCAGCGGTTCGAACGGCTGCGCCATTTCGTATCGCGCCGGGCGTTCGACATCGGCGGGCTGGGCGCAAGGAGCTTGGAAGCTTTCATCGAACTTGGCTGGATCGGGACGCCAGCCGACATCTTTCGCCTTGGAAGCCATGCCGATGCCCTGCTGGAGCGAGAGGGGTGGCAGGAAAAATCGGTCGCCAATCTGCTGGCCAGCATCGAAGCCCGCCGCACTGTCGGGTTGGAGCGCTTTTTGTTCGGACTGGGTATCCGGCATGTGGGCGAAGTGACCGCGCTGGATCTGGCGCGGGCCTTTGGCACGATGGATGCGGTGGAAGCCATGCTGAATGCGCTGGTTGCGCATGATGCCCTCCCGGCCCTGGGAGAGACGGCGGAGAAGCATGCCAGGCGCCTTGCGGCGGACCTCGCGGCGCTGGTGGGTGTAACGGGTGTCGGGCCGGAAGTGGCGACGGCATTGCGGGATTTCTGGGCCGAGCCGCACAACCGTGACCTGGTCTTGGGGCTGCGGAAGGAAGTTTTCCCCGCCCAGGTGCTGCTGGAGGTGCGTGATACACCGGTATCGGGCAAGACGATGGTGTTCACTGGCACGCTGGACGCGATGGGGCGCGACGAAGCCAAGGCGCGCGCCGAAAATATGGGTGCCAAGGTTGCGGGCAGCGTTTCGGCCAGAACCGACATTCTGGTGGCCGGCCGGGATGCCGGATCGAAGCGCGTAAAGGCGGAAGCACTGGGTGTTACGGTCTGGTCGGAAGCGGAATGGCTGCAAATACTGGAGATTAGCTAGTGGCTATGCACTGAGTGCATTGCTGCGGGCAGCATTTCGCACCTGCAACAATCTTTGCGTCGCTCTTATCTCTACCTTTGTTAGAGAAAAGAAGGAAATCGCCCATGTACCCCTATCCGCATCAGCAAACCGGCTTCGGCCTGGCCTTTGCGGGCCGTCGTTCGGCTGGTCGGCGCGCTGCGCGCCGGATCAGATTGAATCTGCCTTCCACCTACGTCCAGCTGTTTCACGCCTGGCGGCCCTGAAGGCTGCACGCCGGCTGGCCGGGACTGTCTTGCGAAAGACCAGCACCGGCCATTCGGCATGGCGCGAGCGTTCCACCAGAACCAGCCCGCCCGCCCGATAGGCAGCCGACACACGGGCCACCTGGGATTGCAGCAGGCCCGCGAGAATGAGGGTTCCACCTTGTTTGACGACCGCTGACACTGACGGTGCAAGCGCCACGAGGGGCCCGGCCAGAATGTTCGCAAAGACCAGATCATAGGGAGCGCGGCCGGTTATGAGCGCGTGCTCCACCCCCGGCGCTGCGAGCAGCGTTACCGCGCCTGGTCGTCGCCCGGCGGGGGCATGGTTGAGCCGGGCGTTAGCCCGAGCAACCCGGGTGGCGACAGCATCGACATCTGCGGCTGTTATCTGTGCCCTTGGGTGGAGGCGCCGTGCAGCGAACGCCAGGAGACCGGAGCCTGTGCCTACATCGAGGATGGTGCGGGCCTTACGCCGCTTTGCCAGGCGCGCTGCGGCTGCGATGCAGCCTGCGGTGGTTGCGTGCTGTCCGGTGCCGAACGCCAGCCCGGCATCGATCCTGACCGGCCACTGGCCGGGCCTGTGGCCGCCGGGATGGTCTGCGGTGTGGATGTGGAACCGGCCGATATCGACGGGCTCCAGCCCGGACTGCGACAGCGTCACCCAATCCTCGTCGTCGATCGGGGCGATGCGGGGCACTGACCCCGAGGACGGCGCGAGTGCGTGGAACGCCGCCAGCAATTCAGCCGGTGGACAATCCTCGCTGTAAAGATACAGCGCCCAGCCATCCGTGGTTTCTGCGGCCACCAGTGTCGGCTGGGGATCGAAGCCCGGCAACGGATCTTCGGCGAGCGCAGCGCAATCCGCCTCGGCGCGGGTGCAGGGCAGCGTGGCTACAAAACTTGTCATAGCGTGCCCTCGATTGCGGTGATGGCGCTATGCCGGCGCTCGTCCCACGAGCCGCTGACGGGCACGAAGGCAAGCTGGCGTGCCTTGAATTCGGCGACCACGATATCGTGGAATCGCTGGCGTTGCGACGGCTCTGCGAACATCCGCACGGGATCCGGGACGAAGGGCACGTCGGGCAGCAGCAGGAGGTGCAGGTCGGCCCGGCTTTGCCGCCCGGCGAGCACGGGATCGCGCTTGCCGAACAACATTGTGGCCCACGCGGTTGTCATCACGATATCGGTGTCCTCGATCAGCACGGGCGGGTTCTGGGCGGCGATATCCAGCGCGTGGCTTGCGTGGCCTTCGGCGATGGCGTGATGATCCCTCAGGGTTAGCGGGCGAACCGAAACCTCGGTGTAGGTCCGGCCGAATTCCCACACGACCATCCCGCCGAAATGCGTCGCAAGCTCTGCTGCGAGGGTGGACTTGCCGGTCGATTCGACCCCGGAGAGGGTTACTCTGAGCATGCCGCCCGTTTCCATTCGCGCCAGCCGTGCACGGCCACCACAAGCAGCACGGCGTAGGTTGCGGCCGTGAACCAGAGCCCTTGCGCCGCGTAAAGGCCTATCGAGCCGATATTCACGAGGACCCAGAACAGCCAGGTCTCGATCTTGCGGCGTGCCTGCAACCATTGGGCGACGAGTGCGGTTGCGGTGTTTGCGCTATCCCACAGCGGCATCTGTGCATCGGTCGTTCTGGCGAGCAGGATGGCGATGCAGGCGGCGAGAAGGGCGATGGCGCCAAAACTGACGGCCAGCGTGCGCAGGGGAAGGGTGGACACACGGACTTCGCCGGCCTCCGCCCGGGCGCTTCGCCAGGTGATCAGGCCGTAGATGTTCAGGCCGAGGAACAGGACTTGCAGCCCGGCTGCTGCATAGAGCCGGGCATCCCAGAACACGGCCGCATAGAGGGTGACGGCTGCGATCCCGAACGCATAGTTCCACAAGGAGCGCTGGGCCACGAGCCAGACATTGGCGAGAAGAAGGGCGGCGGCGAAAGCCTCCATCTGCCAGCTCAAGCGCCGCTCATCACTGACAGGTTGCACGCTTGCGGCTTGTGCATAGGGTTCGGCTGCATGGCAGATGACATTCCAGCGTCGGGAGACTTTGGCAAGATGCTCGATCCGATGGGGGGCGACGGCATGGCTGCGCTTGGCCGCCTGATCGGGCGTGGCGTTGGCGAAGCAGTGGTGATCCGCGCCGTCGTGCCGCTTTCCGGGGGGGCATCGAGCGCGACATATCGGGTTGAAGCGGACATCGGCTGCGTGCTTCGGCAATTCATCTTCCAGCGGACAGCGAGCGCCGAGCATTCCGGCCTGCCGCGCGGGGTTCAAGCCGCAGTCCAGCAGCGGGCCGGCGCGCTGGGTGTTCCCGTGGCCCCCGTGATTGCGGTGGCAGAGCCCGGGGATGGGTTGGGCGACGGCGCTGTGACGGTGCTGGTGGCGGGCGAGGCGCTGGCGCAGAAATGGTTGCGCATGCCGGACTATGAAACCGCGCGCGCTGGTTTGACCGCGCAATGTGCCGACGCGCTGGCACGATTGCACGCGGCACCGGTTTCCACCTGGGCGGATCTTTCGCTGGCCGGTGGAAGCGGTGCGGAATTGCTGGCGGGGATGTTTGCGCGCTATCTGGAGCTTGGGGTGGATGTACCCGCCTTCGATCTTGCCTTTGCCTGGTTGAAGCCGCGCATGCCGACCAGGCCGGCGACTTGCCTGGCGCATGGTGATTTTCGGTCCGGCAATTTTCTGGTGGATGTGCAGGGGCTGCGGGCCGTGCTCGACTGGGAGCTGGCGCACCTTTCGGTTCCGGCCGAGGATCTGGGTTGGCTGTGCGTGCAGGCCTGGCGCTTTGGCCAATGGCAACTGCCTGTCGGCGGGTTCGGCACGCGCGAGGCGTTGTTTGAGGCCTATCGTGCGGCCGGGGGCGTTGTTGCGCTGGAAGACATCCATGTGTGGGAGGTGTTCGGCACCTTGAAATGGGGGATGAGCTGCCTGCAGCTGGCCGACGACCATGTTTCGGGTCGGGTGCCATCGGTGGAGCGCGCAGCGATCGGGCGGCGCGTGAGCGAAGTTGCGGCAGATCTTACCTATCTTATTGCGTTTGGGGACCTTTAGCATGAGCCATCCGACCGCGCCGCAGTTGCTGGAGGCAGTCCGGCTGTTCCTGCTGGAGGCTGAAGGTGCGCTTTCGGGCCGGCTGGCCTTTCATGCCAAGGTTGCCGCCAACACGCTGGCCATCGTGGGCCGGGAGCTGGCGCTGGACCCGGATGGCGCGCAAAGCGCAGCCCTTGCGCCGTTCGGCGGGGTTTCGGCCTTGTGCGAGGGGCTCAGGCGTGGCGCGCTGGACCCGGCGGATGGGGCCTTGCTGGCGGCGATCCGTGCGGCCACACTGGCGCGGCTTGCGGTGGACAACCCCCGTTATGCAACCTTAAGGCGCCTAAAGGACCGGGAGATTCCATGAGCTTTCCGCCCCAGAACCACGACCCTTCGATCGACCCCACCAGCGCGCAGGTGCGCGACTTGCGCGACAACGGGCCCGATGGCCCAATCACCATGCTGAACCTTTTGAAGTTCCGCGCTGTCGCGAACTATCCCGAAGGGTCGGAGCATTCCGGTGCGACAGGTGCCGAGGCCTATGCCCGATACCAGCACAATTTTACCATCTCGGTCGGCCCGGTCAGCCAGGCGAGCGTGCTTTATGATGGGCCGGTGATGCGCACCTTCATCGGTGATGCGCAGGCGAACGACTGGGACCGGATGCTGATCGTGCGCTATCCAAGCCGCCGGCACTTTCTGGCGATGATGGCCGACGAAGGCTATAAGGCCGGGCTGGTTCACCGGTGGGCCGGGCTGGAACGCACACTTCTGCTGCAATGCGGCGAGGGGCTTTCGGGCAGTTGAGGGTGCAGGGCCGGCCCCTCCATGTGCTGGGCGCATGGCTGCCAATCAAGGGAGATGGCGCAAAGCGCGGACCCGTGCGACAGCCGCGCCTGTTGCATGGCCCGCCATTTCAGACCAATGCAGCCGTAACCAAGAGGATAGAAGGGACACCGCGCATCCATGGCTGACAGCCGACCACTATCGCCGCATCTCTCCATCTGGAAATGGCGCGTGCATATGGCGACCTCGATCTTCCACCGGGTATCCGGCAATGCGCTGGCCTTTGCAGGCCTGACCCTGTTTGCCTGGTGGCTTGCGGCCGCCGCGACTTCTAAGGAGGCCTATGACAGCTTTGCCGCGGTGGCGGGCAGCCCGGTGGGCTGGATTGTCTGGGTTGGCCTGAGCTGGACGTTTTTCCAGCACTTGATGTCGGGCATCCGCCACCTGCTGATGGACAGCGGCTGGGGCTATGCCCTTGGAACATCGAAGATGACAGCCACCTGGGTATTTGCGGGAGCGATCGCCTTGACCGCCGCCTTCTGGGCGGTCTTCATCCTCTTCGGACCGGGACTGGGCTGATGGCAACGGATTTTCAGAGCGCCTCCGGGCTGAAGCGCGTTCGGGGCCTTGGCTCCGCGAAATCGGGTGCGCACCATTGGTGGTTGCAGCGGGTGACTGCTGCGGGGAACCTGGTGCTTCTGATCTGGTTTGTGGCATCCTTGCTGCTGCTGCCGACGCTGAACCACAGCAGCGTCATCACCTGGATTGCCCAGCCGCTGGTCGCCGTGCCGTTGCTGCTCCTGATCTTATCCACCTTCTGGCATGCCCGCCTTGGCGTGCAGGTGATGATCGAGGATTATGTCAAAGCCGAGGGGCTGAAGCTGCTGGCTTTCATCGCGTTGAACTTCTTCATTCTGGCCGCCGGGGTTGTTGCAACCTTCTCCGTGCTCGCCATCGCATTCGGAGCCTGAAGCCATGGCAAGCAGAAACGGATCTGAAGCCTACAAGATCATCGACCACGCTTATGATGCAGTGGTTATCGGCGCTGGTGGATCGGGCCTTCGCGCCACCATGGGAATTGCCGAAACCGGGCTGAAGACGGCGTGCATCACCAAGGTGTTTCCCACGCGCAGCCACACGGTTGCAGCACAGGGCGGAATTGCCGCCGCGTTGGGCAACATGGGGCCGGACCACTGGACCTGGCACATGTATGATACCGTGAAGGGGTCGGACTGGCTGGGTGATCAGGACGCGATCGAGTATCTGTGCCGGGAAGCGCCCGCTGCTGTTTACGAACTCGAGCATTTCGGTGTGCCGTTCAGCCGCACGAATGAAGGCAAGATCTACCAGCGGGCCTTCGGCGGCATGACGCAGGACATGGGCGAGGGGCCTGCCGCCCAGCGCACCTGCGCTGCCGCCGACCGCACCGGCCATGCCATGCTGCACGCGCTTTATCAGCAGAGCCTGAAGCATGATGCGGATTTTTACATCGAATATTTCGCCATCGACCTGATCATGGTGGATGGCGAGTGCCGCGGCGTGATCGCTATCAACATGGAAGATGGTTCCATCCACCGCTTTCGGGCCCACAGCGTTGTGCTTGCAACCGGTGGCTATGGCCGCGCCTATTTTTCGGCGACGAGCGCCCACACGTCGACTGGCGATGGCGGCGGAATGGCGCTGCGCGCGGGCCTTCCACTGCAGGACATGGAGTTCGTGCAGTTCCACCCGACGGGCATCTATGGCGCCGGCGTGCTGATTACCGAAGGCGCGCGGGGGGAGGGCGGATACCTCACCAACAGCCAGGGCGACCGGTTCATGGAGCGCTATGCGCCATCCGCCAAGGACCTTGCCAGCCGGGACGTCGTTTCGCGGTCGATGGCGATGGAAATGCGCGAAGGGCGGGGTGTTGGCGCCGAGGGCGACCATATCTTCCTGCATCTGGACCATATCGACCCCAAGATTTTGCACGAGAGGCTTCCGGGCATTTCGGAAACCGCGAAGATCTTCGCTGGCGTGGACGTGACGCGTGCGCCGATCCCGGTGACACCGACGGTGCACTACAACATGGGCGGCATCCCGACCAACTATTGGGGTGAAGTTGTCACGCTGAAGGATGGCGAGCCCGATACGGTGGTGCCTGGCCTTTACGCTGTTGGCGAAGCGGCCTGCGTTTCGGTGCATGGCGCGAACCGGCTTGGCTCCAACAGCCTGATCGACCTTGTGGTGTTCGGGCGGGCCACCGGCCACCGGATTGGCCAGACGGTGAAGCCTATGACGGCGTTGCCGCCCCTGCCCAGGGATTCGGCGGACTTCGCGATCGGCCGGCTGGATGCGCTTCGATTTTCCAAGGGCGGATCGCCGACGGCTGCTGTGCGCCTTGCGATGCAGAAGACGATGCAGAGCAACTGCGCCGTGTTCCGCAACACCGAGATTTTGGACGAGGGCATCCGCAAGATCGACGCGGTTTATCAGCAGATGGCCGACATCGGTATTTCCGACCGCAGCCTGGTGTTCAACACCGACCTTGTGGAGGCGCTGGAGCTGGACAACATGATCGGCCAGGCGGTGGTGACGATGCATTCGGCCGCGAACCGCAAGGAAAGCCGCGGCGCCCACATGCATGAGGATTACCCCAACCGGAACGACGAGACGTGGATGAAGCACTCCATCGGCTGGTTCCGCGACGGCAAGGTGAGCCTGGATGTGCGGCCGGTGCACCAGTACACGCTGACAGATGAAGTCAGCTACATCAAGCCAAAAGCACGGGTCTACTGAGGGTTATATGGCAGAGTTCACACTTCCTTCGAACAGCAAGATCTCCGACAAGGGGAATGTGTTTGCAGCGCCTCCGGGTGCTGTCAGGACCAAGACGTTCAAAATCTATCGCTGGTCTCCCGATGACGGGCAAAACCCGCGCTATGACAGCTATACGATCGACCTGGACGCCTGCGGGCCGATGGTTCTGGATGCGCTGATCAAGATCAAGGGCGAGATCGACCCGACGCTGACGTTCCGCCGGTCGTGCCGGGAGGGCATCTGCGGTTCCTGTTCGATGAACATCGACGGGACCAACACGCTGGCCTGCACGCAGGCGATCGAGGATGTGAAGGGCGATGTGAAGATCACGCCGCTGCCGCACATGCAGGTGGTGAAGGACCTGGTGCCCGACATGACGCATTTCTATGCGCAATATGCCAGCATCAAGCCCTGGTTGCAGACGGTGACGCCCGCGCCCGCCATGAAGGAGCGCATCCAGAGCCCGCAGGACCGTGAGAAGCTGGATGGGCTTTACGAGTGCATAATGTGCGCTTGCTGCTCCACGGCGTGCCCGAGCTATTGGTGGAATTCGGACCGATTCCTGGGCCCTGCGGTTCTGTTGCAGGCCTATCGCTGGCTGGCCGACAGCCGCGACGAGGCGACCGGCGAGCGGCTGGACCAGCTTGAAGACCCGTTCCGGCTGTACCGCTGCCACACGATCATGAACTGTGCGAATGTGTGCCCCAAGGGGTTGAACCCGGCAAAGGCAATCGCGGAGATCAAGAAGATGATGGTGGTGCGCGCGGTGTGACGGCTACAGCTATGGCGAAGCCATAGTCTGCGGACTCGTCATCGCGCGGCGGCTGGCCTGCGATTGCGTGGTTGCGCAATTGACAGGTCCGACGGCCCGGCTTTGCCGGGCTCTTGCTTTCTTCTCTTTGAGTCTAAGTGGACTCGGCAGCTAGCTGCCGGCCGCCCACCCCCTTCAACAAACCGCCGCCAGCCCCATATTCCCAGCCGGAGGAGCAAGATATGCCGAACAGCTACCCGGTCATCCGCACTGAAGCCGATTGGCGGCAGCTGCTGACGCCCGAACAATATGCGGTGATGCGCGGCCATGGCACCGAGCGGCCGGGCAGTTGCGATCTGTTGCGGGAAAAGCGGCCGGGCACGTTCGGATGCGCGGGCTGTGGCCAGCCGCTGTTCGTGGGCGACACCAAGTTCGAGAGCGGGACGGGATGGCCGAGTTTCGACACCCCTGTTGCGGGCGGTGTTGAAACGACGACGGACACCAGCCACGGCATGGTACGAACCGAAGTGCATTGCGCCAATTGCGGTAGCCACCTGGGCCATGTGTTTCCCGATGGGCCGCCGCCAACGGGCCTGCGCTATTGCATCAACGGGATCGCATTGACCTTCACGCCGGCTTGATGTGCGCGGTATCTGCCTGTGCGGCGGGAAGCCCGGGCTGAGCGACCGGTTGCAACGCATCGAAGATTGATCTTCGCTCTCGCCTGCAACATCATGGCGACCATGGGTTATCAGCTGACATGCCGGCAGACGCAGAAGCGTCGTTCGGGGTTGCCAGCCTTTGCGTTGCTGTTGTTGCTTGCTGCCTGTACGGCAAAGGCGCCACCGCCGATGGCGGCAGTTGCGCCGCCACCCGCAGAACAGCCTGCAAGACTTTCGGCGATCCATGATGGGCTGATCCCGCCCCAGGCGGTGTGGCACCTGCGATCCGGGCTGAACGTGGCAGCGCTTGGGTGCCAGACGCGTAGTGGACCCGCAATCGCGCACGATTACAATCGCTTTCAGGCGATCCACCGGGAAAGCCTGCTGAAGGCGCATGCGGAAACGCTTGCGCGCTTTCGTGCAGACAATGGCGACGACGGCCAGAAGCGGTTCGATCAGCACATGACGCGATTGTACAACCATTTTGCATGGCCGCCGGCCCAGGCGCGGTTGTGCCCGATTGCAGCGGAGGTACTGAAGGCGGCCCTCCTGGTGCCGGCCGGCGGGCTGGAAGCCTATGCCGCGGTTTCCCTTCCGCAGATCGACCAGCCGGTTGCGGCTTCAGCGTTTGTCGACAGTGCGCGATCGACAGGGATGGAGATTGCGTCTGCTGCGCGGAAAGTGGCGGCTGACGTTGTGCCCACTGCTGCACGGCCGGCGACGCCTGCGGGATGGCGAATTCAGCTGGGTGCGTTTCAGGGCCGGGAGGCAGCACAAAGTGCCTGGGCAAAGCTGCGGGACCGTGTGCCGGGGCTTGCGGGTTACCAGCCGGTGTTCGTGCCCGTGCCGGGGAAAGCAAGGCTGATCCGGTTGCAGCTGGATGGCGCAATCGACAGGGACGATGCCCTTCGGTTGTGCGCTGTTTCGGCGGGCCATGGCCATGACTGCATTCCTGTGAAGCCCGGCAAAGCCTGAAGACGGTAGCGCCTCAGGAATGCAAGGATTGCCATCCGGAGAGGGTGACCAGTGCGCCGCTCTATCGCGCCATGATCCTTTCCCTTCACAGTTTCCGGCTACGCTGGCTTTCCGGGCGCCTTCGCGTCGCGACTGGCAACAGGCTATCGGGCCGGGCTGCCGGACGATGATCGCACCGACCTCGCAGGCCCGCCCCGCCGCAGCCGGACGGGGCACGGCTGACGGAGACGTAACCGGCCTTTGATGCGCTAGCCCCCGTAGGCCGGGCCAGACGGCCGCTCTGGCCCGTTGCTGTTCCACACGGGTTCGGAATGCCGGTTACCACCGAAATGGAATAGGCTTCAGAAGCGTGCGCCGACCCGGACCCCGAAGGTGCGCGGATTGGGCAGGTAAGCGAGGATCCCGCGCGCGGGTGCGAAGCCTTCGGAGCGGCCCGGATCGACCGTGCGCTGCGCGGTTTCGATGGTGCGGTCGTCAAACAGATTGTCGACGTAGGCGGTTACCGACACGCGCTTCCATTCGACCCCGGCCCGTGCACCGACGCGCCAATAGCCCGGCAGCCGCGCAAGGTTGGATTCGTCGACGAACCGGCTTGAGCGCAGAAGGCTATTGACCGCGATGAACCAGCTGTCTGCGTCTGCGTTGAAGGCCTGGCGGACTTCGGCTGACATGAACAGGGCGTGGCGCGGGCTCTTGCCGACATCATTGCCCGAAAAGTCTCCGCAGATGTTGCCCGCTTCGGCGCGGAACTGATCTGACGAGGACTGGCCATTGGGAACGCCGCAATCGGCAAAGGCCGAGGCCGGCGACCCCGGCGGCGGGCCCTGCACGAAGCTTTTGAAGGTGGAATGGGTGAAGGCATAGCCGACGCCGAGGCGCAGCCAATCGGCTGCCTGCCAGTCTGCATCGAACTCCAAACCGTAGACCTCGACCTTGCCGGCGTTGACGATACCCGAGCCGACGATCACTTGGCCGCCCTGTGACGTGCTGGCCTGCTGCACGCCGATCTGCTGATCCTTGTAATCATTGTAGTAGATATCGGCATTCACGATGAGCCGATTGTCGAGCCAGACGGATTTCACGCCGACTTCATAGGCGTTTACCCGTTCGGGACGGTAGAGCTGATCGGTGAACTCGATGATTTCGTTGGTGTTGTAGCCGCCTGGTTTGAACCCTTCGGAATAGGAGGCATAGACGAGCATATCGCCCGAGACCCGGTATTCGGCGGTTATCCTGGGGGTGAGCTTTTCCGACTTCAGGCCGGCGCTGCGCGCGCAGGCGACGATGCTTCGTGGTGGTGGGCCGCCGGGGACGGAAGGGTTGAAAACCGCGCCGTTGGGACGTTGCGGAAGGCAGACCGGGGTCAGTTGTGACAGGGACACATCCTGGATGCGGAAACCGGGGATATCGAAGCGGATGCTGTCGTAGTTCCAACGCATGTCGGCGCTGAGCCGGAACGTGTCGGTCACGTCCCAGCCGAGGCTGCCGTAAACTCCGTAATAGTTCGTCTTGCGATTCGTGGTGAGCGGGTAGGCGAAATCCGTCTTTGGAGCGGTCGACAGGAAGAAGGGGGGGCCGCCGAGCGGGGATGCCGGGTTTCTGAGCCAGAATTGCGCGCTGTTGGTGACGGACGATGTTTCACTGAACAGCTGGCCACCGATGAGCACGTCCACCTTGCCGAACCGTCGGTTGAACTTCAATTCTTGATCGAAGGTGCGATTCTTGAAATCTAGCACCTGGAAGGCGCTGAGCGAGAGGACGAAGCCTGGCGGGCCGGCGAAATTGGTATAGTCCGCATCCTGTTCGAGGGACGAGCGGTTATCGAGGTGGCCGAACCGGTAGGCGAGTGTGCCCCAATCCGCGCCCCATGTGACGGTGAGCGTGGCGATATCTTGGCGGAGGT
>Ga0335395_10000911_pt1 | contig 18690 bp, 11 predicted proteins | sample MAT02_FD_205744 | JGI IMG/M metagenome (GOLD analysis project Ga0335395, IMG submission 205744) | Freshwater microbial communities from Lake Fryxell liftoff mats and glacier meltwater in Antarctica - MAT-02 (spades assembly) (version 2) ...
AGGCGTTCTGGTTTATGTTTCCCAGCCATTGCCGCATTCAAATCGCCTGCAAACAATTTCGGCAAACAGTCGATTAACTCAATATCAATATCTTGGCGGCGAATTTCATCTGCTTTTTCATCGCTGACACCCAGCCGCGTTTGAATTAATTTCATCGTGCGCTTAATGCCGCCGAATTTATCGATCAATTTCAGCCCCGCCGCCACTTGCGACACCACGGGAAATCCGGCAAAGGTTTCAACTACAGGTGTCAAAAAGTCAATCAAATCGTTGGGAAAAAGTTGGTTAAGAGTTGCGTCTGACTCGCCTTTGTTGAGCAAATACCAAAAGCAAGCAAAATCATAATTAGGAAACTTAAATTTATATTTCTTTGCTGATTCTGCCAGATTGCGCCGCAGCATCAGCAAGCCGTAAAATCTATCTTGGGGTTTATCTTCCTTAATCGGTATCAATCCGAAGTCGTGCCGCACTACGGGTATGGGAGTGTAGGTTTTGGGTTTTGCGTAGCGGACAAAATCGGCAACTTCGGCGGCTTTTGCTTCTGGGATGTCGCGCAATTCTTGCCAAACTTCCGGCGTAAATCTTTTGCAGCAGTGAAACTGCAAGTGTTTTAGCAGCAAGGACTTGCCGTTTCCTCCATCCCCGTAAAAATACAAAATTTGTTCGCGCGGGGGGTCTTCGTTTAAATAAAAGGCAAATCGGCGCGTAATTTCGTGTCTGTCGGTGAAAAGTTGCAGTTTGCGATCGTCCGCGATCGATTGGCTTTCAAAATCTTCGTCGTCTATTGACATAGTTGTGCGGGTGAGGTGGTGGTTTTGGGTTTTGCCGATTGGTGTCAACTTAAGCCTAGAATACTTGAAAAATTTCGCTTCTAGCGTAGTCTCGATCCCCCTAAATCCCCCTTAAGAAGGGGGACTTTGATCGCGCTTCCGGTTCCCCCCTTCTTAAGGGGGGTGCCAGGGAGATCTGGGCCTCATCGTCAGGGAGTAGGGTGCGTCAGACGGCAAAACCTAATTGTTTTGCATATACCAATTCTGACGTACTTTATAGTAGTTGCAAAAAGTAATCCTACAAAATAATACCAATTTCATAAAGTAGCGCTAGATATTACCCCCCCAACCCCCCCTTAGTAAGGGGGGGCTAAGACTTCATCCATAGCACATCTTTATAAAAATGGTATAAGTTTGGTTTTTTCTCGATCGCATCCAGGGATTTTTCTAAGGCGACGCACCCTACGACTACGACTCATTTTTATGAGAAAGGCTATAGTTGCCGAATTGCCTTTGGGTGAGGTTATCTTAGACAAGACGCGATCGCAATCACAGTTATGGCATCTCCAAACAATCAAAATTCGGCGGATTCATCTCTGAAACAGCCTCTGGAGGCTGGGTTAGCGGCTTTGAAACAAAAAGATTACCAAAGCGCGATCGCCCTTTTAGAATCCGTCAGCCAAACCGCAGCAAATCAACCGCCCGGAATCCGCGCGCAGATGGGATTAGTGGCGGCGTACAAAGCAACTGGTAATCTTAAAAGCTCGATCGCCCTTTGCACTTCCCTCACCAAAAATCCCAACCCTCAAGTCAAAACTTGGGCCGATCGCACTTTAGCCGAATTGATCAACCGTCGTCCCCCAAAACCACCGGAAACTCCCCCAGAAACCGGATTCGTCGCCTTTGAAGTTGGCACTAAGCAACCGAAAATATCGCCAACAGCCGACAAACCATCAGCCGACCAAAAAACAAAATTTGTACCTTTTGAGCAGACTAGCGGGCAAAAAAACGCCAAATCGCCACACATTCCGCCAGCATCTGCCCCCCCAAAACCACCGTCGGTCAAAACTGCTGAATCAGAAAAATCAACAACAATCCAACGCGATCGAGATTCTTCAACAGATGTCCCCGAAGTCGTAACTACTCCAGATAGTTATGAACTGTGTTGGCGCAATTCAGGGCGCGCGGCTTCGGGCTGGCGCAAGCTCAAAGCCATGAAATTAGAGGGTTTGTGGGTAGAAGCGATCGCAAGTACGATCGCCCTATTTTGGGTATCCCGATTCATCCTGCAATTCCTGCTGACAAACATTAATAGTCTGTTAGTTCAGTTGTACATATTTACGAGACTGCCTTTTTTCGCGCCAATCCAGCTTTTTTACCGCGATCCAACTCAGTTTCTCCAATTCATTTTCGGATTGCTACTAGCCTCCTCTCCCTGGCTGACAGACGCACTGCTGAAACTGGTTTGTGGGATCGAACCTCTGGGGGGAATAACTTTATTGAAGTCAAGCAAAGAAGCTAATCGGGTGATTCGCAGTTTTTGTAAACAGCAAAATATGCCAGCGCCGGTTCTCAAACTCTTACCGATTGATGTACCGGTAGCTTTCAGTTACGGCTGTTTACCCAGATTTGCTCGGATTGTGGTGAGTCAGGGACTGTTGGATCAATTGACTGAGGATGAAATTGCCACGATTTTTGCACGAGAATTGGGACACATCGCCCATTGGGATTTTGCGCCGATGTCGTTGGCGGTTTTAGTCTTGCAGATTCCTTACATGATTTATTGGCAAGTCACTCACTGGGAGGAGCGATTATCTGCTTTAATTACGATCGAGTTTTTTCGTTCTGTTGTCAAAGTTTTGGCGGCTGGGATTTCTGCTGGAAGTTATGGAATTTATAAGTTGCTGAGATGGCCGATGTTGTGGGTGTCGCGCCACAGGGTATATTTGAGCGATCGCACGGCTGCGGAAATTACCGGCAATCCGAACGGTTTGACGCGGGCTTTGGCTAAAATTGCGATCGGCATTGCTGCAAATATCGAGCAGCAAAAACAAACTAGCTTTTTCCTCGAAAGTTTCGATTTGTTGTTACCCGTAGGCGTTGGACAAGCTGTAACCCTTGGTTCTGCTCCATTACACGCGCCGCTGGAACAGATTTTGCTGTGGGATGTCAGCAATCCTTTCCGCAATTGGTTGACGGTTAACAGCGCACATCCTTTGATGGGTGAGCGTTTAAAGTTGTTGGCTCTTTATGCTCAATTCTGGGAGTTGGAAACTGAGTTGGATTTGGCGAATCTGGGAACTTTGAACTCAACTAAGGGCAAATTCACTTTGTCTAATCTTTTTAACTCAAAATTTTGGGCGGGCACGAAAAATTCCAGGGCAAGCACGCAACATCCACAGTCAGGAAACGGCAGTGCCGTGTCCCTACTTTTGCAAGGTGCGCCTTTTTTTGGGATTCCGATGAGTTTGGCGATTGTGGGGGTGCTTTGGCTGATTGGGGGGATTTTTTCGAGGACGAGTTTTTGGCAGTTGGATTGGCTTTGGGGCGATCGATCGATTCTTTGGGGCTGTTTGCCGATCGGGTTTTGTCTTGGTACTTTGATCCGAATTAATTATTTTTTCCCAGACATTCAGCCTAGAAACATTGCTGAACCGAGTTTACCCCAAATCTTGTCAAATTCGGAGACTTTGCCCTTGGATGCTCAAACAGTGCGGTTGCAGGGACAACTTTTGGGGCGATCGGGTATGGCTAATTGGCTGGGACAGGATTTGATTTTGCAGACGGCGACGGGGTTGGTGAGATTACATTATGTTTCGAGGTTTGGTCCGATCGGCTCTCTTTTTCCGACATCTACTCGCCCTACTGATTTGCTGGGTAAATCTGTTGTGGCGACAGGGTGGCTGCGTCGGGGTGCTAATGTGGCGATCGACCTCGAAACCATCCGCAGTGAAGGTGGCAAAGTGAGTCACAGCGGACATCCTATCTGGTCTGCGATTTTGGCCTTTACTGCGGCCTTCTGGGGAGCATACATCATTTTCCAGGGCGAAATGAATCGATTTTAGATTTTAGATTTTGGATTTTCGATTAAAGAAAGCGGGTTTCTCACCGAAGTTGAGGCTACAACGAAGTTTTTTGGTAAAAAGCCCGGTTTCTGGGTCTCATGCGTCCAGGACTATCAATCTAAAATCTAAAATCTAAAATCTAAAATTGTCCGATTCCCCATTCCCCATTCCCAATGTGCAAAATAACTAGCTCTATTACCAAGGCTGTGATACCTTTAAATGATGGTCAAAAACTGTCCTGCCCGATTCAAGGGAAATCAGGTAGTCCTCAGCATTAAAAGCGAGGTAAAATTACTGGCTGAAAAATGTTAGCAATTTTACCCATCACCGTATTAAACTAAATACTGGCATTCCGATCGCTGGCAATTGACATCCTGGGAATAAATTTCTACACGGCACTGGCTATAAACATTCTGAATCAAAACCGGAAGCAAATAATACAGAATAGCCAATAGCCTCAACATTTAAGTGATGACTAAAAGTTTACAGAACAACCTTAGATTTAAGATCTCTCTGCATAGGCGGCCAAGTTGCGGCTTCAGGAGAGCAAATTGTCTTGGTCTAAAAGGTGGCGAAAGCTGTCAAGGTTGGTCGGAGGAACGCGCAGATTCTGCGGTCAAGTCGTCTTTCCCTGCGGTCAATGTTCAGTTGACTTCAGGCAATGCTGTTCGAGAAAACTAATTAGAATCCAAGTCTGGAGGAATCTTTCATGTCTATTCGTTTATATGTTGGCAATTTACCAAAAGAACTCGATCGCCAAGAACTGCAAGATGTTTTTGCGCCGGAGGGCGAATCGGTAACAACAAAGGTAATTACCGATCGCAAAACTGGTAAATGCAGAGGATTCGGTTTTGTGACAGTGTTGACTGACGAACAAGCAGACCAAGTTATTGAGAAATACAACGGCTTGATGTTCAAGGAAAACCCGCTGAAAATAGAAAAGGCTCTTCCCCGCTCTAAGGGTAAATCTGACAAGGGCGAAGAAGACCAACAGCAGTCACCGCAGTCGCCACAGTTGGCATCGGTATCGGCACCTACCCAGGGTCAGCCGCAGCAACAGCGACGTGAGGCTACCCCTAGTCAAGGTGGTGGGGGTTCTGGTAAAAGCAGTCGCCGTCGGGACAACAACAAGTCTCGCCGCAATCCAGCAGCAACTACTTCCTCGAACGTTGATTCCGGCTCGGTGCAGCCAGATCCACGCTGGGCGAACGCTCTCGAAGAACTCAAGCAAAGGTTGCAAGAAGCTCAGACTACTAACTAGGAGAGTATGTTACCCCCTAGGGCGACTAATTGCTGCTGTCGATCGACTTTGGTTGATTGATTTTTCTGGAAGTGCGATCGAGAACTGGTTTTTTAGCCGATTCTCGATCGTACAATCTATTTTGGGGTAGGGAAACGGCACTGCCGTATCCTGATTAGAACCGATTATTTTGGGGTAGGGAAACGGCACTGCCGTATCCTGAGTCGCCTTGGCTTATGCACCATGCCCAATTCCCAATGCCCTATCCCCAATTCCCAATTCCCAATTCCCAATTTCCAATTCCCAATTCCAGTCAAGTCTATTCAGGCCCTGCAAATTCGATCGTCTCAATAAAATCTAAAATTTTGTCCATAATTACCTCTACCTCAGACTCCAGCGAACCCTGTTCATCCGCTTCCTGATAAATTCTCTGAGAGCTCACCGTGTAACAAATATCCTCAGCGATAAAAGCCAGAAATCCTCGGTAAGCATTCATCCGAGTCACAGGGCCCAAGTTGTCCTGCACACTAATAGTTGCACCCGCAGGCATATCAACAACCGCAAAATAAGCTTCCTCATCTTCCAAAGATTCAGTGTGGAGTAACTTGGAGTTAGGAACTTTAGCAAGAATTGCCCCATCAATAAAGTTGTTGAGAAATGAACTGAGATAAGCAGCTTCCCCAACAGACTCAACTAATTCTGCAACTTCACCAGCGATCGGGAAATAATCAATTTTCAGCAAAACGCCAAAGTCGTCAGAAAAAGCGACACAGCCTTGTTGCTCATCAATTTTACCGCCTTGTTGGGGGTCAACTGGAATGGGGACTGTAAAATAGCCTTCTGGAGACTCGTACAATTCCCCATCCACATCAGAAACTTCCTCATCTTCTTCAGAATAGGCAGTAATTACCTCCTCAATAATTTCCTCAGCTTCCTCATCTTCCAAGCCTAATGCTTGCTGGAATTCCTTCAGAAAACCCAGATGTTTGTCAGACACTTCGTCATCTACGACAAACATCGCTACTGTGATGGCAAAAGTATCTAATACCAATTCATCTGGCATTGACTCCCAAGCAGTATTAAATAATGCTCCTAAACCGTCTTGGGTAGCAATACCTGCGAGTTTTTTGAGCATTGCTGACATATCATCTTCCGAATATTCAGCAAAGATTTCTGATTCCCAAAGTATGCTTTCCAAGATATCTGCATCAGCGCCAGGGAAAGTTGCCTGGGCTGCGACAAGTGCGATCGCTGCTAGGGATTCCTCTGAAGTCAAGCTAGCTTCGGAGGTATCTTCTGAATTGAATATTTTATCAAACTTGCCCACAAATTTTGCTCCAATAAAGTTGAGTTTTGCTATTCATAGCAAATTTATGACATCAAGGGATAGTCGCCTGGGATACATTAATCCGATCTAACTCTGCATAAGTCAAGGTTGATGCAGCTTATCTGTGGCGGGCGGTTGCGGTCGGGAAAATCGAGTGCGGATTGGGGTTCGGATGTTGGTGTTAGTGTGGGTGCGATCGCGATCGGGGTTGTCGCAATGCTTGTCGGTGCTGGAGTCGGTGTCGGCGCTGGAGTTACTGAGGGTGAGGGTGTGCGTGGTGGTAGTGCGATCGGGGCGATCGGAATTATCACAGGTGCGGGTGTAGCTGCGGGTGTTGGCGTGGGCGGTGGCGGTACGGAAATAATTTGAATGCGATCGGCATCCTGTTTATGATTATAAAGATAGGACTTATCCCGCAAAATTGTTTGGATAGGATTAGAATTTCCCCTACTAATTGCACCCGCCGTGCCATTAATTGCAGAATTACCCACAATAAACGGAGTTGATCCTAGACCTTCGTGATAAATTGTAATACTACCGCCGTCAACACTTCCAAGATTTCCCGGCGTAGAAGTGCTAGCATTAATTCCATTTCTATCAGTAAAAGAACCAGTCGATCGCAAAAATCTTTGCCCTCTAATCAAAACATTTCCACCCGTACCGCTACCAAAACTTTGAGGATTAATTTGATTGACGATAGTATTACTAGAACTACTGCGGTTAATCATACTAACATCGCCACCAGTCCCAAAATAAGAAGATTCAATTTTGCCAGCCGTAATATTACCAGTAGCATCGAAAGAAATAGTGCCACCACGATTCAAGGCAGAAGCATTAATATTGCCTGTGGTAATATTAGTACCAGCATTCAAATCAATATTGCCACCATTCACACTGACATTGGGAGTTAAAGTGAGGGAATTAATACTAGATGTCGAAACAGTTCCTTTAGCATCTATAGTAACATTTCCAGCCGTACTGATGTTAGTTGCGGCTTCGAGGGAAATATTACCCCCGTTATTGCCGCCCATTGCGTTGATGATTCCGGCTGTCGTGTCGATCGCACCGCCGCTTTTGAAGGTTATTGAGCCGCCGTCTTGATTGCCGCTCGCCCGGATGTCGCTGGTAGTAATGTTGCCATTGCTGGCGGTAATGTTAATATTCCCACCCTGCAATCTTCCACCAGAATTGACATTACCTATCTGAATATTTCCGTTGGTCGTAGATAGGGTAATGTTGCCACCATTTCCATTAGGAGAACGAGTCGATAATAAATCTAAGCTATATCCTGGTATTTCACTTGGTGTTTCTATGCCATTCTTAGCTTGGAGGTTGATATTGCCAGCATTGCCACTGATATTAGCTTCGGTATTGAGAATGCCTGTGCTAATTTTACCGTTGATGCTAGTGAGGCTAATATTACCGCCGCCAGTATCGCCTGGTATGTAAACGCCTGAGATGCTTAGAAAGTTAATATCGCCACCAGCCAAAATGGTTACATTACCGCCAGTACCACTGCTGTAAGATCGGGCATCTATGGAGCCAGCTACTGAGTTCGGAGATCCAATAGAGACTGCACCTCCACTGGAGAGAAAAATATTGCCAGGAGTATTGCCAATCGTATCGATCTGACCTGGAGAAATTATAATGTCACCATTGGTAGTTTTGAGGGTAACATTTCCCCCGTTGGGCATTGAGGGCAACCAGCGCTGATACTATTCCCATTAAGAGTAATTCCAGTACCAGCCTCGATAGTTATATTACCACTAACGCCCTGAGTAGAATCGGATACAACGCCTCCTCCCAAGTTAATACTCTTATCACTGATCAAGGTTATTGCCCCACCATTTTGTAAGGCATTGGAAGCTATAGATCCTGTAATTCTAATGCTGCCACTTGCATTCACAGTAATATCACCCCCATTGCCAATTTCATTGGCAACACGGGCAAGCATCGGGCCCATTAACATATAACTGCTAGCGGTAGTAGCTAAACCAATACCAAGGTTACGCAGTAAATTAGGTGGAAAAATAAAGGATTGGTTTTTTGGGCGATCGCCCGTAACATCTTCGGCAGGAACAACAGGGCGATCGCACCCCAATTCTAATAATCTTAATCCCTCAAAAGTCGGATGCTGGCAAAGCATAGGTATGGTACTCGCAAGCACAATGCAATATAGACATCTACACCTCCTGCATTGCTGTCAGAACCCAAGTTGGGAGGATGTAGCAGATTATCAGAGATATTGGGAGATGTTTCTCACGATTCTATCAATCGCTTTTTATTAAGAGAAAGGTATGAGCCGAAAGATTTATTTAACCAGATACAGAAAATAATCAACTTGACAGGAGGGATACTGAGTGTAGACGACACAGTCGGTGTCTGGAAAATTTATGTAGTCCCCATCCTCGTCAATTGGCTTTGTGTTGTAGCCCTTCTGGCCAGTACGATCGACCGTGGCAATGGTGGCAGGCTCATCGCCGAAGGCTGAGACGAGAAGCGGTGCGCCGGGACTGCTGTAAGGGGCAAAAACTCCCTTATTGTCGATCGCTGCTACGGCAATGACATAGCGGCTGTTTTCATAATTGCCTGAGTTGACATTTCTCCCCCGCTGTTCTGCTGAGTCCAAGTTTTGGTTAACGTGTTCTCGCTCGTTTCCCCCGGCCCAGGCAAATACAGTACCTAACCCTCTGCGGCCCTTGGTGACGGCGTTTTCGATCGCCTTGCCGGGGGCAGGATCGATTTTGAATTGGAAACATCGAAATCAACTTGGCTCTGCAGGCTACTGGTAACCACCGTTGTGCTGTTGCCAAAACTCCCAATGCTCGCAGCTTTGTAAGCAACGCCGACAGTGCCGAGGTTATTTCTTTTTCCTGCAATAATGCCAGCTACACTGGTGCCGTGATTGTCGTCAATGGCCTTCGGCGCTAGACCTGTGACTGTTGGCAAGTCTTTGTGGCTATCAACGCCATCATCGATGACGCCGACTTTGATGCCTTTGCCCGTATACTGGGGCCACAGAGGCAACACGTTGATGTCGATGCCGCGCGTACTTTGGGAATAAAAAATTAGAGTTCTTGCAAAAATATTAAGTTCCTAATTTAAATTCGTGGCATTTTCCCAAATCAAGCGATTTTTTGCTAGAGTCCGATCGAGCAGACAATTCGCAGGCAATAAACGCTATTTATGCCGTACATTTCTATCCCTAAACAATTTAGGGAACCTTCCAGGGTCATCGAATCTCAACTTTTTTTACGCCCAAAACGCCTAGCCATTTTTGAAGCTTGTCTGATCGGTTTAATTTCAGGATTAGCTGGCGTTTTGCTTAAATTAGGAGTCGGATGGCTCGGCAGTTGGCGAGTTGCAACCTCCGCAGTAATTCCCGCTTGGATATTACTCCCCAGCGTCGGTTTATGCGGCGGATTGCTAACAGGTTTCTTGGTTGAACGTTTGGCTCCCGAAACTGCCGGTAGCGGCATTCCTCACGTCAAAGCTGCTCTCGGCGGTGTCAATCTTTCCTTAGATTTGCGAGTAGCTATCGCCAAACTTATCACCACTATTTTAGCAGTTGGTTCCGGTTTAACTTTAGGAAGACAAGGCCCGACTGTCCAAATTGGAGCATCCTTAGCAGGCTGGATTGGTCACTTGATGCCTACTTCCCCAGACTACCGTCGGCAATTGATTGCTTGCGGTGCAGCGGCGGGATTAGCTGCTGGTTTTAATGCTCCCATTGCCGGAGTTTTGTTTGTCGTTGAAGAACTTTTGCAGGATGTTTCGGGATTGACTTTAGGGACTGCAATTATCGCTTCATTTATCGGTGCAGTTGTCTCGCAACTTTTGGGCGGCGATAATTTAAATTTGAACCTGCGCGAGTACCCAATAAGTTTTCAAGTTCCCGAAATTCCGTTTTACATACTGTTAGGAGTTTTAGCCGGAATTCTCGGAGCTTTGTTTAGTAAAGGGATTATTGCTAGCTTGAAATTCAACAGGCGAACCCTCAAATTGTCCTTGCCCGTGCGAATTGCTCTAGCTGGCATAATCTGCGGTTCAGTAATAGCTTTTTTGCCAGAAACTTTTCGGAACAATACAGGTTTGCGGGAGTTTTTGCTGACTGGCGAAGCCAACGCTACAACGAGTTTAACTGCTTTTACCGCTCATTTTTTTCTAACAATTATTTCCGCTGCTTCTGGAGCTCCGGGAGGATTGTTTTCTCCTTCCTTAGTTATGGGTTCTGCACTAGGTCAGCTCGTGGGGATTTTGCAAGCAAATTCCCTTGGTGTCGGTTTGCCAACAACCTATGCTTTGGCGGGAATGGGAGCGTTTTTTTGCGCGGTTTCGAGGGCTCCGATTACTGCGGTAGTAATTGTGTTTGAAATTACGGCGGATTTCAAATTAGTGCTACCTTTGATGATCTGTTCTGTTGTTGCTTATTTAGTCGCAGAAAAGGTAGACAGCGGCTCGTTGTACAGTCACCTTTTGGAGTTTAACGGCATTCAACTGACAAAAGATAAGCCTGCGGTTGATGCTTTGAGCGACTTGTACGCAGCTAACGTGATGCAGCGCCAGGTGGAAACACTTTCCAGTCTACTGACTTTTGATGAAGTAATGCAGGCGTTTTCGCGATCGCACCACCGAGGTTTTCCAGTCGTTGAGGCTGGCAAATTGGTCGGAATTATTAGTCAAACAGATTTAGCCAATGCCAAAAATCGCAACTTTTCTGGCAATTCGCTGCTCAAAGAATTCATGACTCCACAGCCAATAACCGTCGAAACAAAAGATACTTTAAGCGAGGTTTTGTACAGGCTGAACAACTACCGTCTCAGCCGATTGCCGGTTGTAGAAGGCCGCCGTTTGGTGGGAATTATTACCCGCAGCGACATAATCCGAGTTGAGTCTGATCGCCTCAGCGGAGAAATCACCCAAGGCCCGCATCCACAACCATCCTACGTTGTTTACCAAACCAGAGCTCCCCAGGTAGGAAACGGTCGCCTCTTAGTACCACTCTCGAATCCCTATACAGCACCAGCTTTACTACAGTTGGCGGCGACAATTGCGCGCGATCGCCATTACGAACTAGAATGCCTGCAAATCATGTTAGTACCGCGCAACAGTTCTCCCTCAGAAACCGCAGTGCGGACAACAAAAGGCCGTCGCCTCCTCCAACAAGCCGAGCGAATCGCCCGCCATTGGAATGTCCCATTACACACGCAAATACGGGTAGCTCACGACGTTCCTAGCGCGATTTTAGAGACAATTAGGGAGCGACACATAGATCTAATTTTGATGGGCTGGCAAGGCGAAATTTCCACAACTGGACGCATTTTTGGTAATGTTGTGGATACCGTAATTCGGGAAGCTGAGTGCGAAGTAATTTTGGTAAAATGGAGCGAAAAGTTATTACAAAAAGGCCAGAAAGGAGACTGGAATCCCAAATCAAAAATCGCAGAAAATCCTGCGCCATATTCAAACATTGAAAGTGAGGAATTGGGGCTGCATACACTAATGGGTTTACAGCGCTGGTTGGTGCCAATTCGTGGCAGTCATAAGCAAGCGGCGGCTTTACGACTGTTACCTGCTTTTGTCGCTGCGAGTGAAGTACCGGAGATTAGATTATGCCAAGTTTATCAGCCTTCTGTCGAAATGCCCGATCGCCATGAATTGAACCAAGCAGCGCAGTTTCTCAAGCGCAAGGTTAGCTGTGACGTAGCGGCGACTTCGGTTTGCGCTAAGTCGGTGTCTGATGCTTTAATTAATTTAGCTCAGAATGATCAGTGCGATGCGATCGTCCTAGGAGCGAGCCGCGAAGGGATGTTAAAGCAGGTGATTCAGGGGAACATCCCGGAAGCTGTGGCGCGCGGGTGCGACTGTACAGTTATTTTAGTGCGATCGGCCTCTTAGCAAAATCATACCATTGGCGATTTTAGATTTGAGTCGTAGGGTGCGTCGCCGTCAAAAATCCCTAAATTCTACGGACAATCTCATGGCGACGCACCTGACCAAGAATTTCTTGATGGTACAAGCCCCCGGATTTATCCGTGGAATCAATCCAAAATCTAAAATCCTCAAGCCCCCGCATTTATCCGTGGGGTCAATCTAAAATCTAAAATCTAAAATCTAAAATCGATTGACCTGACGCACCCTACAATAACTAATGACTAATGACCAATGACTAATGACTAATGACTACTAACTATGGTTCACTTTAACATTGGCTTTCAACACTTCAACTCCTTCGCAGACATCACACTATCCCTCGCGAAAACCCTAGACAAAATGGGAATTCCGATTTCCGTCGAACAGTCAGAAATCGCACCTCACATCACCCGCATTTGCACGGAAGAAGAAAACACTCTGATCGCGAAGTGGATGACCAACAGTCCATCAAACTTGTTTCAAATAAAATGGTCGCATTACTGGAAACCTTACTTTTTAAAAGAACTCAACGGTCATCTCAACTTTGAATTCTTTGCAATCAATTATGAATTCACCAAAAACGATGAAGAATTAGATTATTGGATGTATGATGCAGTCAACAATTCATCTCACAAACTAGCTGTCAGCGAATACTCGAAAAACGTCTTAATCCAAGCTGGCTGTCCGGCTGAAAACATCTCAGTCATCCCTTTAGGCTTCAATCCTTTAATCTCAGAACTGTATTCTAAAAAGCCACAAAAAAAGAAACCAAATGTAACGTATATTCTCCACATGACCAATTCTTTTGATGTATATCGATTTGGTACAGATGTGGCAATTCAAGCTTTTTGCCAAGAATTTCAATATGATTCCAACCTAGAATTAATTATCAAAGACGGTGGTAAAAATCCTGAAATAATAGTAGAATTAATTATGGATATTGAAAATCGATTTGGTAAGTTTAAACCCCGAATTGAAATAATGCCGAAATTTCTCAATAAAAAAGAACTAGCTGAGTTATACTTATCAGCAGATGCTTTTTTAGCTCCCTTTCGTGGCGAGGGTTTTGCCATCAAGATTTTGGATGCCTTTGCAGCCGGTTTGCCTGTCGTAATGCCTCTGTACGGCGGCCCGACAGAGTATGCTAATGCTGATAATTGCTATCCCATTGCTTACGATATAATTCCAGTAGGAAAATGTTATGATACTCAGTATCTAAAAATTAGCAATTCTCCTCATTGGGCGGAACCAAATGTTCAGTCTGTTCGAGAGCAATTGCGGAAAATAGTTACAGATTCAAGGCGTTTTCAGATAGCTAAAAAAGCCAGAGACACCGCAGATTTATTTAGTTGGGAAGCGACGAGCAAAAAATTGCTAAAATTAATGCGAGACTTGTTTTAGGAGCGACAATTATGGCAATCGAAAGTAAGAGATTTAGGGGAATGTTTGCACCCGGAGAAATTGTACAATTAAAACAGCCTTGTTTTACTCCGGGGCGATTGTTTGAACCGGGCAAATATCAGGTTTCTGATTTACCGGATGTCGCCTTTGATATGGGTTTGGTAGATCATTTGCCACCTGTTAAAAGTAATAGTTCACCAACTATTAAGTGAAATCCAGAATATGTAGGTTGGGTTAATACCAAATCCGGGTTTGCCACCCCCTTTATCATTCGGCGGTTGAAACCGCTCCTACACGAACAAAGTCCGCCTCCGCGGACTAAGAGATAAAGGTGTTGGGTGTTGGGTTTCGCTATCGCCGGCCCCAACCTACTTCTTATTCCTGACATCCGTTACATCGGTTACACTCATCCGTTACCGAACTTCCTTCTGCTGTGTTCAAGTGTCTTGATCTATTTGTGCAATTAACTCATTCAAAATTTTACTAGCTTTGTCATTTTCTATTTGACAAGTTCCGGCGTTTAGGTGTCCCCCACCGCCATATCTTAACATTAAATGTCCAATATTTACCTGAGAATTTTTCTTGAAAATTGACTTGCCAACTGCGAAAACAGTATTTTGTTGTTTGAGCCCCCAAAGTGCGTGAATTGATATATTGCATTGGGGGAACAAAGCATAAATTACAAATCGATTTCCCGCATAAATTGTCTCTTCGTTTCGCAAATCCAAAACAACTAAATCATTATAGACTTTGGCACAACGCTGTACTTGCTCTTTGAATTTTTGTTCTTGGTCGAAGTAGAGTTCTACTCTTTCTTTGACATCGGAAAGTTCCAAGATTTGTTCAATTTTATGATTCTTACAGTAATCAATTAATTGCATCATTAACTGGTAGTTGGAAACAGTAAATTCTTTAAACCTGCCTAACCCAGTTCTGGCATCCATAATGAAGTTTAGCAACACCCATTCTGTGGGATGTAAAACTTCTTCTTGGGAAAATTGAGCGGAGTCTGATTTGTCTACGGCCTCCATCATCGCTTCCGAAATATGGGGGAACTTTGCTTGACCTCCATAATATTTGTATAGTACCCTGGCTGCTGAAGCTGCATAGGGGTCGATGATATGGTTTTTTTGGATTTTTTCGTGTCTGAGAGTTTCGCTGAAATGGTGGTCAAAAACTAGATGAGCACCTTCTACATAAGGTAAATTTGTGGTAATATCGTTGTTGGTTATAGCGATTTTTCCGTCCTGCATATCTTTAGGATGGACAAATTTAATTTCGTCGATTATATCGAGTTCTTTGAGCAAAACGGCACAGACAAGACCGTCAAAATCGCTGCGGGTGACTAATCTGTATTTTTTAGTGGCTGACATACATTTGGGAGATAGGTCGGAACTGATTATTAGACAATTTGACACTCCCCAGCAGTCAAGGCGTGAGGATTCTTAATTCATCGACTGACCTTTAAGCGCTATGTCCTTTCGGCAATTCTTAAACCTTTCAACCGTACAACAGTACCAATTGACGAGCCTAACTCAAAGCAACCCCAGAGGGTCTATCTTCAAAAGCGTACTAGGATATGAACCTAGAGTTTGGGTATGCCCTACCCTACTTAACAAATGAACTAAATTCTTTGTTTTCTGGTCAAGAGAACGTATTGATTCTCTAGCTGTTTTAAGAGTTTTCGCTGCTCTGTGTCCAACAATTTATGCCTAAAAGTGTGTCTTAACTGTTTCACGATGGCAAAGGAATTTAACCTAGACTTTCCTAGTATACTACAACTACTGGCAAGTTTCGGATTTTTAGGAATGGATTTAGGAAATTAAAGCCGTCCTAGAAGTACAGGCTTTTAAACCCAATTTCCCGATAACTTATTACCCGATCGCACTACAACATGAACCCTAACCCTTATGCTTGGATAAATAAGTCCTTAGACACTATTCGCCGCGCCGATTGGTATCGATCGCCACAATTGATCGAAAGTTGTCCCGGCCCTGTAGTAAAATTAGCAGGTCACTGGCTAATTAACTTTGCTAGCAACGATTATCTGGGATTAGCCGGCGATGACAGGTTGATTCAAGCGGCTATTGCTGCAACTCAAGAATTTGGTACGGGTACGACTGGTTCGAGGTTAGTCGGCGGACACCGCGATTTGCACCGACAGCTAGAACAGGCTATAGCTAATTTAAAACAAACTGAGGATGCTTTAGTCTTTAGTTCGGGATATTTGGCGAATTTAGGGGCGATCGCAGCGATCGTCGGTCAGCGCGATTTGATATTATCTGACAAGTACAACCATTCCAGCCTGAAAAACGGAGCCACACTCAGCAGAGCTCAGACTGTAGAATACGATCACTGCCATGTTGAGGATTTGAAAGCTAAGCTAGAGCAACATCGGGGCAGCTATCGCAAGTGTGTGATTGTTACCGATAGCGTCTTCAGCATGGACGGAGATTTATGTCCGTTACCGCAGTTGTTAGATTTGGCCAGACAATTTAACTGTATGGTGTTAGTAGACGAAGCTCACGCTACAGGAGTTTTCGGTGCTAGCGGTGCTGGCTGTGTAGAACATTTCGGGTGTACGGGAGAAACGTTGATTCAAGTTGGCACACTCAGCAAAGCTTTGGGAAGTTTGGGTGGCTATGTTGCAGGCTCTGCTGCTTTAATTGATTTTCTCCGTAATCGAGCTCAGACTTGGATTTATACTACCGGATTGACTCCGGCGGATACAGCCGCTGCTTTGGAAGCTGTGAAAATTGTACACCAAGAACCCGATCGGCGCGATCGATTGCAGCAAAATATAGAAACTTTGAAATATTGCGCTCTTAACAAAAGTCAATTACCAATTAGTAATTCTGATTCCCCAATTTTCAGTTTTCTGTTAAAAGATGCAGCCACAGCTTTAGTTGCTAGCAGCCAACTGAAGGAAATGGGCATTTTTGCTCCGGCGATTCGCCCTCCCACTGTGAGTGTGAGTCGAATTCGGATTTCGCTGATGGCAACTCACGAGCTCGCACACCTCCAGCAGTTGGTGGAGGCTTTGGGGCAAATTTGACCACGAGTGGGGAGAGTGGCTGAGTGGGAGATGGGGAGATGGGGAGATGGGGAGAGGGGAGATGGGGAGAGTGGGAGAGGAGAGAGTGGGCAACCGATGCCCTCTTTTTTTGATTGTCAAGGTTTCGCTATTGACTTTTGCCAGCAAATATACAGTATTTTGGTCGATCGGTCAATATTTGTAAAATTTTTGTAAATTTAGATACTGTTTTAAATTTTGCGCTATATTAAAGAAGCACCAGAGTACACCAAATTTAATATAAGGAACGTCCACCATGAACACTAATCGTCAAAACGTCAGAAAAATAGCTGAAACCCACCGATCCAATATTCAGAAGCAACTGACCCACCGCATCGAAGTAGCTAGAGCCAGTGGCAATCAAGATTTGGTTCGGGTGCTTGAAGAAGAAATGAAACAGTTGTAACTAAGCTGGAACAGAAATTTGTCTGTCTAGAACTTGTCTGTGAATTTGAGATGGTTGTGCGAGAAAAGCAGAATTCCCGCAATCATTTCCTCTGATGTTTTCACTCCTCTCTCTTAGTTGGTAGACAAAACCCCGGTTTCTTCAAGAAACCGGGGTTTTTCATGGAGCCACTCTGGACAAAGGCTTTCGCCCATAGGTGTCAACAATCGCCTGAAAGCCTTGGTATCTCTCGCTTTTAGCCGAGTCTATAACCCCCTAAATCCCCCTTGGTAAGGGGGACTTTGATCAAACTCTTGTCCCCCCCTTATACTCCCCCCTTGGGGGGGGGCGGGGGGGGGTTGGGGGCTAGGGGGGTGGAAGGGCCTCATAGTCAAACAGCATTCTCTGACTGGGTTTGACCTTAAGTTGACACCTATGGGCTCTTGGAGTGTCCCTACCCCAAAATAATAGACATCTCCAATAATTATTGGAGAGGTCTAGTCAACAGTCAACAATCACGCTTCGGTGCAACCGGAATTGATCTGATTACCGTCCTCCGACTACAACATTTTTAATCCGCAAATGGGGGCCGCCGACACTTACGGGCAAACCACTCTGGCCGCCCTTCCCGCAACCGCCGTAGGCATAAACTGAGTCGTTGCCGATCGACTCAATATCCTTTAAAGTCTGAAATACATTGCCGCTTAAAGTGACATCACTCACCGGTTCAGCCAATTTGCCATCGCGAATCATGAACCCTTGAGCCGCCGCAAAGGTAAACATTTCGCCGTTGGTTTGTCCTCCCAACATCCGCACTGCATATACTCCTTCCTCAATGTCGCCCACCATTTCGTCAAAAGAATGTGCGCCAGATTCGATCGCCGTATTAGTCATCCGCACCAACGGCATAAAAGTAGCACCGAGGGCCCGCGCATTTCCCGTCGGAGCTTCGCCCATTTTGCCCGCAGTCTCGCGATTGTGCATCCTCGCTGCTAAAACTCCATTTTTGATTAAATGCTTGCACTGAGCGGGCACACCTTCGTCGTCGTATTTGAGAGTTCCTGGCAATCCCGGCAATGTTGCATCGTCAATTACATTCAATTGTTCGATCGCCACAGGCTTACCCAAAGTCAACAATTCCTGCATTTTCGGGTTTTCGTAAATGCCGTCAGCTTCCGACAAATGCCCGAAAGCTTCGTGAATAAACACGCCCGACAAATAAGGGTCTAAAATCACCGGATATTGACCACCTTTGACCGGTTTTGCTTCTAGTTGGCCCACCGCTCGAACGGCGGCACTCTTAACACGATCTTCGATATTTGTCAAGACATTGTAATCCGATCGCGAATGAATCGACTCAAACCCTTGACGGACGACACCATCTTCATTGCGGGCGATCGCCCCGAAGCGCCCGGTGACATCCAAACGCTCTTGAGCGATCGAAGTGCCTTGAGAATTCACAAAATAAGTAATCCCGAATCTGTCGCTATAACCGGCCATTGTTGTCTGAATTCGC